>WNFJ01461043.1_pt2 | contig 16919 bp, 17 predicted proteins | sample 5400461 | NCBI WGS metagenome assembly WNFJ01 (sample SAMN13153349, study PRJNA577476) | soil metagenome | isolation source: 115 cm saprolite on Douglas fir-dominated hillslope | place: USA:California | collected 2013-09-17 | reverse complement strand
AACCGCCATGCCAGATCTTGAGCGCGTTGGCCACCAGGAACGTGAGATCGACCACAAGGAAGGTGCCCGAGACGGCGGCCGCCTTTGGCAGGCTCCACCCCCACACCTCGCGGCTCATCACATAGAACATGACCGTCGTGAGCGCCATCAGGGTTGAAAGCGCCACACCGTAGGCGCCCGCGAGGTTGCTCGATGTCTGGAAGCCGAGTACCAGCGCAATCGTCAGCAACATCAGCAGCCAGTTGACCGACGGAACGTAGATCTGACCGATCTCACGCGACGACGTGTGCTCGATTTGCAAACGCGGGATGTAACCGAGCTGCACGGCCTGGCGCGTCAGCGAGAACGCACCCGAGATGACGGCCTGCGAGGCGATGATCGTCGCCGCAGTCGCGAGGGGAATGAGCGGATACAGTGCCTTTGCCGGGGCGAGCAGGTAAAACGGGTTGGCGGCCGCCTCCGGCTGCGTCAGCAGCAGGGCGCCCTGTCCGAAATAGTTCAGTAGCAACGCCGGCAGCGGGATCGTGAACCACGCGAGCTGAATCGCTGAGTGACCGAAGTGGCCGAGGTCGGCGTACAACGCTTCTCCGCCGGTGACAGCGAGAAAGACGGCGCCCAGGACGATCAAGCCACGACCCGGATCCTCCGCGAGAAAGCGGATCGCATGTGAAGGAAGGACCGCGCCGACCACGGCAGGGTGGCGCAGGATCCCGTTGAGACCAAGCACCGCAATCACCAGGAACCAGAGCAGCATGACAGGTCCGAAGATCGCCCCAATACGTGCCGTTCCTCGGCTTTGAAACATGAACAAGCCGACCAGGATGACGACCGTAATCCACAGGACCCAGTGCTGCAGTCCCGGTGTGGCGATCTCGGAGATCGCCGGCGTGAGCGCGCCATCGGCATACAGCAGCGCCGCTCCGAAGATGCCCAGCACGATCATGATGCGGCGCGGCGACAACCCGCGGGCGACGCGGCTGCCGTTCACGAGCGCCATCAACGCGAGCACGCCGCCTTCGCCCTTATTGTCGGCACGGATGATGACGACGTGATACTTCACCGTGACGATCAGGATCAACGACCAGAAGATCAGCGAGAGTACGCCAAAGACGTTCCCGCTCGTTACCGCAATGCCGTGTTGCCCATGGAACGCCTCCCGCATGGCGTAGAGGGGGCTTGTCCCGATGTCGCCGTACACCACGCCGAGCGCGAGCAGCGACAAGCGGGCGAGGTAGTGTCCCCCACCCTTGCGGGTCGTGCCGGCGGGCGGTGTTTGGGTCGATGTACCAGACGAGGGACGGGGGGCGCTCATCGCGGGGGAACCCTATGCAAGCGGGTCCAGAAAGGCCAGAGGATCACCAAAACTAAAGACCCAGCCGCAATTACGTAGAACGCCGTCGCTCCACTCGCCTGTTGAAAAATGACGCCCAGCAGCAGTCCGCCGGCCAGCGCCGCGACTCCCGTCAAGGCGTGATAAACACCGAACATGCTGCCGCGATGGCTCGCCCCTTCCCCTCCCGCCACGGCTGACACCAACGCCAGCTCGGGACTCTCTGTCAGGCCTGCGACGACGCCGAGCGCAAGGAACAGCAACCAGGCCGCGAGCGGCCCGCGCGCAAAGGCCATGCCGGTCGCGAGCGCGACGTAGCTCAGCCAACCGATCCACATCGTTCGCGACGGTCCGATGCGATCGGAGAGCGCGCCGCCCACGAAGCTCGTCGAAGACCTCACGACGTGCACCGCCGCCCACAGCAGCGGCACGAGCGCGACAGCGATCCCGAGACGCTGTGACTGGAGAATGATCAGCGTGTCGGGCATGCGGAGGAGATAGAAGGCGGAGATGGCGATGACTGCGGGCGGTAGGCGGCGGTAGGAGGCGGTCGAGGGCGGCACGGCCACGGACGGTTCCTGTGCTCCTACCGCCCCATACCGCCTCCTACCGCCCCTTACAGCCCATGCGGCCAGCATCACCACCAACACGCCCGGCACAAAGCTCGCCAGGATCACGGTCCTCACGTCAGCGTGCCGGGTCAGCAACGCCCAAGCCACGAGCGGACCAATCACTGCTCCGACATGGTCGAGCCCGCGCTGTAATCCGAACGCCCGGCCAACGAGCGGCGCCGGAGTGACGTCAGCGATCAGCGCATCGCGCGGCGGCGTACGCAGTCCCTTCCCCAGCCGATCCACGACGCGCAACCCGATCACCTGCCATGCCGCTGCGGTGATCGCGATGATGGGCCGCACCAGCGCCGCCAGAAAATACCCGCCCACAATCAGCGGGCCGCGGCGCTCCGGACGGTCGGCGAGTCGTCCCGCGAGCAGTTTTACGAGCGCGGCCGCCGCGTCGGCCGCACCATCGAGCGCGCCCAACGCCAACGCACCCCCGCCCAGCACGCCGGTGACGAACGCCGGGAGGAGCGGGTACACCATTTCGCTCGCGAAGTCGTTGAGGAGAGAAACGGCACCGAACAGCTTGACCTGCCGGGGCAGGCCCCCCCCGCCACCATTCGACTCACTCACCCAGGCCGAGTCCCCAGCGAATCAGGGTGACCGGAAGCCCGCCGTATGGCAGCACCGCGTCGTGAAACGCGCGCAACGAGAATTTGGAGCCCCGAGCCTTCTTGAAGTCATCGCGCAGGCGCAGCAGCTCGCGCCGGCCGACCGCATAGCACAACTGGTACGCCGGCCACGCGCAATAGCGCCGCACTTCGGCTTCCGCGTTGCCGCGCTCGACGTGCAGCTCGCTCACCATTTGGTTCACCGCCTGATCGCGCGTCATGCCGCGCGTATGCAGGCCGACATCGAGCAGAATGCGCATCGCGCGCCACAGCAGGTGCACGCGCTGAAAGAACAACTCCTCGTCCGACGCGTAGAAGCCTTCCTCGCCCATCATATCCTCGCAGTACAATGCCCAACCCTCGACGGTGAGCGGCGTCCACAGATTCTTGCGTACGTGCGAAGGCTGCTCTTTCGCGATGACGAGCTGGAGGTGATGCCCAGGGTAGCCCTCGTGCAGGGCGGTGGCGGCCAGCTCGTAGCGGCAGTGGTCGCGCAGAATCCGTTCCTGTTGGTCGGCGGGCAGTCGCGAATCCGGTACGGTCACGTAAAACCACCCCGTGCGGTCGCGACTGTACGCGCCGGGGCTGTCGTAGGCGGCGTACGGAATCACGGGACGCATGAACGCGGGCGTCGGGATGACGCCGAGCGGCGCTTTGGGAATGGGCGCGAGCTTGCGCTCGGCAACGAAGTCGCGCGCGCGCGCCATTTCCTGCGAGTACGCCTTCACGAGCTCGCTGGGATTGGGATGATCGCCCCGCAGCTTGTCGACAAGTTCCGGCCACGGACGGCCGCCGCCGTCGAGGCGCCGCGCGAGCCGGACGAGATCCGTCTCGACCTCTTCCTTGAGCCGGAGCCCGTAGCGCCACAATTCGGGCGCCGTGTCCCGCAAGGCATGCTGATAGTGGAGTAAGAAGTTGAACGCTTCCTCGCCGATGGCGTACTGCTCCGTCCCCATCTCGAGCCAGCGCGACAGGTTGGCATCGAGCTGGGTGAGCGCGATGCCGGCCTGCTCCGCTGCGGTGTTGAGGCGCGCGGCATGCATCGGCGCCTGAGCGCCCAGCGCAGCCGCGAGCTCGCGTACCAACAGACGACCGCCTTCGGTCATGCGCACCGCGGTCTCCACGAACACCCGCACCGGTTCTTCCAGCGTGGCGCGCAGGTCGTCGAGAAACGCCGGGATGTCCTCGAGCCGCCCGATCGCCGCCGCCGCCTTCTCAGCCGGCGTGCGATCCGCCGAGAGCAGCAGGTGATGCAGGCCGCCGAGCAGGTGGGAGAGCCAGAACTCGGGATTCTTCGCCTGCGGCTTGAGCGTCTCGAAGCGGCGCAGCGTCACCCGAATCTCGTTCAGCAGCGCGGTGCGATCGATCTCCTCGTCGAGGTCGTCGGCGCTCGCTCCCTCGAGCGCTGTCGCAATCGACTTCAGGGCGGCGAGATGCGGCGCGAGCGCGGCGGGACTGAATCGCCCATACCGGTCATCGTGCCCCGGCACACCCGCCTGCGTGGCGGACAAGTCGAAATACGACTGCTCGATATCGCGGAGACTCATTTCTTTAGCAACCGATGACACTCTTGGTCGGAGAGCACCCGATCGGTTCGCTTCGCGGCTTCGAACAGCTTCTGACATGCGGCCGTGTCTTCCGGATCGTAGCCGTGGTGCTCCAGCCAATACTTCACGTTGGAAAGGCCGGACACCGGCGAGATCTCGATCCGCTGCTCGAAGCCGAATTCTTCGGCGGGCACCGAGCTGTATACGCGGTCCGCGAGCCAGTTGTGGCCCTTTTTCTTGGCTTTGATGATCGCCGCGGCGTGCACGCCGGTGCCCGTGCGGAACGCGTCGGTGCCTACCACGGGATAGTTCACCGGAATCGGGACGCCCACCGCATCAGCGATGAGCCGGCAGTACTCGGGCAGCCGGCGGATGTCGTGGCGATGCGCGCCCAGGAGCTTGAGGTTCACGAGGAGCAAGTCCATCTCGGCGTTGCCGACTCGCTCACCCACACCCAGCGCGGTTGCATGTACACGATCCACACCCGCCTCGATCGCGGCGAGACAGTTGATCAACCCCATGCCGCGATCGCGATGGCCGTGCCAGTCAATCTTTACCGGACTGTTCCCTACGATCTCGTCTTTCACAAACGTGACGAGAGCCTTTACGCCATCCGGCGTTGCATGCCCGACCGTGTCCGCAAGACAGATCCGTCCGGCACCGCACGCAATCGCGGCGCCGTATAACGCCTTGAGGGTTTCGGGACGCGCGCGCGTCGTATCCTCGGTTACGTACATGACGGGCAAACCATGCGAGACGGCGTACGTGACGGCCTCTTCCGAGGCCTTGAGGATGCGATCGAGCGTCCAGTCTTCGGCGTACTGGCGGATCGGTGAGGATCCGATGAACGTGGCGGCCTCGATCTTGATTCCCAGCTCGTCCGCGACGCGGACAATCGGTTCCACGTCGGCGACCACAGTCCGGGCCGCGCAGTTGGGCATGATCGGCAGGTTGTGATCGCGGATTTCGGTCGCCAAGGCGCGCACCTGGTCGACGGCCCGAGGGCCGGCACCAGGAAGGCCAATGTCGGCCGCCACGATGCCCAGATCGGCCATCAGGTGCAGGAGCCGCTTCTTCACGTCGAGCGACGGATCGGTCACGGAGGGCGATTGGAGCCCGTCGCGCAGCGTCTCGTCGTTGAGATCGACGCGGACGCGCGACCAATCAAAGCCGCCCCCCCCATTGGCCGCCGACAGGCTATTCCAATCGTAGATCAGCTGCCGCTCTTCCATGCGTTTAGTGTCGCGTCCCCCCTAGTCCAGGTCAAGCGCGCCGCCTACTTTGCTGGCGATGCCGGACGCCCTTGATACCCTGCTCGCGAACGAACGCGTGCGCGCCGCGCGGGCCCACATCGAGCGCTTCGATGAAGTGACGCTCGCCCGTCAGGCCACGTTGTCCGCGATTCCCGCGCCCACAGGTGCCGAAGCCGCCCGCGGAGCGCGCGTCGCCCAGTTGTTTGATGACGTCGGATTGCAAGACGTGAAGATCGACTCGGTTGGCAACGTCAGGGGCTGGTACGGCGACGCCGCTAGCACCAAAGGCGACGGGTGTGTCGTCTTGAGCGCGCATCTCGACACCGTCTTCGGACCGGAGCTCGACGTCTCGGTTTCGCGACGCGGGCCTCGCTTACAGGGACCCGGAATTTCCGACAACGCGCGCGGTCTGGCAGCGCTCGTGGCGGTCGGGGAGGCGCGCGCGTGATGACCGCACGCCCCATTCTCTTCGCCGCGACGGTCGGTGAGGAGGGATCTGGCGATCTCCGGGGGGTTCGATATTTGATCAACGGTGATGTAGGGGCGCAGCATGCTGCGCCCCCACAAGGTCCCCCCCGCGACACCATCATCCGTCCGCACGCGTTCATCGCGCTGGATGGCGCGGGCCTGGAGCGTATCGTGCACCGCGCGCTGGGAGCGCGGCGCTATCGCGTGATGTACCACGGCCCCGGTGGGCATTCCTGGGCGGCCTTCGGCGTCGCGAATCCCGCCAACGCCGTCGGTCGTGCCACAGCAATGCTGGCGGATCTGCCCACGCAGAGCTCACCGCGCAGTACGTGCGCGGTAGTGCGCCTTGGTGGCGGCACGAGCCTGAACTCGATTCCGCAAACCGCCTGGTTCGACGTGGATTTGCGGAGCGAAGATCCGCGTATCCTCCATCGGCTCGATGCGACTGCGCATGAATATTTCGAGCGGGCGCTGGAGGATGAGAATCGCCACCGCGCGCCCACCACGCCTCCCCTGAAGCTCGATGTGCGCCGCGTCGGCGACCGGCCCTCCGGACTGACGCCGCGCACGCACCCCCTCGTGCAGACCGCCGTGGCGGCGACTCGCGCTGTCGGTCACGACCATCAGTTCGCCTGCGCGTCCACGGACGCCAACGTCCCGATCGCCCTCGGCGTCCCCGCGGTTGCGCTGGGTGCGGGTGGTCGCGCGGGCGACGCGCATCTCCCGACCGAGTGGTACGAAAACGACAAGGGCGCGCTGGGAATCGTGCGCGCCCTCTTTGTGACCACGGCGATGGCCGTGGCGCACTGACGATGGTCTAGGCTGGCACGAGCTCCAGCAGCGTGATCTCGGCCGGTGCGCCGAGCCGCAACGGCGGGTACAACCACATCGACTCGAGGCGGTGCAGTCCAGCGACGAACGGCTGGAACAGCCGCACGAGAAGATTGAATGGGAAGTACTGCCCGCCGTGTGTGTGTCCGGACAGCTGGAGGTCGTAGCCCGCCGCTTGGGCAGCGAACGCACTGCGTGGCTGGTGCGCCAACAGCACGCGCACATCGCTCGGCGGGGCGCCGGCCACGGCAGCCGCGGGGTCGGAGGCGGCCGACAGATCGGTGACGCCGGCCACCAGCAAGCGGCCCGCTCCCCTTTCTACGATGCGATGCTCGTTCGAGAGCACCGCAATACCCAGCCGCTCGAGCTCGCGGGTCCAACCACGCACGTCCCAGTAGTACTCGTGGTTGCCCGTCACGAAGTACGCCCCGTGCGGCGCCCGCAGCCGACCGAGCGGCGCTACGTGCTCGCGCAGCTCGGGAACCAGGCCGTCAGCCACGTCTCCGGTCACGGCGACGAGATCCGGCCGCAGCGCGTTCGCCCTGTCGACGACGGCGTCCACAAATGGACGCCGGATCGTGGGTCCGATGTGCAGGTCACTGAGCTGCAGAATCCGAAAGCCGGTGAGGTCGCTCGGGAGATCAGCGATCGGGACGGTCACACGAACGACGAGAGGCCGACGCGCGAGTATCATGCCGACGAGCGTGAGGAACGCCGCTGTCCCGACAACCACTAGAACCACCGTCGCGGTGGCTGGGAGCCGGAGTAGATCGGTCGCGAAGAAGGACACGATCAGCAGCGACGACATCCCCATCGCCGTGTACGCAGCCCAGTCGAGCACACGCATCGTGAACCCGCGGCCATTCCCTTCGCCCGCTGCGCGACGGGCGGTGATCAGCGCAACTAGTGGCAGCCAAGCCACGACCAGGACCGCGCCCCAGGCAAGCACGCGCGGCAAGCCCGTGATTGGCGCCGGGCCGAGCACGTGCGCACCCACGTAGATGTGTAGCAACGTCCAGATCCCGCCGACGATGCCCAGCCGGGCCGCCATTTGGAGTCTGGTCATGGAGCGCCAAGCCCTTCCACGGCGTGCCGCGCTTCACTCGCGTGCCGTGCTGCCGCGAGCTGAGCGGCGTACACATGTCGCACGATGCCATTCCGATCGATCACATAGGTGACCCGCTCGGGCACGATCCCGAGCATCCGCCCGACGCCGTACAGCTCGCGCACGTCACTCTTGGGATCGCTGAGCAGCAGAAACGGCAAGTGTTCCCGCATTGCAAACCGTTGATGCGAGCGCACTGAATCCGAGCTTATCCCCACCACGACCGTGTCGGCGGCTGCAAAACTGTTATACGCGTCTCGAAAGGCACGCGCCTCGGTCGTGCACCGCGGGCTCGCGTCCTTGGGATAGAAGTACAGGACGACGTTCTTCGTGCCGAGCAGCTCTCGCAGCTGCACCGGTACGCCGTGCTGGTTGAGGAGCGTGAAGTCGGGCGCGCCGGCGCCGACGTCGAGCTTGCTCAATGCGCCGCCCCGGCAGCCGCGGGGCCGCGGCTGCGATGCATCAGCAGCAACAACGGGAGCGACAGCACGAACGCGGTCCCAAAGAGCAGGAACAATTGGTCGAAGGACAACATCATCGCCTGCGTGGTTACGATCCCATTTACGAATCCGATCGCTTTGGTTTGCGCCAGGGCCGGCAAATCCCCCCGTCCAATCAAGGTTTGCGCGATCGCGGCGATCCGCTCGCGCGCGGCCTCGCTGTACTGCGTCACATTGGCGGCGAGGTCGGCCCGATGAATCGCCGTAAACCGTTGCAGCAGCGTCGCCGAGAGCGCGATCCCTACGCTGCCGCCCAGCTGCCGCATCAGATTGAAGAGGCCGGTGCCGTTGGGAATTCGCGACATCGGAAGATCGGCCAGCGCGAGATTCGTCAGCGGCACGAAAATCAATCCGAGTCCCACGCCACGGAAGATCAGGGGCCAGAAGAAGTCGTGCATCCCGCTCTCGGTCGTGAAGTGCGCGTGTTTCCACATCGAGAGCGCAAAGATTCCGATCCCTGCCGCGATGGACAGACGACCGTCGAACTTCCCCTGCAGCCGGCCCATGAATCCCATCGTAAACGCGCTGGCGAGCGCGCCCGGAAGGATTACGAGCCCAGTTTGATTGGCGGTGAAGTTCCGAATGTTCTGCAAATACACCGGCAGCACGAAGACCGTCGCGTAGAGGCAGACCCCCAACACGAGTCCGAATAGAACGCCGACCGCCAGCTGGCGGCTCTTCAGGATTGAGAGGTCCACCACAGGATGTTCGGTTCGCAGCTCGTGCCAGATGAACGTGACGAGCGAAACGACGCTCGCGACCGCGAGCAGCCGTATCTGGCCGGAGGCCCACCAATCGAGCCGCTCCCCACGCTCGAGCATGATCTGGAGCGAACCGACTCCGATGGCGAGCAACGCCAGGCCCAGCCAATCGACGCTCTCCGCCCGCTCCTGGTGGAGAGAGTCGTTGATGAACGAAAGGGTGAGCGCCAACGCCAGCATGCCGAACGGGATGTTGATGTAGAAGATCCACGGCCACCCATACGTGTCCGTGATCCAGCCGCCGACTGTCGGGCCGAGCGTCGGTCCAACCATGACGCCAACGCCGAAGATGGCCATCGCCGTTCCGTACTCTTCACGCGGGAACTCCTCGTACAGAATCGCCTGCGACGTGGACAGCAGCGCACCACCGCCCAATCCCTGGACGATCCGCCAGAAGACGAGCGAGCCGAGCGAGCCCGCGTTGCCGCACATGAACGACGCCAAGGTGAAGAGGGTGATCGAGCCGGCGAAATAGCGTTGCCGCCCGAAGTAGGCCGACAGCCATCCGGTAATCGGCAGCACGATCACGTTGGCGACGATGTATCCGGTGGACACCCAGGCGATCTGATCGAGCGTCGCGCCGAGGTTCCCCATCATGTGGGGAATGGCGACGTTGACGATGCTGGTGTCGAGCAGCTCCAGCACCGACGCCAGGGACACCGTGATCGCGATGAGGTACTTGTACTTGTACCGGTCGTTCGCGAGCGCCGGACTGAACGGAATCGCAGCCGCGGTCATCGCTGCCTAGTGTGTTTTGATCGTTGCGACGACGCTCATCCCCGGCCGCAACGGATGCACGGCATTCTGGGGCGTGTCGAGGCGGATCCGGACGGGAATACGCTGCACCACCTTCGTAAAATTCCCGGTCGCGTTGTCCGGCGGCAGCAACGAGAACTTGGCACCGGTGGCCGGAGACAAGCTCTCGACATGCCCGTGGAACTCCGTGCCCTTGTACGCGTCGACCGTCACCACGGCGGAGTCGCCCGGCGTCACGTCCGCCGTCTCGGTTTCCTTCAGGTTAGCCGTCACCCAGATGTCGTCGAGCGGCACGACGGTCATGAGCGGCTGTCCCGCCTGCACGAGCTGGCCGAGCTCGACCGACTTCTTCGAGACCACTCCGTTGGACGGAGCGGTGATGCGCGTATACGAGAGCTGCAGCGCCGCCTGGTCGCGAGCAGCTCGCGCCGCTGCCACGCGAGCATCCGCGCCCACGAGAGCGGCCTGCGCGGAAGCGAGCTGCGCCAGGGCCGCGGCCGCCGCCGCACGCGCCGCATCGAGCTGCTGCTGGCTGACGACGTTCTGCGCAGCGAGCGGCTCCATTCGTGCGAGGTCAGCGGTCGCCTTCGAGGCGTTCGCCTGCGCCTGCGCAGCCGCTGCTTCGGCCTGCCCGACGCGGGTCCTGCTGCTCACGGTCGCCAGCAAGGCGGCAAGATCGGCATCAGTCTGCGCGAGCCGGGCGCGGAAATCGCGGTCGTCGAGCACGACCAGCGTGTCGCCGGCCTTCACCGCATGGTTCTCGTCGACCCTCACCTCGGCAACATAGCCGCCGACTTTCGGGAGAATCGGGACGATATGGCCGTCCACCTGGGCGTTGTCGGTCGAGACGTGATTGCGGCTGAACCACCACTTCCGGGCGCCGAACACCAGCAACCCGAGCAGGACCACCCCCATGATCAAGAACACCGTCCGCCGCGACCGCTTGGGAGTGGCTTTTGCGGGGGTCTCAGGAGAAGGTGCGGAAGCAGCCGTCCGCGACCGCGGTTCCGTCTTGGGTTCCATCGTTGTTGCCATGGGCTCGTGCTCTCTCTGCATGCTAGTGTAGTGTCCGGGCCGCTCCGACGGAGCGGGCCAGCGCGATTCGCGCCGACACGGCGGCGAAACGGGCGTCGATATCCGCGTCACGCGCTCGCAGCAGCGACGACTGCGCGTTGATCACCTCGATGTTGCCGGCGACCCCTGCCCTAAACCGTTGCCGTGCCTCTGAGACTTCCTGCGCGGCGAGTTGCAGCCGCTCGACGGCAATCATCTGCTGCGCCGCCGCCGAGTGCAGATCGAGCAGCGCGCCGTCCACGTCCGCGGCGACCTGCTGGCGGAGATCGCGGGCCCGCACGTCGGACTCGCGCACCACCGCCTGTTGCTCCGCCAGCCGTCCCTCGCGGCGGAAGCCGTCCAGAATGGGCAATGTGACCTGCACGGCGACCTGCCGCGTGCCCACGGCATCAGGCATGCGCAGGCCGCTCAACCCGTAGTCCGCTTCTACCTCGAGCCGCGGCAGCCGCTCCGCTGAGATCGCCGATGCGGCGGTGCGCGCCGCCGTCCCCCGCGCCAGCTCGGCCGCGAGATCGGGCCGCACCGCGACCGCCTGCGCGACGGCCGTGTTGCGATCGGCCGGGACATCGGCGGCACCCAGCTGTGCGCTGAGCGTGTCCGTCAAAGCGATTGCGGTGGAGGGGTCGCGACCCAACGCGCGCGCGAGGTCGATCTTGGCGCGATCCAGCTGATTGGCGGCTACCACCAGCCGTCCGGCCGCATCCGCGAGCTGCGTCTTCGCGCGCGTTACGTCGATCGACGCACTCACGCCCGCTCGCTCCTGCGCCACCGCGAGACCGACGAGCTCCGCGGCCAGCACTGAGTCGGCTTGGCGCGCCGCCACGACGGCCTGCGCGCGGGTAGCGCGGGCATAGGCGAGCGCCACGTTTTGTGCGCTCGTCTCCACCGCTGCCGAGCGATCGGCATTCGCCGCGGTCACCTGACTCTTGGTCGCGCTGACGCGGCCGAGGTCGGAGAAGTCGAACAGTGTTTCGGTGACCCGTGCGCGACCGTCATAGACGTTAAACGCGGGCACCATCGATGGCAGTCTCAAGCCGGGAAGATTGAACCCGAGGGTTTTGGGATTGAAGTTGCGATTGACCCATGAACCCGCGAGCGAAAGACTCGGCAGCAGCGCGGCACGCGCCTGACGCACGCGTGCGTTCGCGGCGTCGGTTCGCAGTCCCGCGATCTCTACGATAGGGGGCGCCGTATCCGGCGCTGCCCCCGTTGCCTCGCGGACGGCGCCCGCGAACGACAAACGCAAGGGTGCCGATGTTTGGCCGCTCAACGAGGCGCTCGCGACGACGGTGAGCACGATCAGCAGACTACTTTTTGGCAATGCCATGGAGATAGAGGTCGATGTGAGTGTCGAGATAGCTGGCGACATCGAAGCCTTCTGGCATACAGGCCGAGAAGGCCTTGCGCGCCACGACGGCGTGCATCAGAGGTGACATCGCGAGCTTTGCCGCAACGGCCAGATTTACAGGCCGGAACTCGCCGGCCTTGATACCCCGCTCGATCACCCCGGCCATTAGCCGGTGCCCGCGCGTGACGACTTCCGCGTAGTAGAAGCGGGCGAGCTCGGGGAAGTTGCCGGCCTCGGCCATCATCAGCTTCGGGATATTCACGAGCGACGTTTCCCCAACGAGGCGCCAATACTCGCGCACCAGGCGCTCGAACAGCTCTCGCGCGCTGCCGGTGAATGACTGGGCGAGCGCCTCTCCCTGCGCGATGACGGGGACAATCGTCTGCTGGATCAGCGCCTTGAAGAGCGCTTCTTTATTCTCGAAGTAGAGGTAGATCGTGCCCTTGGTAACGCCGGCGCGGCGCGCGATGTCCTCGAGCTTGGTGGCGGCAAACCCACGATCGGCGAAAACCTCGAGCGCAGCGGCGATGATCTCTTCGGGCCGGGCGTCTTTGCGACGCCGCCACCGCGGGCTGAGGGGGGGGCGGGGGCGCAAGCGACGTACTGTTCGACGTTTACGTGTGGCGGTACTGGGCATGTCGGGCTCCAAAGTTACTAACTGAACGGTCAGTAAGTAACTTGGGTTCCCGCCGCCGGTCAACCCCTCCGTCGATAGTAGAGGATGAGATCGGTGCTGGGCGGCTTGGCGCCCAGTTGCCGCATGAACGTTACAATCTGACCACGGTGATAGGAGGAATGGTTGATGAAATGACGAAACATCTGCCGGAAGCTGTGCACATATTCCCCACCGCTGGAAGGTTTTACGAGTCGAGTGTCATCCAAGCGAGATTCCGTCAGGCGATTCCGTCAGGCCGGCGACAAATCCGCCGCGCTCCGCCTCGACCTCCTCCCATCGGGCGCGCACCGCGGCCAGCGAACCCAGGTCGGCGCCCTGCGCCCCCGCCGGGTTCGGTCGACCCAACCACCGGTGCAGCCACAGCTGCTCGGCCCACACAATGTGCGCGAGCGTGCCGTGAATGCCGCCATAACTGCTCTTGAGGTCGCGGAAATACTGCTCGTCGGGAAGCGGGGCGACCGCATCGAAGATCGTGCGGTTCGCCCACGCGTTGTAATCGAACAGCTCGAGGACTTCGTTCAATCGTGGCAGCAGGTGTCAGCGCAGCATGCTTCACCTGCGGGATTCACTGTCGCCGTCACTTCCGGCTTCGTATCACCGACCTTCACGACAAAGACCTCCCACTTGTAGCCGTTTGGATCCGTAACCCAAACCTTGTCCTGCAACGCGTAGCAGCAGTCGGTGTTCTCCTCTTCGAACGTGGCGAGCCCCTCCGCCTTGAGCCGCTCCGCAGCTTCCCTGACGGCCGCAGTCGAATGCACTTGGATCCCCAGATGATTCAACGCTCCGACGCCACGATCGGGCGAGGCATTCAGCGTCAGATTGAGACCGGGCTCTGCGACGTCGAACTTCGCGTATCCGGGTTTGAGCTTCACCGGCTCGAGCCCGAGGAAGATCCGATAGAAGCGAACGGATTCATCGAAGCGTGGCGTGTTGAGGGCGACGTGGACCTTCATACAGCTGCTCCTTTCACGGCGGAGATAGAAACAGGGTTAGCGGGCCGGCGCGAGCTCCCCTGCATCCATCACGGAATCCTTCACTTTACGCCCCTCGATCGTCTGCTGATCCCCAATCAGCGAGCCCTCGACCGTGGCGTTCTTTACCTGGGTCCCGCGGCCGAGAATGCTGTTGGCGATGGTGCTGCCCACAATCGTGCTGCCCGCTTCAATCGAGACATTGGGGCCGATGGTCGCGTCCTTGAGCGTGACGCCGTCCTCGATATAGACGGGATCCTTGATCTTCACGCCCGCCGGCACCTTGGCGGGACGGCGCGCTCGGCCATCCTCGAGCAGATGCTGGTTGGTCTCGAGCAGCGTGTCGACCTTACCGCAATCGTACCAACCGCCCACGTCGCTGACGTAGAGTTTCTTCCCGTGATCGACCATGTACTGGAACGCGTCGGTGAGGTAGAACTCCCCACCCTTCCCCGGGGGGCTCTTCATCACGTGATCGATGCCGTCGAACAACGTGCGCCAATCCTTGACATACTGTAGACCGATGTTCGCTCGCCTCGAGATCGGCGTGCTGGGCTTCTCGACGATCTTGGTCATGTATCCCTGCTTATCCGTCACGACGACGCCGAAGCGCTGGTAATCCTCGACCTCTTTGGTCCAGATGATCCCGTCCGCATCGACTTTTTTCACGATCGACAGGTCGGCGTCGAACAGCGTATCGACGAAGATGACGATCACGGGCCCGTCGACGTAGGGACGCGCCAGATTCACCGCGCCCGCCGTGCCGTCGAGCACCTTCTGTTCAATGAAGCGGGCGGGAATGTCGTAGTTCTTGCGCACGTAATCTTCGACTTTTTCCTTCAGGTGGCCGGTGATGATAATTAGCTCCTCGAGCTGCCCGGCCAGGCGCAGCGCGTCCATCACGTAGTCCATCACCGGCCGCCCCGCGACGTTCACGAGCGGTTTGGGGACGCGCTTCGTCAGCGGCAGGAGGCGCGTGCCTTTGCCGGCCATTGGCATGATAACTTTCATGGCACCCGTCCGTAGCGGTCTTTGAGCCGAACGATGTCGTCGATTTCCGGCGTGGACGCCTCGAGCACGTCACTCGCCACGACGGCCTCGAATTGATGAATCTGCTTGGGGGCGATGTGGAAGGATTCCCCGGCACGAATGGGACGTTCGATGAGCGTCTCGCCTTGTTGAATCCGTAGAATGATCTCGCCTGTCAGCACGTAAATCGACTCATCCTTCTTATGGTGATACTGCAGGCTGAGCACGTGTCCGGGCTCGATGTGCAGGATCTTGCCGACGTAGCGGTCGGTCCGTGCCCAAATGATCTCATATCCCCAAGGTTTCGGGACGCGGTAAGGAAGATCAGTCATCGGGGCAACGACGTGTGGCGTGATACGCCGCACTCTACACGCCGCACGCCCATCACAGGAGCCTCAATTTCAGGGACGATGGCATGGTCACGCAGGCCGTGACGCACACGCCGCAGCCGACGCATCCTTCAGGCTTCAGGACGGGTTGACCGCGTTCGTCCAGCGCGAGCGCCGCTTCGCCGATCGAGCACGCCCGCGCGCACACGCCGCATTGCGCGCCCTGAAACGTGATGCAGCGCAGCGGATCGAGCTCGAGCACACCCATCCGCACGTCCGCCCAGATCCCGCGCCCGTTCACATCCTCCGGCACCGTGAGCGCGCCGGTCTCACACGCGGCGGCACACGGCATGTCTTCGCACACGATGCAGGCGCGTACTGCCGGATCGATGTATGGGGTCCCAGCAGCAAGCCCACCACCGTTCGCGGGCGTCTTCAGGATGGCGTGCACGGGACACACGTCGATGCAGTCCCCGCAGCGCGTGCACGCCGCTAGGAACGCCACTTCGGGCGCGGCGCCCGGCGGCCGGAACCACCGTTTCGGCGCCACCCGCTTCTCGGCACGCTCGGCAATTTGATGGAGCACCTTGCCGATCGTACGCTGCAGGAAAAATCTCGCCGTCCTCCGCCGTCTGGTATCCTCAAAATGTCGGCTCCAGACTCACCTGCCAACGAAATGCGAAGCGGCCATCGGTGCTGCGATTGCCGTCGGCAGCGTAATCCCAGCGATTGACCACAAATGGAATCTCAAAGCGCATCGTCCATCCAAGATCGTTGATCTGGTGCCGCGTCACGAGCCCCACGCCTCCGTCATACAGGGTCGTGTACGACTGACCGGCCGTGGCCGGCGGAATGGCCCGAGGGTCGACGACGCCGCCATCTCCAAAGACTTCCAGTGCCACTTTGGCCCCGCGATACAGTGACTTCGTAGCTTCGACGTTCACGGCCACCGCCCAGCGCCCGCCGAGATCGGGCCGGAATCCGCGCAGGTTGGCGTCGCCGGGCGCATGATAATGGAAGTCCGGGCGCACGAACAAGGCACCACGACTGCGCAGGAGCGGGTTGGTGAAGGTCTCGTATGGATCCGCTCCCGCGAGCATGATGCGGCGCTGCAACGGGGGGACATGCGCGGCCATATAGGAGCCGCCGAATAACCGGACGCCGAGCGTCGTCTTAAGAATGAAAGGGGTGCGCATGCTGACCTCGCCGGTGGCGCGCCCAAAGCCTTCCACGTCGTAACGATTCGATGACTGTAGGCCGATGCCGGGGTTCCGGTACAGGACTCCACCGCGTACGTCAGCGCGCGCGTGCCAAACCGTCTCGCCACGACTGCTGGTGATCGAACCCCACGGCCCCGCCTCGACCGTCCCAGCATCGTCCCACAGCCGCCGGTCCACGTAGGCGAGGTCGCTCACCGCCATCCAGATCGCATCGAACCCGGCGTGACGATCGGCGCCGAAGGCGAGGTGCTGTCTGAGCGATCGGTCGGCGTGCAGCGCGACGCCGGTTCTTCCCTCGACGCTCCAGAAGGAGGCGCTCGCCTCGGTGCGCGGCATCGGATGGCTGACCGGATTGCCGAACCGGAAGTAGCCGCCGAGCCGGTGCGTGGCGGTCCGGTCGAAGCCGTACGAGATGAGCGACACATTCTTCTCGAAGCGGCCGAGATAATTCTCGCGACTGCGCAGCGCTCCCGTCCATCCGGCGTAATCG
>WNFJ01079749.1_pt4 | contig 16925 bp, 18 predicted proteins | sample 5400461 | NCBI WGS metagenome assembly WNFJ01 (sample SAMN13153349, study PRJNA577476) | soil metagenome | isolation source: 115 cm saprolite on Douglas fir-dominated hillslope | place: USA:California | collected 2013-09-17 | reverse complement strand
ACAAGAAAACGTTCAACAAGACCTCTGAAAAAGGATCAGGGATCGTGCGTCATCTGGTGTTTGATCGCCTGATCCAGAGCGAGAGCGAGACATCTTCTGGTCGGGAGCATCACGATAGTGCGATCACGACCGCGAACTATACGTTCACGCTGGCCGGGCAAGAGGAAGTCGGCCCGTATCATTGCTTTGTTCTCGAAGCCACTCCGAAACGCAAAGACAAGTACCTGTTCGAGGGTAAAATATGGATCGATGCCGACGACTTCGCGATTGTGAAAATCGCCGGCCACCCTGCCAAGAAACCATCCTTCTGGATCAATCGAGCCGACTTTGTCCGGCAATACCAAAGAATTGATGGCTTTTGGCTTCCTTGCCGTGATGAGACAACAGTTGAAGTGAAGATGTATGGGCGAAGGGTATTCACCGTCGATCATCAACAGTACGTGATCAATGCTGATAGCTCTCTTCCAGGCTGGAGCGGGGACGCAGGAGGGAACATGCTTGTCGCGCCATCCGCGGCGTTGCGTCCATGACGCATGATGGCAATCCAAAACATTCTTTTCCTGTGGACTTCTCGCCGTCCTGCGTTGCTGTGGCCGCCTACGTGAAGAGGGCGGCTGCTATTAGGGGCACTAAGTTTTCCCTCCCTTTCTTCTCAATTCCTTAGAAGGCCAGGCTGCACCGCAAAACTCCTTTGTTTCCATATCGCTGACGAATTCGAATCCCACCCGAACCTCCAACCTCCACAGCTCTGATGCGGTGCACCCCTGCGATTCGGTCGTTAGTTTCAATTTGAAACTTTTCTTCGGTTTTGTTCCACCCCGGATAGCCTCCCTTAGACTGAACGAGTGACCTCCACCTGAACTCAAGTCTTATCAATCACCTAGCGGAAGCGAGGTCTTTCCGGGTGGACACAGGCGTGCCCTAGTCCTCAGAGGGGTTTCTGTGTTTCGCCGAGAGTGCAGAAGTCAAAGTCAGCCCGCCGCATTGAGGGAGCTCTCCCGGCGGCTATTGAGCGCGGGAGTGGCTATGTCTTTCCTATTGGGGCCTCTGCCGTTTCCGGCCCAGGACTCCGCCGCACTTGAGTATCGGGCCAAGGCTAATTATTTGGCGAAGTTCCCCAGCTTTGTAGAATGGCCGGTCAGTGCTCTCCCGTCCCCAGCGTCTCCTTTTCTGCTGTATGTTTTTGGCGAATATCCCTTTGGGATCTCGCTGGCGGAATTCACGCGCGGCGCGACCATCCAACAACGGCGAATCGAGATCCGCTGGATACACAAGGAGCAGGACCTGCATGCCTGCCAGATTTTGTTCGTGAGCCATTCGGAGCAGAAAAGATATCGGCAAGTGTTAGCAGTTGTGAGCGGCCAGATGGTGCTTACGGTTGGCGAAACCCCCGGTTTTCTTGACGCTGGCGGAATCTTGTGTTTCTCGATGCAACAACGAGTGCTGCAATTTGAAGTCGATCTGGATGAAGCCAATAGAGCGCACCTGAAGATCAGTTCGCGCCTGCTCGCGCTAGCTCGGCATGTTGTGAGTCGTGCTGAGGCTGCGAAGAGCTGAAATGGAGAAACAAGCCGTGCAAGAAAATGTCCCAACTAGTCTGGATTTTGACCGTGAGGAACTGCTCGCGCGTGTTGACAATGATCGCGAACTCCTGCAAGACCTCCTGAGAATCTTCAAGGAGGAGTTTCCCAAACAGCTGCAAGCCTTGCGGGAAGCTGTCAGATTCGCAGATGGAGAGCGTGTCGCGGCCGCGGCCCACACCATGAAAGGAATGCTTTCGAACCTGGCCGCCATCCAGTCTGCGGCGTCGGCAGAACGGCTGGAGCGGTTGGGCAGGAACGCAGAAAAGCAGGGCTTCCCAGAGGCCCTTGCCGCGTTCGAGAGAGATGCTACCAGGTTGTTGCCACAGCTCGACGCCTGCATGGAAGAGGTATGTTGATGAGGATTCTGATTGCCGACGACGATGCAATGTCTCGGCGCCTGCTTCAAAAAACTTTGGAACGCGCTGGCTATGTTGTGACCGCTGTCGAAAACGGACGCCAGGCGGCCGAACAATTGTGCCAATCGGGTGGACCGAGGCTCGCTCTGCTGGACTGGATGATGCCTGAGCTGGACGGTCCCGGAGTCTGCAGCGAAATCCGCAAGACTAAGAATCAATCCTATGTATATACCGTACTGCTTACCTCCAGGGGAGAGAAAGAAGACATCGTTACAGGTCTTGAAGCCGGCGCCGATGATTACCTCACCAAACCATTCAACGCGGAGGAGCTGAAAGCGCGCCTGCGCACCGGACTCCGGATCCTCGATCTTGAGGATCGTCTCGTCCAGGCCCGCGAGCAGATGCGATTCCAGGCTACGCATGACGGTCTGACGGCTCTCTGGAATCGCAACATGATTCTTGATCATCTCGGGCGCGAAATCGCTCGTTCCCGGCGCGAACACTTTTCCACTTCAATTCTGATGTGCGATCTGGATCACTTTAAGAGTGTCAATGATACCTATGGCCACCTCGCCGGTGATGAAGTCTTGAAGGAAACAGCGAAGCGCCTGCTCGCTTCCGTTCGCCCGTATGATTTTGTTGGACGTTACGGCGGCGAAGAGTTTCTGGTGGTCCTGAGTAATTGCGATCCCGCCCACGGGCTCGCCCGCGCCGAGGAAATTCGTAAAGCCATAGCCCAAAAGCCGGTGCAAGCCGCCAACGGTGCCGTTCCAATTACGATGAGCCTCGGGCTTTTGCTAAGTCACGACTGGGGCAACCGGGCTATCGAAGTACTTCTGCAGGAGGCCGACACCGCGCTCTATGCCGCCAAGGCCGCGGGACGAAACTGCGTAAAAATCGCAACTCCCCCAATCACCACCGTCGATCAAGACTCCCCTGCCCACGAACCTGCCAGGCTGCGGCGCTGACTTTCCGCACATCTGACACCCGGAAATATCTCGCATCCCGCAAAGCCTAGAGGCCCTTCGCTTTTGGTTTTGCCTGTCCCATCATTTGCCGCATCGCGGCACTGGATCCGGGTGCACGCTTTTCCCGCCAGGCTTCCAATCGCTTGCAAGTTTCCTCTATATTGTGGAAAAGATGCGGATTCTTGAACGCCGAACGCCACGTCGGAACGATCGATCGCATGCGGTCCCATACCACCCAAATCTCGCCATTACTGTCAAAAAACAATTCGTCGTTGATCAGCCCGCGATTGACGATGCCCGCCACCATGTCCCAATAGCTGATCACCATGCGGATGTAAGTGTTTTCCTCGCTGCCCTGCGGATACTTCTGCACCATCTCTTCCGGAGACTCGGGATGAAAGTTCTCCACGAACCACGCGCGCGCCTGGCGCAGCCGCGGCTCGCGCCTCATATCATACAAGTGCAGCATCAGGTTTACTTCCTCATAGGTAATCTGGGCCATTGCTGATTCTCCTTGCTCTAACTCGCCGCCTCTGGCTGGATTGCTTCCTGCGCGGAATGGGAGACGCCCGCAAGTTCGATGCGTTGCACGATTGATATGGGTATACCTTGCCTCTGCAGCTCGATCTGGATGCGCCGCCGGAGCTCGCGCGCGACCTCATCCTGCCGCGTGGGCGCGGTCCGCACCTGCAAGCGAACCGTCGAGGAAGTACGGTCAAAGCTTTGCAGGCCCAGGATGCGCGGTCCGTCAACCAATGCTTGCGACCATGCCGGATCGCCCCGCAGAGCTGCCGCGGCCGTCTCCAGCGCCTGCAGCGTCTTTTCGATCGGGCCTTCCGGGGCGAGCGAGACGTCCACGAACGTCTGTGACCAGTCTCTGCTGAGATTGCTGACTGTGCGGATCTCCCCATTCGCGATGGTTACTAGCGCTCCGCGCGGGTCTCTTATCACCGTGCGTCGCAGCGTTAGGTGTTCCACTCGACCGATATTGTCGGCGATTTGAACGGTATCACCGACAACGTATTGATCCTCGAGCACGATGTAGAAGCCCATGATCAAATCTCGAACGAGCGTTTGCGCTCCGAACCCCACGGCCAGGCTGGCGAGACCTGCAAGAGTTACCGCGGGTGTGATGTTGATATGGAATTCGCTCACCGCAGTCAGCAGAGCCACTACCCAGACAATTTTGCTTCCTGTGCTGTAGAGGATTCCCGCCAGAGTGCGCGTCTGCTGTTCTCGCAGTTGCGCCGTGCGGCTCGGTGCCGATGCCCGCTTGATGACCAGATTGGTCACCGCTCGCAGAAGCCGGTTCAGCACCAGTGCGACAACGAAAATCCCTAGAAGATGAAGCGCGTAGGGAAGCGCCAAATCCAGCCAATGATTGAAGGAACTAGGCATGATTTTGATTAGAGGGGGGAGTATAACATTGGAAGAGGTTCAAGGAAGTCTGGTCAAATGCGCCTGAGATTGGGCGGGCGAAGGGGTACCAACCATGGATTCAAGACGCAAGTTTCTAATGACCTTTATCAGACTAGGCGTACCTGCCGGGATTCTCGCCCTCGCACACAGCGCGCAGGCTCGTCCCAAACGGCCACAGAATCCCCCGCAACTGCCGCAACAGAAGGAAGACGATTCGAACACGCCCAAGCCCGATCCCAAGTTGATCCTTGAAGCCAACCAAAAGGAGATCAAGAAAAATGTCGAGCGGCTCTACGATCTGGCAAGCGAACTGAAGGCCGAAGTGGAAAAAACGGATTCCGTCCACGTGTTGTCTCTTGCCATGCTCAAGAAGACAGACGAAATCGAGAAACTGGCCAAGGAAATCAGGTCCCGCGCGAAAGGATGAGCCAGCAGTCCGGGCTTGAGTGATCGAGAATGCGCGCTGGCGCAGGGGATTCATACCCGATAGAATGAGATGGGGATGTTAGAAGAAGTTCCCGCGTGTCGCGCCCTCATCATAATCGAGGAGCGCCGCTGCGCGCCAGTAGCTCAGATGGATAGAGCATTAGCCTCCGGAGCTAAGGGTCGGGGGTTCGAATCCCTCCTGGCGCGCCATACCATTCCGGGTCCAACCTGGACACATTGGTTACAGAATGTACCGGCTACATAGGTAACAACCCCGGGCCGAATCGGTTGTCGAGCGGTTCGAGCATTTCGAGTCTCGAGATCGAAGTAACACAATCTGTCTTTAACTAACTCGCTTCGGCCATCACGGCTTGCAGTACGGGCATGACTGTATATGAACTAGCCTCTGACACGCCCGCGACTATTGCAGAGAAGCGATAGCTTCTGGCAGATCCTCATAGGTGCCGAACAGGTTTAAGAGTCCCACCATTTTTAAGGTTTGCACCGTGAACTTGGAGGGTTTGTGCAACCGGATCGCGCCGCCGCTCTGCTTGGTGCTCGTGAGATACCGCACCAGCATGCCAATCCCGCTTGAATCGATGGTGGGCACTTCTTCGAGGTCCAGAATAATCTTGTTCTGACCCTGCCCAACCAATTCCGTCATGGTCGAATTGAATCGGTCCAGTGGAGGGCCCAAGCACAGCCGTCCCTTCAATCTCACTATTTTTACTCCGTCCTGCGTTTTTACCTCGATTTCCAAGTTTTAACCTCTCCACGGGGGGAGCGTCCCGGTCTGCCTGTCGTTGACACCCTCGTATCCCTTTGTTAGAGTGCGCGCACAACTTAGTGAATCTGCTCTAAAAAAGCAAGGAACCAAGTCCACTGGTGGTTCTCCCCGCAATGGGATCACCGGACGGAAAGTCGACCGTTGCCCAGTTCTGACCGAGACTCGATTCTAGATATTTCTGCTCTTTCTTCAAGCCTGCTTGCGGAGCACGAAGTAGGGCCGCGCGCTCGTGCTTTGGCGCGATTCGTTGCTGACCTTCTCCCACCATCCGCCGTGAGTGTTTACACTCTGGCTTCCGACAGCTCGGAGACCTACTGGATTCCCAAGGCCACCATCGGGGAAGCCACCATTCACGAGCAATCCATCCTTGGGAGTGCTGGCATCCTCGGTTCCTTGCTTGAGGACTCCGCTCCGGTACTGCGTACCGCGGCGCAGCTTAAGCGCGAAGATTACTCTCACATTGATACCCGCAGGACCCTGCTCTCCTTGTGCTACGTCCCTCTGCTTCATGGTGATAGCCTGTTTGGAGCGCTGGAAATCGTCTCGTTCGAAGAAGAGCTTACTGACGAGGACATTGAGGCGCTGCTTCCCGCTGCGGGCGTAGCCGCCGTATCCATCGCTTCCGCGCAATCCTACGAAAATGAACGGCACAGCACTCTCAGCTCGATTACCCGGTTGACGCAACTCTACGATTTGGAAAAGGTCTTTTCTTCCACCCTCGAAATGGAAGAGCTGCTTCCCCTGATCGCTTCCAAATTCTCCGAAATTCTTGCTTGCCAGGCTGTCAATATTTGGTTGCTGCATCCCGACGAATCGTTGGAACTCATGCACCAATCCGGCCAGGATTACACCGCCTTCAAAGGACAGATTCTCAAACCGGGGGAAGGCATCGCCGGGGTTCTCTCTGACAATGGCGAGAGCGTTTGCATTTCCGATGCCACGGATCCACGGCTTGCTCAACGCAACGAAAAGGCCGGTGAAGAAATTGTTCGTTCCCTCGTCGCCGTCCCCATTATGGACCGCGAATTTCTCGTCGGCATCGTCGAGGCCATCAACAAGTTGGATGGCAGTCCCTTCGACGACGACGATCTTTTCACCCTGAGCAGTCTCAATAACACCGCTTCGAACGCTCTTCACAACGCCAGCCTGCTCATGGCCGAGCGCAAAGTCGAAATCCTCGAAACCCTCAACACCGTCAGCCACGAAATCACCTCCACCCTGAATCTCGAGCGCATGCTCCAGACCATCGTCAATGCTCCGCAGGCGGTGATCCCCTATGAGCGCGCCGCAATTGCTCTCGAGCAGCGCGGCCGCTTCAAACTCAGCGCCGTTACGGGTCTCACTCAGGTTAATGCCGACGCGCCGGATATCGCCCCGCTCAACGAAATCCTCCAGTGGGCGGCCCTCGCCGAGGAGGTCATTCACGTCCGCCAGCATGACGACGTCATTGACAGCGACCGCGAGGAAACGCGCGCCAAATTCAAAAAATACTTCGCGGACTCGGGAATGCGCGCGTTCTACGCCAGGCCGCTGAATGACGATACCGGCCGTGTCGGCATGCTTGCCATGGAGAGCAGCGACCCCGATTTTCTTGGTCCCGCGCACATCGAAATTCTGGAAGTTCTTGCCGGCCAGGCCACTGTCGCACTGCGCAACGCCCGGATGTACAAGGAGGTTCCCTTTATCTCCATCCTGGAACCGGTTTTGGTTCGCAAGCGGAAGTTCATGGCCATGGAGAAGCGCCGCCGCACGCTCTTCCTCGCGCTTGGAGCCGCCGCTCTGTTTTTCCTGGTCGCTTGCCCTCTCCCTCTGCGCGTTGACGGTGACGCTGTGGTTGCGCCGGGTCGTCGCGCCCTGGTGCAGCCCGAAGTCGAGGGAGTGATCGGCAAAGTTTTCGTGCATGAAGGGCAGAATGTGCAGCGGGGCCAGGTCCTGGCGGAAATGGAGGCCTGGAACCTGCGCTCGGCGCTGGCAGAAGCACAGTCGAAATACGAATCAGCAATGCTGCAGATGAGTCGCGCGCTGGCGGTCAACGACGGAACCGAGGCGGGCGTGCATCGCGTCCAGGCGGACTTTTGGAAGGCAGAGGTTGACCGCGCCGGGCAGTTGTTGGGCAAAGCTCAGTTGCGCTCGCCGATTGAGGGAGTCGTTGCTACTCCGCATGTCGAGAACTACGCTGGCCGCAAACTTCAGCAAGGCGATTCCTTTGGAGAAATTGTGGACACCACCCAAGCCACCGTCGACGTGGCTATCGATGATTCGAGTGCCGGCCAATTGAAAGTGGGGCAGAAAGCTGTGGTCAAACTGAACAGCTACCCTACACGAACTTTTCGCGGCGATGTTCTGATCGTCAGCCCCAAAGCGGAGATCGTTCACGAGACACCCGTTTTTTATGCTCGCGTCCGCGTGCCCAATGACGATGGGGCCATTCGAGCGGGCATGGAAGGCCGCGGAAAGGTTCGCATTGGCTGGTACCCCGCAGCCTACGTGTTTTTCCGGCCCGTGTTGTTGTGGCTTTATTCCAAGGTATGGTACTGGCTGGGGTGGTAGGGATACTCCGGAGGTGAAGTATGCGAAATCTGATCGTGCCAATCGTTTTGAGTGCTGCTCTATTCGCGGCGGGCTGCGGCGATACCGGGACGGCTACACCTGCTGTCACCAATGCCGCGTCAACTCCACCCACTCCCAAGGCCGCAGCTCCGGTCGAAGCCGCCGACACAGGGCTCATCGTTTCGGGGCCGATCATTGTTGAGCATCAGGTTGAAATCACCGCCCAGCGCGACGGTGTGCTCGCCAAAATCATTTATGATGCGCCGGCGCGGGTCAAGGCGGGTACTATCCTTGCCCGTATGGATGACCGCCAGATTGCCGCGAACCTCGAAGCCGCGCGCGCCAAGTCACGCAGTATCGCCGCGGACCTGAAGAACTGGGAATCCGAGGCGGAAGTATTAAAGGCGGACCACGTGCGCGCAAAACGCCTTTGGGACTTGGGACTGATCTCGGAAGAGCAGTTGCAGCACGCCAAGTACAAGGCCGAGTCCGACCAATGGGATATCAAGCGCGTTGCGGAAACTTTGAACACCGCGCACAACGAGGAACGCTCGCTGGAACTGGAGCTGGACAAGGCAAAGATCACCGCACCGTTCGATGGACTCATTGCGCGGCGCTACGTTCGTGAAGGCCAGTCGGTTTCGAAAGGAGACCGGCTGTTCTGGGTCACCGCCGAAGCTCCACTTCTCATGAGGTTCACGCTACCGGAGAAGTACTTTGGACACGTGCGCTCCGTGCAACAATTCGAAATTACGTCGCCCGATGTTCCGGGAGAAAAGCATGCCGCTCGAGTGAAGCAAATCAGCCCGGTGGTCGATCCGTCCAGCGGCACGTTCGAAGTCCTCGTGGAGTTAACTGGCGAACGCGGCTCCCTTCGCCCCGGCATGACGGCAAACCTGAGGGTCGAGAGGAGCTCCCACTAGACCTGCCATGAACCTCACTCGTGCCCTCGACGTGGCGTTGCCGGAGATTCCAGCGCGCACCATCGCGGAGCGCTACCCCCGCCTTGATCCGGGTACGACCTTTCGTGAACACATCGAGGACGGCAAGCCCGTCGTTCGCGTCTACGTCCCGAGTTCCAACTGTATGTTCAAGTTTCCGCCTCTGAACTGGAAACTCGCTCAATGCTTTGACGGGCAGCGGTCCTTTGAAGAAATCGCAGCGCTCTACTCCCAGCAAAACGGCGTCGAGTACGATCCCCGGGACGTCCGTGAATTCGCAGCCGATCTTGATGCCATTGAGTTCTGGTACAAGACTCCCCAGGAAAAAAACATTCTGTTGATGCAGCAGGCTTCTGAGGACCGCCGGAAAAAATTGCAACAGCGCAGCAGGTGGGCCGATCTCTCCATGGTTATGTTCCCCGCTTTTAATCCGGACAAGTTTCTCACCAGGTTCTACAATCACACCAAGTTCGTTTACACCCCTTGGTTCACCGCTATCACCCTGATTGCCTTCGCCGTGACTGCGGGAATCACCGTAATTCATTGGAGGGAAATCGGCCGCGACACCGGACAGTTCTACAACTTCTCCAACAAGACATGGGGCGACATTTTCATTCTCTATGCTCTGATTCTTGCGGTTGTCGTCGTCCACGAATTTGCCCACGCCTACGTATCCAAGCATTTTGGGGGGCGCGTTAACGCCATGGGCTTCGCTCTCATTTACCTCACTCCCGCTCTTTACACCGACACAACCGAAGCCGTGGTCATGAGCTCCCGCTACGAACGCTTCGTCGTCACCTTTGCCGGCGTCTGGTCGGAGCTAATGATTTGTGCCATGGCCACAATCATCTGGTGGGGCACTCCACCGGCTACCCCTGTCCACAACGGCGCCTATTTCATGATGATGATCACCGGGTTCGTGTCAGTTCTTGTGAACTGGAATCCGCTCATGAAGCTCGACGGGTACCACATGCTGTGCGACCTGATCGATATCTCGGACCTCAAGGAAAAATCCACCGCTTTTGTCTCCGCTTGGGTAAAGAAGTTCGTCTGGCGACTTCCCGTCGATGTCCCCTACGTTCCTCGGCGCCGCCGGCTCGGTTTTGCCGTTTATGCCCTTCTATCCGGCGCTTACAGCTACACAGTGCTGTACGTCGTGGCGCGCTTTGTGGGCAACGTGGTTCGCAATTTCAGCCCGGAGTGGGGTTTCGTACCGGAACTGGCTGTCGCTGGTCTAATTTTTCGTTCACGAATCCGTCTACTGGTGAACTTTATGAAATTCGTTTATCTGGATAAGAAGGACCGCATCCTCGCTTGGTTTACACCTCGGCATTCACTGGGCCTTGTCGCCTTCGCTGTTGTCTTTTTTGCTCTGCCTTTATGGCACGACTCGGTCTCCGGAAGATTCATGCTTGAACCCCTGCAAACAGCGGTCATTCGGGCCAGCGTCCCAGGCACCGTCACTGTGCTATTTGTTGAGGAAGGCGAGCGCGTTGCCGTTGGCCAACCTCTCGCCCTGCTTCGCAATCTGCCTCTTCAATCCCAATACGAAGATACCCGTGCCCGCTTGAGCATCGCCACCGAACGGTCCAACGCCGCTTCCCTTCATTACGCTGATTATGGTACCGCCTTGAAGGATCGTGAACAGCTTGCTGCCCAGACCCTGCAACTATCTAACAGAATTGCCGAGCTACAGCTCACCAGTCCTATCTCCGGGTTCGTCATTACGCCCCGCGTCCAGGATTTGACCGGGAGCTACCTCACCGAAGGTAGCCAACTCCTTGAAGTCGCGGACCTCTCAGAACTCCGTGCGCGAATTTATGTTTCCGAATACGAACTTTACAAGATTCATGAGAGTGCGCAAGCCAAGCTCCAGGTGCAAGGGATCCCTAAGAAATGGCACGCGCGGATTGTGTCCATTGCACCGGAGCCTACTGAGATGGACCCCAGACTCCTGGGAAAAGTCGAGTTGAAAGGCATGAATCCGCCCCACTTTTATTTTGTGGATCTCTTTGTGCAAGACCCCGGCTTCACCCTCAAACCAGGCATGATTGGAGTTGCTCGTGTGTACGGCCAGCGCCGAAGCCTTCTAGGTCTGGGGCGGGGAATCCTGTCTGACTTCTGGGGGCGCAAACTCTGGTAGGAGTCTCAGGCACACAGTCTTCGCCTCGAAGGTGTAGCTATCGTTTTCTGCATCCGTGACTTCATTCCAAAAGAGAAGAGGCTGCCAAATGGCAGCCTCTTCTCCAAGCTCCGATTCCCTTTGTGTTCTCGCAGAGTCACTAATCCTTTTTCAAGCTGCCTGCGCGATGAGCAGCCCCTGCACGAACGGCAGATCCTGCACGAGCAGCAGATCCCGCACGAGCCGCGGATCCCGCGCGCGCCGCAGAGCCTGCACGGGCCGCAGAGCCTGCACGCATCGCAGTGCCCGCCCTAGCCGCAGAGCCCGCACGGTTCGCGACGCCAGTTCGAACCGCACTTCCTTCTTCTTTGACCGCTCCACTAGCTACATTGGCCTTCTTGGTCGTCTTCAAGGTGCTGATCAAGCTCTTCTTTTCGATGGACATGTTTTCCACTCGCTCCTGATTTTTAAATTTTGTCTCCCGACAACCCCTGCCACTGGTGCAGGCCCGATGCCAAACTCTTCGCGGCGCTGAAGAAAAACCGCTCTGCTCAAAACAAACCGCTTAGTACCAAAGTACTGCTCCCCCCGACGTGCCGATTCCAGTGAAAAATTCCCCCTCCGGTTAAAAATTAACCCTTCATGGGTCAAATTTTAGCCCATCTTCAGCCCGCACTTCTCAGCCCTCCCTATGCTCAATGCGGTGCTTCCGGCAAAGGTACTTCATCCGCTGGGGGTCGATCTGCAACAGTGCTGCCGCGGCGCTCTTCTTTCCGCCTGTCCGCCGCAGCGCGGCGTTCAAGTACGCCATCTCAATCCGTTTCAGCTCCTCGTCAAAATCCACGCCTTCCTCCGGAATCAGAATGGACTCCTGCCCCGTCGCGCTCGAGTGCAGCAATTGTTGCGGCAGGTGCTCCAGGGTGATCACCGGGCTGTTGACCATCACCACCAGCCTCTGTATTACGTTTTCCAGCTCCCGTACGTTCCCCGGCCAGTCGTAATCCTCCAGGATCTCCAAAACGTCCGGTTTCACTGCTTTCAGTGGCTTCTTCGAGGAAGCACAATAAATCCTCAGAAAATGATCCACCAGCAACGTGATATCCCCCGCCCTCTCCCGCAACGGCGGAACCACGATGGGAACCACGTTGATTCGAAAATACAGGTCTTCGCGAAACCGCCCTTTTCGCACGCAATCTTCCAGGTCCTCATTCGTCGCCGCGATCAGCCGGAAGTCGATCTTGCGCGCGCTGCGTCCCCCCAGCCTCTGCACCGATCGCTCCTGCAGGACGCGCAGCAGCTTGCTCTGCAATCCAGGATTCAGCGTCGTGATCTCATCGAGGAACAGCGTTCCTCCCTGCGCCAATTCGATCAAGCCCGGTTTGGCCTGGTCGGCCCCCGTGAACGCTCCCTTTTCATACCCAAAAAGTTCGGACTCCATCAAGCCTTCCGGCAGCGCCGAGCAGTTCAGGCAGATGTACGGCTTGTCCGTGCGATTCCCGCACTGCACCACGGCCCTTGCTACCAGTTCCTTGCCGACGCCGCTTTCGCCGCGCAATACCACCGAGGCATTCGTCCCCGCTACCGCTTCCACCGATTGATACACCTTCTGCATCGCCGCGCTGCTGCCCACCAGTCCGCAGAACGCGGCCTTCCTCTCCGCTTGTAGAATCACGCGGCGGCCCTCCAACTCCAGGGCGCGCTTTTCTATCGCCCGCGTAAGAACGATTTTCAGTTCTTCGTAATTGAGTGGGATCAGAAAGAACTCGTCCGCACCCGCCTGGCTGGCTTTCAGCGGAATCGTGCGCTGCATGGATCGCGTAAACACCGCCAGCACCACGTCGTCGCGAATCCGCCGCATCTCTTCGAGAACATCCAGCCCATCTCCCGCCCCGTCCCCGATGCAATCAAGATTGAACAGAATCGCGTGCAGCTCCGGCTCTTCCAGCATCTTCTTGATTTCATCTTCACTTCTCGCCAGCGTTGTGCGAAATTCGCTTCCCAGGTGTTTGCGCACCTCGGGATAGAATTCGCCGTCATCGGTAATCACTGCCAGCGAATAACGCTCCGGGCTATCTGAGGTTTCGGGCAACCCAACGCTCCACAAAGAGTGCCGGGATTATAGGAGAGACGCTGCGTCAGAGGAAGTGCCAACTGCTCACGTCGCGGACAGATTTGTCGTGGAATGAATTTGTTTGGCGGTTGTGCCACCAATAGAATCACGATTTGCACAACAGCATCTCCGTTGGTAAGAATTACAGAGCCAAGCCAACTATTAGCGCTAAGTGTCGTACTGGGACTATCGTTCAGAAGGTGATCATTCAATAAGTAAGTTCTTCCACGCATACGACTTAGCTGAATTGGTGCATGACATGCACCGGAAAAGCCTCCGAGGGAGCACGCGAACGCTGCAACCTTCCTTGTGCGTTTCCCGGCTCGCAAGCCAATCCGGCCGAAAACACAACTGGAAACCCGCCCGCAACATTACGGGAGGAGCGGATGAAATTGCTCGTGACCATTCTCAACATATTCGCATTTCTGCTTGGCTCTCCGCTGTACGCCCCGCTGCCCGAGGAGGCACCCCCGCAAACCCACCCGAGCAGTCCGCAGAACAATTCACCGCGGGGCGAATCAGGGATGCATTCCGGCCCCGCCGTGTTCACTAAACCAAGCATGCGGAATTCAAGAGGACCTTTATAAACTTGCCGCACGCAGAAGCAACGCAAGACCGGGTAAGTGAAGGCTGATCAGAAAGGAGCAAGGATAATGCGCATTCTCTTCTCGATACGTTCGCTATTGATGACACTCTTGATGCTGACCCTTTCGGCCGCCTCGTTCGCACAAATCGGTGTAGCAGTATCGATTACCATCGCCCCTCCTGAATTACCAGTCTACGAGCAGCCTCTTTGCCCGGCCGAGGGTTATATCTGGACCCCGGGTTACTGGGCCTGGGGCGATGACGACTATTACTGGGTGCCGGGCACATGGGTTTTAGTTCCGGAAGTCGGTTTCTTCTGGACCCCCGGCTATTGGGCTTGGGGCGGTAGCAGTTTCATCCGGTTGTAGGTTTTTATGGCGGAATCAACTATGGCTACGGTTACTTCGGCCGCGGTTATGAAGGCGGCCGTTGGGACAACGGACGCCTTTATTACAACCGTTCGGTGAACAACGTGAATATCACCGAGATTCACAACGTCTACAACACAACGGTGGTCAACAACACGACACTGACTCGCGTCAGCTACAACGGCGGCAACGGTGGGATCAACGTGCGTCCGACGCCCCAGGAAGAGGCTGCCGCACATGAGAAACATATCTCGCCCGTACCCGTTCAAATGCAACACGTGCAGGCCGCACGCGCAAACCCGGCACTGCGGGCTTCCGCCAACCATGGCAAGCCACCGGTCGCTGCTACTCCTAAGCCAGGAGCATTGAACGATCGCGGAGTCGTTCCGGCCAAAGAGGGAGGACGTTACAGCCCGCCTGCCCGCTCGGAGAACAACCCTGCTCATCCCAGCACTGTGGTCCACCCTAAAGAACTTCCAGCCATCACACGCCCCACGACTCCCAGCACCGGGAACCCCAACGTCGACAAGAAATACCAGCAACAGCAGGAAAAGTTGCTAGCGCAACAGGACAGGGAACGCCAAAAACTCCAGCAGAAACAGGAGCAGGACCATCAGCGACTGGCGCAACAGAGGGCGGATGATGCGAGAAGGCAGCAGCTGGAGCAGCAACACCAGCAACAAACGCAGCAATTGCAGCAAAAGCACGCCCAACAGCAACAGAAGCTGCAAGAGCGCCAGCAGCCGCCGCCGCGCCAGAATCCGCCGCCGAGGCCGCCCAAGGAAAAGCCCTAACAGTCCATTTGCAAACGGGCCGGGCAGAGCCAGCCTTTTTCCTGTTTGGAGGACGCTCTGGGTGCCTACCCTATCGGTTTGGCTCAATAATTCGGTTTGGTTCAATAATCCACAGCTCGTAAGATGTTGCAGGGGCGGGGCTTGTTTGCCCTGAGCGCAGCCGAAGGGCCGGCCCGTTTGCATTTTTTTAGACGTAGCGTTAGACCGCAAGTCCGCGGCTCATTTTGCTGGCGACTCAGTGATCCAGGGCCCAAATCGAAGCAGAATTCTTCTCTTAGGACTATGTAGAAAGTGCGCGTCGAAAATCCTTGTCCCTGTACTGACAAAATATGTCCTTTTCTCTCTAAAGTACTGCTCACCAAGCACTTATAACGGGCAACGGCACGCGCGCTGCTTGGCCACCAGTTTGCGCCCATTTAGCCGGGCTGTGCTGTGCCCAAGGAGGTTTGCGTCGCTCTAGCCCAAGACGACATATCCACAATGGAATACACAATGAGACTACTGGTAATGCCCAGTCCGATGAGAAGTCACGTCGAATCTGACAAGAAGGCGACAAGGTTGTCCGGTTTATTGCTTGTCGCGGCGGCGGCGCTACTTTTAGTCCCGCAAGCGCGCGCACAGGCAAACAACACTCTGCCCAGCACCAATTCGTCTTCGCCGGTGACTCCGGCTATGCGCTCTGAAGACCATTTCACGTGGATCGAGCAATTTGACGGCAGCTCGAACACGGAAGGCCAAGTGATGCTGCTTGACTCTTCGGTTGGCTACCTGTTCGGTCGCCACCTGTTGGTTGACGGAGGCGTTCCCGTTTATTTTGTTCGCGCCAATACCACTACGACTTCCGGAGCTTCAACGACAAACTCGTTTTCGGGTCTGGGCGATGCTTACGGCCAAGCTCGGTTCTCGTTTCCCAATCCTACCCTGAATTTCAAGACGCAGTTTACAGGGCGAGCACCCACCGGCAGCACCTCCGACGGAATCTCCACCGGGCACGTTACTTACGACTGGACCAATCGCATCGATCGTAACTTCGGCCATTGGACTCCGTTCCTCGAGGTGGGCCTTGCCGACTCTATACCCGATACGTTCGTCTATCGGCGGCCCTTTGCTTCCTACGGAGAACTCGCCCACTTCCAGGCCGGAGCCGCCTATCATGTTGTGAATTGGCTTAGCGTTGCGGCGTCGGCCTTCGATGTCGCGCCATGGGGATCGCAGACCATCGACAGCCGGCTTGTCAAGAGCGGATCTGGCGGGTCCACTGGTCACGGCCCTCCGTTTACTCAAGGCCACCAGACAATAGGCGGTTCGAGTCTGGCGGCGGACAACGGATTTAGTGCTGGCTTGGGTCTTTCGCCGGCCAAGGCCGTTGATTTCACTGTGGGCTACAGCCGAAGCACCCATTACGCTCTCAATACCGTTTCTTTTGGTATCGCAGTGAACATGCGCGCACTCTTGCGCCATCCAGGTTTATAGCTTTTGTAAAGTGATGTAGTAATTCGGTGTGGTTCTCAAGGAGGCAACACATGAAACGCATAGTCGTGACCATCACGTTAGTGGCAGCTGCGGCTTGGATCCTAGCCATTCCCGCTGTTGGGCAGGATCACGGTCAAGGCCGCCCTGGCGGTGGGTCGGCTGCCGGCTCGATGGGCGGAGGGCATGCAATGGACGCTTCCAGTAAGTCCAGCCGGCACACGCCGGGCCAGTTGCTCACGCAGAACACTCAGCTTTCTTCCAAACTGAGTTCGCTCCTGCCAGCCGGCACAGACCTTCAGGCTGCCGCAGCCGGGTTCCGCAACCTCGGGCAATTCGTGGCCGCGGTGCACGTCTCTCACAATCTGGACATCCCGTTCGCTCAACTGAAGTGCACTGAGTTGGCCACCACAGCCGCTTGTTCCGGAATGACCGTTCCGTCGAAG
>WNFJ01604897.1_pt1 | contig 16946 bp, 14 predicted proteins | sample 5400461 | NCBI WGS metagenome assembly WNFJ01 (sample SAMN13153349, study PRJNA577476) | soil metagenome | isolation source: 115 cm saprolite on Douglas fir-dominated hillslope | place: USA:California | collected 2013-09-17 | reverse complement strand
GCCGGACCAGTTTGTCGTCAATGACGGAGATCGGCACCTTTCCCGCTTCAACCGCGGCTTTCAGGTCGTCGCCAAAATATTTTCCCGTCGGCATCTCCAGATCGAGCCCGGCTGTGGCCGAAGGAATGGTGCTGTGAACGGCGCCGAAATCGGAGGTAACGAACCCATCGAACCCCCATTCTTTCTTCAGAACCTGGTTCATCAGCAGATCGTTCTCGCAACAAAATGTGCCGTTGACCCTGGGATAGGCACACATCACTGAGGCCGAGTGCCCCTGCTTGATGGAAGCCTCGAAGGCGGGCAGGTAGATTTCACGCAGCGCGCGTTCGTCAATCTCTTCGTTAATGGTAAAACGCTCCGTTTCCTGGTTGTTGGCGGCGTAATGCTTGACGTTGGCAATCTCTCCCTGGCTCTGGATGCCGATAATGTTGTTGACGGAGAGTTGACCGGCGAGATAGGGGTCTTCGCCATAGCCTTCAAAGGTGCGCCCATTCTGGGGAACGCGTGCAATGTTGATGGTGGGGGCCTCGACCAGACCGTTGCCCACGGCTTTCGATTCGCCTCCAACGACAGTGCCGTAGAGATTTGCCAGCTTCACATCCCACGTGGCCGCCAGCGCAATGGGCGCCGGCAACGCTGTGGCCTTGGCTTGCATCTGCGGAGAACGGTTGCTACCCGGTCCCGCGCCAGCAGGACCATTGGTAATCTGAAAGCCCGGTATTCCCAATCTGGGAACTCCCGGCACATAGCGATAATGGCCGTCGTCTCTAATGCCGTGCAGCTCCTGGATCTTTTCTTCCAGGGTCATCTTGTTGACGAGCTCGCGCGCCCGGGCGTCAGCGGTTTGCCCCCAAAGAGCCGCGCATAGTATCCATAGAGTGGTGAGTGCGTAGAAGAGAGTTTTGTGTGCGGACGACATCAGTACCCTCGAGAGAAACTAGATTGGTTACAGAAATCCCCTTAACTAAGCAAGCTTGATAGACTCAGGGGCTAAAGCCCAACACATTCTGAACGACTTACGGCACGAGTGAACTCGTGCCCTGACACGTCTTCACACCCGTAGAGCATTTTTCCGCAGCCTGTAAAGCCCAAAGTCATTTTCAAGCTTATCCCCGGCTTGAAAGCCGGGGCTCCCACCCTGCGCCGCAAACGGCGCAAGCAGCTATAAAATCTGGTTGACCAGCGTTCCCACTCGCTCAATTTCAACTTCCATTTTGTCGCCGGACTGCAGGAAGACAGGCGGCTTGCGCGCAAAACCCACGCCCGGAGGAGTTCCGGTCAGGATTACATCGCCCGGATTCAGTGTAATACTGCGAGAGATGTATTCGATCAGGGCCGGGATATTGAAGATCAGGTTTGCCGTGGTGGAATCCTGCATCACCTTACCGTTTAGACGCAGTTGGATTCGCAACCCGCTTCCGTCACCAAGCTCATTTTGGGAGACCACCCAGGGCCCGATGGGGCCAAAGCCATCCGCGCTTTTGCCGCGATACCACTGATTATCGGCAAACTGGAAGTCGCGGGCGCTGATGTCATTTCCGCAGGTATAGCCGGCAATGTATTGGAGCGCGTCTGCCGCCTTCACCTGGCTGCAGGTCTTGCCGATGACGACGGCAAGCTCTGCCTCATAATCCACCTGCTTGCTGCCCGGGGGAAGCGGAACCGGACGGTTGTGGGCATGAATGGCATTTGAAGTCTTGGCGAATAGAAGCGGGAATTCGGGCAGCTTCATATCAGATTCTTTGGCGTGATCGCTGTAATTCAAACCGACACAAATGAAAGTCCGCGGACGCACCGGCGGCTGGAACTCTACTGCGGGGCCCAAGGGCGCGGCTTCCCGCAAAAACTTTCCGTCCTGCGCCAGGAACTCCCCCACGACAGGAAGCGCTGAGCAGAATGCTGCATCGCTCGCTTCTCTTGTCGCATTCAGCACGGCCTCCCGGACCGGCTGCGGCACCGAAGCGCGATCGAGAACGCTCCAGTCGAAAAGCCTTTGATCATCGGCCACCAGGAACAGCCCCGGTTTCCCATTCAAAACATATCTTCCTGCCTTCATCTTTCGCTTCCCTCTCTTATGTATGGATGAATTTGTCTAGATCATTTTCAGAATCGATATGGCACGAACAATTCTAAAGATTTGTTGCAAAATATCTTTTCGGTTCCAACATTCACAACTCAGGGGCTAAAGCCACATTTTTAAAAGCCCTTAACGGCACGGCTGAAGCCGTGCCCCTTCAAAACTATTTATGAAACACGCTCTAGCGTAATACTGTTTCGTTCCTCGCCTGGCGTTGTTGCGCCGCCGCCTTGACGGTTTCGCGCAGCCTGCCGGCGGCGATTTCCGGCGTGATGTCGCGCTGGGGCGTACCTAGCATCTCATACCCGACCATGTATTTCTGCACCGTGGCCGAGCGCAGCAGTGGAGGATAGTAATGCGCGTGCAGGTGCCACTCCGGATGATCTTTTCCATCCGTCGGCCGCTGATGAAAGCCCATGGAATATGGAAACGACACGTCGAATACCTTGTCGTAGCCCGCCGTGACTTGCTTGAGGATGTCGCTGAGCAGATCCCGCTCCTGCTCGATGAGTTCGTCCATGGCCCCCAGGTGACGGCGGCTCAATAACAGGACCTCAAACGGCCATACCGCCCAAAAGGGCACGAGCGCAGTAAACGCCTCGTTCTCACACACGATCCGCTCTGCGGCATTGCGTTCCAGCGCCAGGTATTCGCACAGCATGCAGCGTTTGTGCACCTTACTGTACTGCTCCATGGACTCCTGCTCGCGAAAGGGCTGGTTGGGCAAGTTAGCGTTGGCCCAGATTTGGCAATGAGGATGCGGATTACTGGCGCCCATCATCGCTCCGCGATTCTCAAAGATCTGTACGTGGTTGATCCATGGAATGCTGCCCAGTTCGTTGTACTGCTCGATCCAAACATCCACAACACGGCGGATCTGCTCGAGACCCATGCTGGCAATCGTGAGGTCATGGCGAGGATCGAAACAAACCACGCGGCAGATGCCACGCTCCGCGTGGGCCACGATTAATCCGTTGAGATCGAGGTGGCTGTCGGGAGCGGAAGGCAGTAAGGCAGGAAAGTCGTTATCAAAAACCAGCGTGCTCTTATAAGCAGGGTTGCGCACCCCAGCCGCGCGCGCGTTTCCCGGGCACAAATAGCAGTTGGGGTCATAGGCGGGCTGGGCTTCGCGCGGCGCTTCGTGCACCTTGCCCTGCCAGGGGCGCTGGGTGCGATGCGGAGAAACCAGCACCCACTCGCGCAGGAGCGGGTTATAACGGCGATGAGGTGTGTCGCGCAAATCCATTGGCATGGGTGGTTGCTGCCCTGCGTCGTTCAGCATTTTGCAATGCCAACGCCTTCGGCAGGCGGAGCACACGTATATTTCAGGACGGCGGCCGGTCTTCTCTTCGTAGGCCTCTGCGATCGTGCGCTGCAACTGGGCAATGGATTCTTCTTTGACCAGACTGATGGTGCAACCGCCGAATCCTCCGCCGGTCATACGCGATCCATAAACGCCTTCCTGTTTCACGGCGATTTCAACCATTACATCAAGTTCAAAGCAGCTAACTTCATAGTCATCGCGCAAGCTGCGATGCGAGTCAGCCATAAGGCGGCCAAAGGAATTCAGATCGTCACGTTGCAAAGCGGCGGTGGCTTCTGTAACCCGCAGGTTTTCTGTCACTACGTGGCGGCAGCGCCGGTAGAGCACATCGGTCAGCCGGTCGCGATGGCGGTTCAGCTCTGCCATGCTGACGTCGCGCAAAGATTCAATGCCGGGAAGGACCGATGCCAGGCGGCGGACGCCTTCTTCGCATTCAGCGCGGCGGGCGTTGTACTCCCCGCCGGCCAGGTGGTGGTCCACCATGGTATTGGAGATCAGCAGGCAGACGTCGCTCTTCAGCGGCAGCGTTCGGTAATTNCCTGCGCGTGGCAGGCAATAAACTGGTCCATGATCCCGCAACGGGCGCCTACGTAATCGTTCTCTGCCTTCTGGCAAAGCTTGGCCAGTTCTGTGCGCTCAACCTGAAGGCCGGAGGTCTCAAGCAGCGCATACGCTGTGGCCACTTCAATGCCGGCCGAAGAACTCAGACCGGCGCCAATGGGAATGTTGCTCAGGATGGCGATTTCGGCGCCGCGAAGTTTATATCCAGCGTGTTCCAGCACCCAGGCCACGGCGCGAATATAGTCGCTCCAGTGATCGGTGGTCTCCATCTTTCCATCATTCAGGGAGAACTCGATGGTTTCATTGAAGTTGACGGAATGCACCACCAGTTGCCGGTCCTTGCGTGGCGCGATGGCAACGCAGCAGGAAAGATCAATCGCCGCCGGCATGACAAAGCCGTCGTTGTAGTCGGTATGCTCACCAATGAGATTCACCCGGCCCGGAGCGCGGTAGAGAGTAGGAGCAGCCTCAAAGATGCTGTTGAACTGCAATTTGAGCTCAGTCCAGTGGGCCGTGCGTTGGTCTAGCGAATAGGTGCTCATGGGATCAGTTATGTGCCGCGTCCTGTTTCTTAGGAGGCCGAGGAGGTAAATCCGCGGTTTCATCCGTTACTTGCGGCACAGAGCGCCGCCGGCCCAGCCAGAGCATGGCCACGCCGAAGAGCAGCAACACAACTCCCCAAAGCAGATTGATGTTAACGCCCAGAGAGCGCTCATACAGTCCGCGATTACTGAAAGCGCCGAACACGGTCAGTACGAGCCCAAAGAGGGTGAACAGTACGCCAATCGGAAACCGAATGTCTAGTCCCATAGTGCGGAACCTTTCTCTTTTCTCTTTCTGTCTTTCTTGCCGAAAAATCGTTACCAAAAAGTAATATTAAGCACCAGCGCCGCCACCAGGACGCAAACTGCCAGGAAAGCCGGGCGCTTGTACCACTTCAGATTTTTATCCGTCCAGCCGGCTCAAACACTCGTGACGCTACAATCCGGAATAGCCCAGGCGGGAGGAAATTACATGGGCCCCCTTCTTCACCGCCGCGGCAAAGACCCGCGCCTTTTCCGCGGTAACCCGGGTAATCGGCCCGCTGGTGCTGATGGCCGCCGTTACCTTTCCGCTTTCGTCAAAGATGGGCGCCGCCACGCAGCGAGCACCCAATACCGCTTCTTCGTCATCCATGGCATAGCCGCACTGACGGATCTTCGTAAATTCTTTCTTCAGCCGTCCCGCATGGGTAATGGTATGCGGTGTGAAGCGCTCCATGGTACGGGAGGCCAGCACTTCTTCGATCTCTTCCGCCGACAAATAGGCCGCAATGGCCTTGCCCAGAGACGTACAGTACAGCGGACGCCGTGAGCCCACCTGCGAGGCAAGCCGGAAGGTGTGCGAGCTCTCGATGACGTCGAGGTAAAGCACCTCGTGCCCCTCCAAAATGCCCAGGTTTGTCGTCTCACCGGTGATTTGCCAAAGCTTGTGCAACACCGGACGGCTGATCTTGCGCAACGTCTCCTCGTAATTAACGCCCGATCCCAGCCGGGCGAGTTTGGGACCAATCACATAAGAGCCGGCATCATCGCGAAACAGATCCCCTTCACTTTCCAGATGCGCAAGAAAGCGGTAGGCCGTGCTTTTGTTGATGCCAGTGAGACGGGCAATCTCTTTCAACTGCAGCCCCGCGGGTGCGGAATGCAGTGTATCCAGTATCCTGAGTACTTTGACCACCACGCCCACGGGCGCGGATTTCGATTCTCGCTGTCGTAGCATCTGATCACCTCCAAAACTGCGGGTTTGTAGCATCATCACCAGCCTCTCCCGTCAGATACGGCGTACCTTGGCAGAAGCCTCGGATGGCGTCCGCATTTTACACCATAAAACGTTTTATGTAGTGAAATACTAATTTTCAAGATTGGATTGTACCCAAAAACCTTTTTCAGTGTCGCGGCCCAACGGCGAAAATCCAGAAACAAACTCGGACCCGCCCTCCCGGCCAAGTAAACGTTTTATGGGGAAGTAAACGTTTTCACTGGCTTGGATTCTACCCCAAAACACGTGACAAGTCTCCGAAGAATTTTGCCCGGGCATTTTGGGGGCCGACTTAGTGCGCTTCGGTTCCCTTCCCTCCTCGCTGTGGCAGCCGCCCTCTTAAGGTTGCATCCCCCTCTGTTAAGATAGCTACGTTTTGAATATCTCGCTCTTCATTACCTGTTACAACGACACTCTGTTTCCCGAAACCGGCATGGCCGTTGTTCATGTGCTTGAGCGTCTTGGACATACCGTAGACTTCCCCCGGGCCCAGACCTGCTGCGGACAAATGCACTACAACAGCGGCTACCACAACGAAGCGCTGCCGCTGATGCGCAAATTTGTCGAGACCTTTCGCGATGCCGAAGCCGTCTGTATTCCATCAGGATCATGCGTTGCCATGATGCGCGAGCAGTACCTCAAAATGGCTGCCACGACCGGAGAGCGGAAACTGATTCAGGACGTGGAGAAACTGCTACCCAGGGTTTACGAATTCACCGAGCTTCTGGTGAACAAACTGGAGATCGATGACGTGGGGGCCTTCTATCCTCATCGTGTGACCTATCATGCCTCATGCCATTCGCTGCGCGGGCTTCATATCGGCGATATTCCCCTGCGGCTTCTGCGTAACGTGCGCGGAATGGAGCTGGTGGAATTGCCGGAATGGGACCAGTGCTGCGGCTTTGGCGGCACCTTTGCCGTCAAGAATGCGCAAACCTCGGCGGCCATGCTGGCCGACAAGATAAAGAATATCCTCAGCACCGGCGCCGAGGTCTGTACCGCAGGCGACAACTCCTGCCTGATGCACATCTTCGGCGGCATGCACCGGCAGCAAGCCAAGGTAAGAACCGTGCACATCGCTGAAATCCTGGCTTCTACGGAAGATACAGAAAAGGTTTCGCTCAAAGACACCTCCAGCGAACCAGCGCTGCCGCAGAAGGGCGGTAGAGCGTGACGGTGCGCATCGGCTGGTCGGCAACGGCGCCGGACTTCCAGGACGCGGCCAAAGTTTCCCTGCAGAACGCGCAGCTACGCCGCAACGTGAAGCATGCCACCGACGTGATCCGCGCCAAGCGGGCCAAGGTGGTAAACGAAGTGACCGATTGGGAGCAACTTCGCCAGGCCGGCAGCGCGATCAAAACCCACACCCTGCGCCACCTGGACCGCTACCTGCTGCAATTCGAAGAAAACCTCACTCGAGCCGGCGGTCACGTGCATTGGGCGCGGGACGCAGACGAGGCCAACCAGGTTATTCGCGGACTCATTGAACAATATGGCGGAAAAGAGATCATCAAGGTCAAAACCATGACCTCCGATGAAATCCAGCTCAACCGCGACCTTGAGGCGCACCAGATTACTCCTTATGAAACCGATCTGGCTGACCTGATTCTGCAGCTCTCGCAGGATAAGCCCTCGCACATCGTGGTGCCGGCGCTCCATAAGAACCGCTTCGAGGTGCGCGAGCTCTTCAAAGAAAAAATGAAGCTCCCTGACCTGGGAGACCAGCCTACCGACCTGACCGATGCGGCGCGGCGCTATCTGCGGCAAAAATTTCTGTCGGTGAAGATTGGCTTCAGCGGGGCCAATTTTGCCGTGGCTGAGACTGGTTCTTTAGTCGTGGTGGAGTCGGAAGGCAACGGGCGCATGTGTCTCACTTTGCCTGATGTGCTCATCAGTCTGGTGGGGATCGAAAAAATCGTGCCCACTTTTCAGGACCTTGATATCTTTCTGCAGCTTCTGCCGCGCTCGGCGACCGGAGAGCGCATGAACCCATACACCTCGATGTGGACCGGCGTAGCGCCCGGCGATGGTCCACAGGCAGTCCATGTGGTTCTGCTGGATAACGGACGCACCGAGGTCCACGCCGACCCTATCGGACGGCAGACATTGCACTGCATCCGCTGCGCCGCTTGCCTGAACGCCTGCCCCGTCTACCGCCAAACCGGAGGCCATGCCTACGGATCGGTCTATCAGGGGCCCATCGGAGCCATCGTGACGCCGCAACTGCAATCCATGGAACATTCGCAATCGCTGCCCTACGCCTCTTCCCTGTGCGGCGCCTGCTATGAGGTTTGCCCGGTCAAGATCAATATCCCGGAGGTGCTGATCCATCTTCGCGGCAAGGTCGTGCGCGAAAAACGCAAACACCTGAGCGGCAAGCTGGATCCTGAAAACCTGGGAATGCAGGCCATGAGCTACATATTTGCCAAAGCCAGCAGGCTGGAGGCGGCGCAGCGCATGGCACGCCTTGGACAGTGGCCCTTCGTGCACAAAGGCATGATCAGCAAACTGCCCGGCATGTTGGGGGGCTGGACCCAGGCGCGCGATCTGCGTCCTATCCCAAAACAAAGTTTTCGCCATTGGTGGCGCGAGCGCGAGAGGAAGCCGAATGCCTGAAGCCAAACCGGCAAGAGAAGAGATCCTGGCGCGCATTCGCAGCTCGAACCCGCCCGAGAACGACGAAATGCGGCTCATCCAGGAGTGGATGGGTATACCTCGTCCCTTTCGCAAGAAGGGCTCTCTTGAGCCGGAAGATCGTCTCGAACTGTTTGAAGACCGATTGCGCGATTACGGCGGAGGCATACACCATGCCTCATCTGAAATCGAGTTGCCTCAGGTCATCGCTGCGGCAATCGCCGCCCGCGGAAAGCGCAAAATGGTGGTCCCCCCGGAGCTTCCCCAGACCTGGCTTCCCGCTGGAGTTGAAATCGTGAAAGACCAGCAGTTGAGCTATGCCGTTCTGGATGAATGCGACGGCGTCATCACCGGCTGCACCCTCGCTATCGCCTGGACTGGAACCATCGTGCTGCAAAGCGGTCCTCTGGAAGGCCGGCGCGCACTCACTCTCGTGCCTGACTATCACGTCTGCATTGTGCGCGTTAATCAGATCGTCGAACTTGTGCCCGAGGCGCTGGAAAAGTTGCGCTCCTTTGCCACCCGGCCAATCACGTTTCTCTCCGGCCCTTCGGCAACCTCGGATATCGAAATGACACGCATTAAGGGCGTGCACGGGCCGCGAGTGCTCGATGCAGTCATTCTGGGTTGAATCGAGCACGGACGATTCTAATTTCATCCCGATGCCGCGCATCTTATCACCAGCCATGGAACAAAAAAGCGCTGAAGAGAAAAACCTCTTCAGCGCTGATTGCTCTTTTGCGGAGCTATCGCTTTTTACTCATCATCGTCATCCACCTGGATCCGCCCGATGAAGGTGCCCCAATTGGCCAGTACGGTGCGGACGCCGCCTGGGATGTATTCTGTCGCAAACCAGATGTTGTCTTCGTCGACCACAGCGGCAGCGGTGTAGTCGCCCCAGCGTCCGCTTCCAGCGCCACCAAAGGCGGCATAACCGCTGAAGCCATCGTCTGGGGCAACGCCGGCTGCGGCGATGCGCACAGGACCTACTCCCCGGTGGCCGATGCGGGCAAAGGCGCTGCTGGGGAAGAAATCATGGCCAGAGAGCGAACACGCGATGATTCCGTGCCCATCCTCTCCCATCGCTATTGAAGGATAGAAGACGTTTTCGCCCTGCACGCTGATGTAACCCTGGCGGCGCACTTCCGCATGCAAAGTATCGTGGCGGAAGTTGGGACGAACCGCAAACCAGGCGATGCCCGCCTTGCAGTCAGACTCAAATCCGGTAACGCAATTCGGACCCTGGCTCACCGAGGTAGTCAACGCCGCCCAGAGCTCACCATTGACGAACATCACCTGCATCATGCGCTGGTCGTTGGTGGCAAGTTTTTCTTCGGGATTGCCCACCGCGGTACCCAGAGGAGTGGGCCCGGCCTTCTGTTCGGCGTCATTGGGTACGCCAAAGGTCTCGCTGGGAATGACCACATGACTGAGCGTGAGGTGTGGAGTGTCAGACCGCAGGCTGCGGGTGTTGGTAAGGCTCCACACGGCCAATCGGTTGTCAAACAGCAGGGTGATGTTAGGAACGCTGAGCAGGAACTCGATGCCTCGGTCGTCACCATCACCATCAAAATCTCCGAAGAGGCGCGAGCGCGTGACTGCCGGTTGCAGCGAAAATGGAATTCCCTCCGGGAATGGAAGATTATCCAGATGTACTACGGCTGAAGCCTCGCCTTCAGCGAGCTCTTCTTTCGAAACGGCATAAATCTGCGCGCCATTGAAGGCTGAGGAAGTTATGCCAAATTCATTCGTGCTGATGAAAACGCCATCCGCATTCGCGCCCAGCAACGGCTGATCGCCAAAACAAGGGCAGCCAGGATGGCTGGGAGTGCCGTTGGTCCCATCGTCGGTCGTTTCGATACTAAACAAGTTGAATTGCCCTGTTGGATTCGAAGTTTTGCTCACTGCCAGCAGCACTCTGCTGCGGTTCTGCAGGGCCCCTGTTTTCGGGTCGGTATCAATTTCGAGAATGGTCACAAACCAGCGGCGCGTTTGAGGATCAAAATAGGCCTTGGGATCGCTGAGAAAATCGCCCAACACTGGCGGCGTGGAGCGGATAATTTCTGGGCTTCGCTTGAAGAACTGGTTTAACGGTGTGGGCCCAACCAGCAAAGCATGGCTGCGCTGGCCATAGACGGCTAAAGCATCGTTCACCGCCTCAAGAATAAAGCCCTCACCCGCCGCCAACCCCTGGTCGGGAGGTTCAGTGCTGAATTGGGAGTTGGTGTAGATGCCGGTGCCGGCAGCGCGTTGGTCGAAATGCGATATGCCGTTAAAGCCAACCGAGTTGGCCGCAGCGGCAGGTGCACCCTGAGGGGCTGGTCCCGGCACGCTCAAAGCTGCGTTTGGAATCACAGGCCCTACCTGATGATCGGTCTCCTTCATGGGCTTCATCAAAAGATCGTCTGCACCAACCACGCCGGCGGAAGGAGAACTCAAGGCGGTGGTGCCCTCTGAAATTAGCTTCTGGTTAAAGGACGTTTGAGCAACTGCCATGGAAACCAGCAGCGCTATGAAGAGCAACAACACAACTACACGGGAGAATTTCATGGGGGGCTCCTTGTTGTTTAACTTCTGTGTTAAATGTGTTGATTTTTTTGAAACTTTCCGATGTTGAGAGACCTGCTTCTCCGCCAGCTACGTCAACCTGAGCTGGCCAGAGTACCCAAGTATAAGCTGAAGCAGGATGAGAGCAAAGACGAAATTTGGTTAAAACGATTAATAACCCGCCACGTCGCCATTCAAATTACAAAAATTTGACAATCCCGCATGGCTCTGCGGCAATCATGGCGCAGAAAGAACGCCAGGAATGAAGAAACACTGTCTTCAATGCTGACAGCCCTGAAGAGCTCTGAAGTCGAAGGAATGTCCGGTTATTGATGACTCGAGCTTTCGAAGGGAGGAGTCAGTTTTAGAGCATTCAGTACGTCAATCAGACCGAAGCCATCGTAAATCTGGTAGCCTCTTTCCAGAGTATTGAGAAATATTCCGCTCAGGATGCTGGAATCTTTATCGAGCTCTCCCCCGCGCGAGAGTGTTGCCTTAATCGCCGCACCTGCAATTTCATCACCGGAGTCTCCTCCGAACTCGACCAGTTTGCCGCTTGCATTGACAAAGCCACGGTTCACGCCGAAGGTCAGCGATCCTCCGGAAGTAAATCCGCGGAAGGTCAGCGTCGCTGTGGGTGAAATGGTCTGCTGTGTAACAGAGCTGACGATGGGACCGGTTGAGCTTCCGGCTTGAATGGGATGCGAAGCAGGATCGAAGACCAGACCGGTCCCGGTCAAATCAATGGTAAGGCTCTGGAGAGTTAGTCGCTGACTCCAGCGCCTTTAACATCTTCACCGGTTGCGGTCACGGTTACCTCGGCATCATGATCAGCGGCGACAGCTTCGCTGTAGAAGAGATCTGTATCTCGCGGAGGCGCTGAATCCCTCAGGATCATGCTTACGCGCTCAGGTTGGATCGATCCTGGGCCTCCGGCCTTCTGAATGACCAGCGCTGCAACCCCGGCAGCATGGGAAGCGGCCGCGCTGGTTCCGAAAAAGTTGGGGAAACCATCGGGTACACCGAAAATTGCCTCATAGTCGTTGCCTGGTTCGTTAGGAAAGAATGTCGTATTCACGCCATCGACGGCAGCGATGTCGGGCTTTTTGCGGATCTCGGGCTCATCCAGCCGGATTCCATTCCTGTCAAACACAATCAGAGCTGGGCCAGGAGAACTAAAGCCCTCGTACAAGGGCCTGTATCGTGCCGACACCGGATTGTTGTTATAGACCGCCGCGGCAACGCTGTTGGCTCCGCGTGCACACGCGTGTCCAAAGGTCGTGGGCATTTGCGCGCTCAAGAACCCACTCATATCCAAAATATTGCCAAAGGCCACGTACTTGATATGTTTGGCCAGGTGGGCGCCTTTGCCGGTCCTGGCGATCACCATCAGAACTTCAGCCGATGTGCCCGGTCCACCGCCCGTGTTCAATTGGACGAGTTGCAGGGGCTGGTTGGTCAGGAAGTTGTCATCATTCACAGCTCCCAAAAAATTCCCGGTGACCGGGTCAAAGAACAGCAGGCTTAGATCGGTGGTAATGCCTGAAGGGCTGAGATCAAACGGATCGTCCCATTGGAAAGAAATAGCAGTACCGTCGGCATAGGCAAAGTCGTGCGCAATATTCACGCCCCCATTTGCGCCAAAGTTGTGAGGTTCACGCCCAGCTTAGAGGGCAAAATGCTTCGGGCCTCTGCATCGGAAATAATATGCAGATCAGAGGCATACCCCTGCCGGGCCTCATTTCCCGCTGACGAAAAATACGCGATTTTGCGCCCAGGCAAGGAATCGCTGCTCGCAACATCATCGACCGCCTGCGCCAGCATGCCATCGGAAAAAAATGGCTCGTCGAGATATGCCACGTCGTCTACCATCACATCCGCATTGCAGGCAAGATTGGTGCGCAGCGAACGGATTTTATTGGCTAAGTCGACCTCGCCGTTCAGCGCGCTGGCAAAGCACAACGCGGCATTGGGCGCGATGTCGTGCACGACTTGTGCCATGCCGCGACCCTCATCCGTAGGAGCTGAATCAAATAGTGTGGGTTGAAATTCGATCAGGAACTTCAAACCTTCCCCACCGGGAATTGCCGTGGTATTGGGCAGGTCTCCGCTCCTTACATCGTCCAGAGCGGTATCTTTTGCGCCGCTGATATTGTAGCTGTCGGAAAGAATGCCTACCGTAGCGCCCTCACCAGTTAAACCTCTCTGGTTTGCCAAGTTGGAGCGCAATACCGCTGCTCCCTGCGAAGTTACTTTGCCGGCGTGGATCACCGCCCGGTGTGCCAGTTGCAATGAGATCACACCCGGCATGCCTGCGAGTTTCTCTGCGGCCGCAAGCGGCAGATATGCTGAGATTACGCCGCTGCGGTAGCCGGGATCGGAGGCGACGAAAGCCCCTCCCATCTCGCTTAACGAACCCTGGATGGTTGCCAGTGGAACGCTGCCATCAAGATGAATGTCTGTAAGGATACGGTTTTCAGAATCTGTTTGCAGACGAAAAACTCCGCTGATTCGCCTGCCAGGCGGCGTTCCAGCAGTCTTCAACGTGAAACCAGGCTGCCCTTTTGCCACCAGTTCGCGATCGAGTTCAAGCAGTTCGCGCAGGCCGAGTCCAAGCTTTCCCAAATTCCCCACATCGCCCGTCTGAGCAGACAGCGGTTCGATTGCGAAGACAAGCATGGCTACAGCGAGCGCCATAGCCATTTGCATGGAAAACTTATGGACGATATTTCGCTTCATTTAGATGCCCTCTTCCATCTAGCATGGGCAGTCAGCGCAACGGGAGTGTCAACCAGTATAGCTGAAAAAAGCGTTGCCGCCGGGAGTTGCCGTTTTCTCATTTTGTTCGAATCGAAAAGCTGAATCGCAGGGGCAGCATAGCATGAGGGTTGCAGCACCAGCGTGGCAAATCAAGACAGCAACGCTTGCAGTGTTGATGCTTCTGGAAGTTTGCCTGGCCCTGTTGGCATCTTTGAGAATCCGGCCCTTTTAATACAGTGTCATCCCCTGAGCCGCGAGGCGGGACCTCGGATGGAAATAGGGGAAAGTTGCCGGCACTGGTTACGGCGTCTTTACCGGCTTGGCTTGCAGCTTTCCCGTGTAGACTGCCATGCCCGCGACCGCGTCAATTTCCATTGCGTCCAGTTCGTCAATCTCTTGTTGGGTGGTAACGCCGCCGGCCACGATCAGGTGACGCTGGGTAGCGCGCCGCAGCCTCCGGATTGGCTCCATAGGAATGCCCGCCATGAGCCCTTCGGTATCCACATGCGTGTACAAAAAACCTCCACACCAGGGCTCAAGAACCTGAATCGCCTCTTCCGCGGTGTAAGGCGTGGCCTGCTTCCAGCCGTGGACAACGACTTTGTTCTCGCGGCTGTCAATGGCAAAAAGCAGCTTCTCCTGTCCAAGTTTCTCGGCCAGTTGCTGCGCAAGAGCGGAGTTGATCTTCCCTTCCTGAAACAACGCCGAACCAATAATGACTTTCTTCACTCCCACGGCTATCAGCTCACTGGCAATCTTCGCGTCCCGGATGCCGCCGCCCACCTGGCAGGGCAGCCGTTGGGCAATCTGTTCGATGCGGCTGCGATTCGAGCCGCGATTCATGGCCGCATCCAGGTCAATCAATTGCACAATCGGAAACGCCGAAAAACGTTCGATCCAGTAATTGAAGTCGGTGAACTCCAGCGCCTTCCGGCTGCCCTGCACAAGCTGCACAATCTTGTCTTCCATCAGGTCAATGGCGGGAATCAGCATGGCAGCCTCACCGGGATTCCTGATTTCTGCAGCTCCTGTTTCAACTCGCGCGCATTCTGCAATCCGAAATGAAAGATGGAAGCCGCCAGGGCGGCGTCGGCCTTCCCTTTTGTAAATACGTCGATAAAGTGGCCGCCGCTGCCCGCGCCTCCGGAGGCAATCACGGGGATGGAAACCGCCTCGCTCACGCGGGCCGTTAGCTCGCAATCGAAGCCGCTGCGCATGCCATCCTGGTCGATGGAGGTCAGCATGATCTCTCCCGCGCCACACTCCTGCGCCTCGCGTGCCCAGGTGACCGCGTCGCGATCGGCCGGCTCCGTTCCACCCTTCACCCAAACGCCATAGGAATTCCCCGCCCTCTTGGCGTCGATGGCTACAACCACCGCTTGGCTGCCAAAGCGCCTGGCAATCGTGGTAATGAGCTTCGGATTCACAACCGCAGCCGAGTTGATCGTCATCTTATCGGCGCCGCAATCGAACAAGGCAGCGGCCTCTTCAAACGATCGCACTCCGCCGCCGACGGTAAACGGCACAAAAATCTGTGTTGCGGTCCGGCGCACCGCATCGAGCAAGGTGGTGCGGTTCTCGCGGGTGGCCGAGATATCCAGAAAAACCACCTCGTCGGCCCCACCCTCTGCGTGAAAGCGGGCCAGCTCCGCCGGATCGCCGGCGTCGCGCAAGGCGACGAACTTGGTGCCTTTGACCACGCGTCCGCCGCTCACGTCCAGGCAGGCGATAATACGTTTACTCAGCAAGGCAGCTCTCCAAAATTCTTCAGGATGCGCAAACCGGAATCGCCCGACTTTTCCGGGTGAAACTGCATGCCAAAGACATTTTTCTTCTCCAGCGCGGCGGCAAATTCCGTCTGAAACTGCGTGGTGGCGCTGCTGGAACCCTCAATCGGACACCAATACGAATGCGTGAAATAAAAATAGCTGCCGTCGGCAATCCCCTGGAACAGCCGCGAGCTGCTGTTGCAAAAGCTGATCTGGTTCCATCCCACGTGCAGCGAGCGCGGCGTCTCTGTGAAGCGAGTGCACTTGCCGGGGAAAATCCCCAGCCCTTTCACCTCGGGCGCCTCTGTGCTGGTCTCAAACAGCCATTGCATCCCCAGGCATATGCCGAGAAAGGGCACGCCCCGGGCCACGCTTTCTTGGATAGCCGCGCGCATCCCGGTCTGTTCCAGCTTTTCCAGCGACTTGAAATTTCCCACTCCGGGAAGCACCAGCTTGGTTGCTTTGCTGATCTGTTCAGGCTTGTCGATGATCTCGGTTTCCAGCGCCAGGTGCTCGAACGCCTTGCGGACTGAAGCCATGTTGCCGGCGCCATAGTCAATGAGAGAAATCATAAGAGTCCTTTCGTGGTGGGCAGTAGCTTTCCTAACTGCTTATCTTTCGAACAGGCAAAGCGAAGCGCGCGGGCAAATGCCTTGAATAAAGATTCCAGCTTGTGATGGTTCGACCGTCCGTAGAGCACCTTGGCATGAACGTTGGCGTGTGCCCCACGGGCAAAACCCTCAAAGAAATCGGTGACCAGCTCAGCTTCCAGGTCCCCGACCCTCCGCACGCTTACCTTTGTCTCGACTACACTGGCGGCGCGCCCGCTGAAATCAATGGCCACCAGACCGAGGGTCTCATCCATGGGCATGACGAAGTAACCGGCGCGCAAAATTCCCCGTTTGCTGCCCAGGGCCTTGGTGAAGGCCTCTCCCAGGGCAATGCCCACGTCTTCGACCGTGTGATGCTGGTCGACGTGCAAATCGCCGGTCGCATGCAGCCGCAGGTCAAATGCGCCGTGGCGGGTGAACAACTCCAGCATGTGATTGAAGAAGCCGATGCCGGTGGATATGTCGTAGCTCCCCTTGCCCTCGATGACCAGCGCCAGGTCAATCGAAGTCTCGTTGGTCTTGCGTTTGACCGTTGCCTTTCTCACGCTCATGCCTCGCGCCTCCATCCAATGCGTTTGAGCACCTTGGGCAGCTTCTCGATCACCCGTTCCATCTCCTCTTTATTCCCGATGGTGATGCGCACGCACCCTCCGCACAACAGGTCGCTGCCCCGGTCGCGCAGGAAGATGCCTTCCTTCGCCATCTCCTTGAGGAACACCGCCCGCTCTTCGCCGATCTCGACCAGCAAAAAGTTCGCCTGGCTCGGCCAGTAGCGCAGCCCGATCCTCTCCAGCGCATTCTGCAACACCTGGCGCTGGCGTTTGACGTTTGCGATATAGGCCCGCACAAAGCCCTGGTCAGCA
>WNFJ01551628.1_pt1 | contig 16948 bp, 20 predicted proteins | sample 5400461 | NCBI WGS metagenome assembly WNFJ01 (sample SAMN13153349, study PRJNA577476) | soil metagenome | isolation source: 115 cm saprolite on Douglas fir-dominated hillslope | place: USA:California | collected 2013-09-17 | reverse complement strand
GCCGCCATCGACTGCGTGACCTTCGCGTTCGTGCTCGACCAGCTTGCGCATCTCGGCCGCGGCGTGGTCGAAATCGGCACGACGCAAAGCGCGCCCGGCTTGCCGATGATTGCATCGAAACGGGTGCCCCCGGAGGGTATCGAGGCGCTCGCGATCGCACTCGCCGACGCCGTCGCCGTCGCGGAAGATCGTCCGCTGGCAAAACGGCTCAAGCTCGATGGTTTTGCCAAGCGTCCGCTCGACGACTACGCCGGCATTCTCGACATCGAAACGGACGCGGTGAAGCGCGGTTATCCCCGCCTCGCCTGAGGGTGGACGCGGCAGACTTTCCTGACTTTCGGCACAATCGGTTTTCACCCACGCGTGCACGGTGCATTTTGGATTTTCGTCCGGGATAGCGCTTCCCGAAAACCGAATCGCCAATACTCGCGCCGCCGCTGCACGAAGTCATGGAAGCCGCAATGATCCCGTTTTCAGTTCTCGATTTATCCCCTATTCCCGCCGGATCGACCGCCGCCGACGCCTTTCGCCACTCGCGCGAACTGGCCCAGCGCGCCGAAAAACTCGGCTACCTGCGCTTCTGGCTGGCCGAGCATCACAACATGACCGGCATTGCCAGCGCCGCGACTTCCGTGGTGATAGGACACGTTGCCGCAGGAACGCGCACGATCCGCGTCGGCTCGGGCGGCGTGATGCTGCCGAATCACGCGCCGCTCGTGATCGCCGAGCAGTTCGGCACGCTCGAGTCGCTGTTTCCCGGACGAATCGATCTTGGCCTCGGCCGCGCGCCCGGCACCGACCAGACAACCGCCCGCGCGCTGCGTCGCGACCTTCAGGGCAGCGCGGATAATTTCCCCGACGACGTCGTGGAATTGCAGCGCTATTTCGCCGATCCGGTGGAAGGCCAGCGTGTGCGGGCCGTCCCGGGCGCCGGGCTGAACGTGCCGATATGGCTGCTCGGCTCGTCCACGTTTAGCGCCCAGCTCGCCGCTGCGCTCGGCCTGCCGTTCGCCTTCGCCTCGCATTTCGCGCCAGACTACTTGCTGACCGCGCTGCAGGCTTACCGGGCCCAATTCCGGCCGTCGAAGCAACTCGAGCACCCTTACGCGATGGTCGGCGTCAACGTTTTTGCCGCCGACACCACGGCCGAGGCGGAGTTTCTGTTCACATCGCTACAACAGCAATTCATTAATCTGCGACGTGGCACGCCGGGCCAGTTGCCGCCGCCCGTCGAGCAGATTGCGTGGAACGAAGCGGAACGCGCTGGCGTCGAGCATTCGCTGGCGTGCTCGGTGATCGGCGATCAACGCCAGGTGGAAGCAGGACTTGCCTCGCTGATCGAACAAACCCAGCCGGACGAGTTGATGGTGACCGCGCAAATCTACGACCACGCCGCGCGTCTGCGCTCGTTCGAGATCACGGCGCAGGCCCGCGCGACGTTGGCGGCATAGAGGGGCTGCATCACCTCCCGTACGTCAACTGAATGTTAATTGTTAAGCGGCGCGGCGAACACGCATTCAGGTGCTGGACGGGTATCGTTTTGACAAGCAATAATGAGGTCGGCGGCTTTGAGATCCGCCGTCCTGCGCCCGCTTCTGGTGCCTTTGTGTGAAGGGCCGTGACGGGTAAGCCGTTCGAAGGGTCTCAACAAGAAAGATGTTGGATATCGCAAGGGAGAAAATGAATGACCAGAAGTCCCGCCACAGGATCCATGACCTTGCTGACGGAGCGCGATGAAGCCACCGGTCAGGAAGTGCGGACGTTGCGCCTCGAACCTGCAGCCGATGGCAAGGCCGTCCTCCTGATCGAGATCGACGAAAGGAAGGCCGGAATCCATCGTGAGGTGCGTTATGAAATCACGCCGGCAGAACTGATTGCAGCGATTCGCGCGCACGGTGCAGAATTGCCGGGCGAGCAACATAATCGGTAAAATGATTTAGGCATACAATAGCGGCATTCGGCGCTATCATTTCTTCGTGGCGCCCGCGGTTGTCTGGGCAAATTGTTGAAATTAGCGGCTGCATGCGTGGTGCATTTGAAACATGAACAGCCGCCAGCCGTGCACCGATCTGGTCAGAGCTACAGCCGCTGATTCGGCGGCTTACGCATCTTGCACCGGTCTCAAACACAGTAACCAGTTTGTCGAGCCGCGCGCTCGCAGAAGTCCGATTATCGGGCGCTGCGGGTTAAAGCGGTAATTTGCGGTATTACACTAATTGACGCGCGTCACTCGGCGCGACACGATTTTAGTCAACCCATACATTCATCGAGCCGCCCCGGTCCGCGCGGGCAGATGGCTCGCCTTCAAGAAAGTAAAAGCTGAATCAGGACAGCCGTGGACGAAAGAAAGCGAGACAGCATCATTGCCTATTTGCGCAGCCGAATGGCTGAGTTTGGCATTACCGAAACGGCTCTGGCCGAAGCATTGGCCGACGTGCCCGTTTCCGTCACCCCTCCTCCCTTGACGAACGGTTCGAGCGCGGCGTCCAAGCGCGCACTGCCGTCGATGCCTCAAATGCCCGAGAATACCCATGGCGCTACGCCGGTATTCAGAAATGCAAGCGGCGACACATGGGACGGTGTAGGTGACATGCCAGAGTGGCTGAAGCGCGCTGTGCATGCAGGGCAGGATATCGAGTTTTACCGGGTTTAAAGCCGCTCGTCTGGTGGGACCGCTTATGCAAATATCGGCGCCCTGCATGACTTGCGGGCTTTGGGCGCGGGTGCCTGCGTGGCACTCGACTTGTGGATATCCGGGCATTGCGTAACCGCCCTTCAGTTTGCGCTTGGCATGCATGCAAAGCGTACGTAGCGCTCCCTGAAATAAAGAACGCCCCGCAGGGCGTTCTCGTTCACGTAGGGAATCACTACGCCGAACGTCGGCCGCTCTAGAAATTGAAGTTGTCGATATTCGAAGAATCGAACGTGGTCGGTGGTCCAAGCACGACTTCGCCGCTCTTGCCCACCGTGCGCTTGCCCAGTTTGCCCGCGTCAAAGCTGTCGCCTTCCTTGCCCGTGATCGTGCCCGACGCGAGGTTAGCCGCCGCGTACGCCGCGAGGTAACCGAGTTGACCCGGGTCCCACAACTGGAACGCCTTCACGGTGCCGTTCTTGATGAACGCGCGCATCTGGTTCGGCGTACCGAGTCCGGTGACCATCACTTTGCCCTTGGCCGGCGACGTCGAGATATAACGCGCCGCCGCCGCAATACCCACGGTCGTCGGAGCAATGATGCCCTTCAGGTTCGGATACGCCTGCAACAAGCCCTGCGTTTCGACGAACGATTTCTGGTCGTCGTCGTTACCGTAGGCAATCTTCACCAGCTTGAGCTTCGAATATTCCGGTTTCTTAAGCTCCTCCTGCATCCACTTGATCCAGGTGTTCTGGTTCGTGGCGTTCGGCGTGGCCGAGAGAATCGCGAACTCGCCCTCGCCGCCCACCAGTTTCGACAATAACTCCACCTGTCCCCGTCCGATCGATTCCGAGTTCGCCTGGTTGACGAAAATCTGCCGGCCGTCGGGCGCGGTATCGGAGTCGAAGGTGACGACTTTTATGCCTTGCGACATTGCCTTCTTCAGGTATGGGACAACAGCATTGGCATCGTTGGCGGCGATCACGATCGCGTCCTGGCGCTGCGTGATCAACGTATTGATGTACTGGACCTGCGACGACGCACCAGCATCCGAGGGGCCCACGACCTTCCCCTGACCGCCCATCTCCTTGATGGCCGCCAGCCCGCCGTCATCTGCGATGACTTCGTACGGGTTGTTGATCTGCTTCGGCAGGAACGCTATTTTCAGGTCCTTTTTCAGATCCGCGGCATTCGCGCTGATCGGAATCGTCGCCGCGACGGACACCGCGATCAGTGCGGCGCATAACGCCGGACCGCGGATTAACTGGAAGGATTTGAACATGCTTGTGTCTCCTGATGTCGCGCGCCGCTCCGATTTTTCTGGAGTCTTCACGCTGGTTTTAAAAGCCCAACTTTCATGAAAGCGTCTGCGTCATCAAGCGCTTTTCACGCATGACACGCCAACGTGCAACAAGATTCGGAATCAGCACCGACGACAACAACAAACCACCGGTCACAATGGTCAGCGTCTCACTCGATACATCCGAAAGCGTCAACGCATTGCGCAACACGCCGATGATCAGCAACGACAACAGCACGCCGATCATCGATCCGCGTCCGCCGAAGATACTCACGCCGCCGAGCAGCACGGCCGCGATCACCGACAACTCGAAACCCTCGCCGTTGTCGCCGCGTGCGCTGGTGAAGCGCAACGTATAGACCACGCCCGCGAGTGCGCTCATCGCGCCGGACAACATGAAAAGCTTGAGTTTCGTGCGTGCTACGTCGATACCGGAGAACTGCGCGGCAACCGGATTCGCCCCGGTCGCGTAGAGGCTGCGCCCGAACGGCGTGGCCTGCAGCAGCACCGTAAAAACAATCGCGCCGATGATCACAAGCACGAACGGCATCGGCAGGAATGCGGCGATCGTGTCGATACCGAACGCCGTGTAGGACGCGGGAAAGTCAGCGACAGCCTGATCGCCCAGCAGCACGTACGCCAGGCCGCGAAACAGCGCGAGCGTGCCGATAGTCACGGCAAGCGAGGGCAGATTGAAGCGCACGATCACGAGGCCGTTGAACAGGCCGGCGAGCGTCCCTGCAACCAACACAATGGCGATCACGAGCGGCATGGGCAAACCCATGTGCCAGAGCACGCCCATCAGCGCACTCGATGCACCGAGCACCGACGCCACCGACAAATCGATCTCGGCCGCGACAATGATCAACGTCATCGGCAAGGCGATCAGCGCGATCTCGGTGAAGTCGGCAAGCATGTTCGAGAGGTTCGCGCTCGAGAGGAACATCGGCGACAGGACGCGTCCGAGGATCACGCCATGCCGGCGTTTTGTCAGCGTGAGTGCGGAATCGGGTTTAGCCATGATCGCGTTTCCTCATCATGCGGCGCGCGACCGAGCGCGCCAGCAGTGTGTCGAGCGTGATCGCCGCGACGATCAGCGCTCCCTGGATGGCCTGCTGCCAGAACGGCGACACGCGCAAGACCACCAGCGCAATGTTGATCACACCGAGCACGAGCGCACCTAGCGTCGCGCCGAGTATGGTGCCGACGCCACCCGTGATCGCCACGCTGCCCACCACGGCCGCGGCCACCACCTGCAATTCGATGCCCTTCGCCGTGCTCGCTTCGACGGTGCCGAAGCGAGCCAGCCACAGCACGCCCGCGAGGCCCGCGATCGCGCCGGACAACAGGAAGCCGATCATCACGCGACGCTCTACGCGGATGCCCGCAAGCCGCGCTGCTTCCGGGTTTGAACCGATCGCATAATGCTCGCGCCCGCCGCGATATTGCTTGAGATAAATGCCGATCGCGACCAGCACCACCATCGCGATCAACACGGCAGGCCGAGCAACGAACCCGTGGCGATGCGCGAGACCGCATCGGGAAGGCTCGTTGCGTTGATCTGGCCGCCGTGGACCCAGGCATAATCGGCGCCGCGCACGATATACAGCGTCGATAAGGTCGCCACCAGCGAAGGCACGCGCCCGAACGTCACGAGCGTGCCGTTCACTCCGCCAATCACGAGGCCGATGGCAATGCCCGCCAACATCGCCACGACGATCGGCATGTGCGGGAACATCACGAAAAGACTGCCGACCGAATACGCACTGACGCCGACAACCGACGCCACCGACAGATCGATATGCCGCATCAGCATCACAACCGTCATGCCGGCGGTGAGCAAGCCGATGATCGACACGTTGAGCAGAACGTCGCGCAGATTCTGCAGATTGAGGAACTCGGGTTTCACCGCAGCGGTGGCCGCAACCAGCGCGACCAGCACGACAAATAACGTCGCCTCGCGGCTGCGAACGAGGTCCGTCAGCAGGTTGCGGCGTTTGGGCTTAGGCGCGTGCACGGCGGGCATCGCAGGAGAATGTCGGGTCATCATGCGGCCTTCCCCAGCGTTGACGGCGATGCACCGAGCGCGGCGCTCATTACGCGTTCTTCGTTTGCATCGGCGCGCGCGATGTCGGCGCTGATGCGGCCTTCGTGCATCACGAGAATGCGATCGGCCATGCCGAGCACTTCGGGCAGCTCACTGGAAATCATCAGGACCGCCATGCCTTCGCGCACCAGTTCCGCGAGCGTGCGATACACCTCCGCCTTGGCGCCGACGTCGATACCTCGCGTCGGTTCATCGATGATCAGCACTTTAGGCCCTGTGGCAAGCCACTTTCCGAGCACGACCTTCTGCTGATTGCCGCCGGACAGCGTGCCCACGGGGGCATCGAGATCGCTCGCTTTGAGTCGCAGGCGGCGGCCCCAGTCGGCGGCAAGCGTGTTTTCGCTGCGTGACGATATCAACCCATGTTTAACGAGGCGTCCGAGCACCGTCAGCGACGCATTGCGCGCAATGCTTAATTCCAGCGCGAGACCTTGGGCACGCCGGTCCTCGGGCACCAGCGCGAGGCCTGCGCGAACTGCCGCTTGCGGCCGGCCGAGTTGCAACGGCTTACCTGCGATCCTGACTTCACCCGCATCCACATGATCAATGCCGAAGATCGCACGCGCCACTTCACTGCGACCCGCGCCAACGAGTCCCGCCAACGCCACGATCTCGCCCGCACGGACCTCGAACGAGACGTTCTTGAACACGCCATCGCGCGTCAGGCCGCGGACTGAAAGACGTACCTCGCCGGGCGCAACATCCGCTTTCGGATAGAAGGTATCGAGATCGCGCCCGACCATCTTGCTCACGATCGAGTCGATAGTCATGTCAGCGGTCATTGCGTCGAAGACCTTCAGACCATCGCGCATGATCGTCAAACGTTGCGTCAGCGCGAACACTTCGTCCAGCCGGTGCGTGATGAACAGAATGGCGGCATTGCGTTCACGCAATGAGCGCACGATCGCGAACAGGCGTTCGACTTCGGTCAGCGACAACGCCGCCGTCGGCTCATCCATGATCAGCACATTCGCGTTCAGCGACAGCGCCTTGGCGATCTCGACCACTTGCTGATCCGCGATGGACAAGCCGCGCACCAGGCGCTCCGCGCGCAGATTGACACCCAGCGATTGCAGCAGCGTATCCACTTCGCGATTCATTTCGTCGTAGCGAATCCGGCCGAGCCGGTCGCGCGGCTGACGTCCCATGTAGATGTTTTCCGCGATGGACAGATCCGCGAACAACGTGGGTTCCTGATAGATCACAGCGAGTCCGGCGTCGCGTGCCTCTGCGGGATTTGCAAAGGTACGGGCCTGTCCATCGACGAGCAATTCGCCCGAGTCCGGCTGATAGACACCCGCAAGCAGCTTGACCAGGGTCGACTTGCCCGCGCCGTTCTCGCCTAGCAACGCATGCACTTCACCGGGCCACAACGCGAGGCTGCCGTCACCGAGCGCACGCACGCGGCCGAACGATTTGCTCGCGTGCCTTAGCTCCAGCCGAGGCGGATTGTTAATGCCCATTCCAGTCTCCTTCAGATGCGATAGATCCGCTCTGCGTTGCTTATGAAAAGCGCATGTTTTTCTGTACCGCTCAAGTCTCCTACGACGGACGCATACGCGTTCCACAAGCCTTCATAGGTCGCGAACAACCGGTCGACCGGAAAGTTCGACGCGAACATCGCGCGGTCGCAGCCGAACGCATCGATGGTCTCCAGCACATACGGACGAAAACTCTCGACGCTCCACTGATGATCGAACATGGCAAGGCCGCTGATCTTCACCGCCACATTCGGACACGCAGCGAGCGCACGCAAACCGTCGCGCCATGCACGAAAACCCTCGACCGATGAACGGTCCACAAACATGCCCGCATGATTCACGATGAACTGCGTGTCGGGATGTTCTTGCGCTAACGCGGCCGCTTCATTCATCTGCGACGGGTAAAGTTGAAGATCGAACGAGAGCGAATACTTCTTCAGCAACGCAAAGTTCTGACGCCATTGCGCTTCACGCATGTAGTGCCGGCCCACGTAGTCATAGAGTGGATTGGCATGCACATTGAGGATCTGCCGGATGCCTCGCGTGTTGGCAAACGCAGCATGCCCTTCGAGCACTTCACGCACCTTGTCCGCCGATGCCGATAAATCCGCACCCGCCACGATCGCATTCGGCATACCGTGGCCTTCGTTATCGGCGACGTGTTGCAGCGGGATCGTGATTGGCATCCACGTGCACGAGTTTCAGCACCTGTACCGGCTCGGCATCGCGCAGCAAATCACTAATTAGATAGTCATGTTTCAGATCGCGTGCATCGCCGACGAACGACGTACCCGGGTTCGCCAGCCACGGATAGTGATGCGTCTTCAAATCCCAAAGGTGAATGTGCGGATCGACAACCTGCATGGATATGTCCTCGTGCCGCTAAAGCTAAAGAAAAGCGCGTCAGGGAAGATGGAAAACCGGCGCGAGCGCGTATTGCACCGGCGAGCGGTCAGGGTTCGTTTCCATCAGGTCGGCCATGCTGTCCCACCATTTGCGCATGATGGGCAAGTCGGGCAAGGCGTCCATGGTGTGGTTGCGCTCACGCTTGAGCGTGGCGAACAGGTGTCCGCTGGTTTCGTCGAGGAAAATCCAGTAATCGCGGATCCCGGCGTTGCGTAACGCCTCGGCCAGCTCGGGCCAGAGATCGCGATGACGCCGCTCGTATTCATCGCGCTGGCCCGGTTTGAGGGTCATCCTGAACGCAATCGTCTCCATTGCGGCTTGCCTTTTATAGGTGTTGAAACCGGTTGAGTCATAGTCTGACTTGCGGCTTTTGCGCTACGACTATAGTTCGCCTACTGATAACATGACAATCCGAAGTGAGGATCAGCCGATCGCAAAACCGAATCGCTTAGTGGACACACGAGGACGCCCGATGAACCAGACCGTCTCCCAGATTGCTCTCGTCAACCGCCTGAAATTCAAGCATCTGGCGCTGCTTGTCGCCCTCGACGACGCGCGCAACCTGCATCAGGCAGCCGAGTCCATCAACGTCGCGCAACCCAGCGCCAGCCGGATGCTCAGCGACATAGAGGAAGCGTTCGGCTTCCTGCTGTTCGAGCGCAACGCACGCGGCATGCAGCCCACCCCGCTCGGCGTCGCCACGCTCGCCTACGCGCGCCGGTCGCTGGCCGACCTCACCCGCTTCGCCGCCGATCTCGAAAGCAAGCGGCGCGGTGGTCATGGCCAACTGACCGTCGGCGCGATCATGGGCGCCGCGCCCGACGTGCTCGCCATGGCCATCGCCGAACTCAAAAGCGAGCGGCCATTGCTCAATGTGCGCATTCTTGGCGAGACCAGCGACCAGGTGGTGCAATTGCTGCATCGACGGGAAGTGGATCTCGCGCTCGGCCGCCTCACCACGCCGCTCCAGCACAACGACTTCGACTTCGAACCGCTTTCGCGCGAGGCCATGCGGCTGGTGGTGCGCGCCGCGCATCCGCTCGCCCATGAAACCTCGCTCTCACTCGACGCGCTGGTCTCCTGGCCCTGGATCCTGCAACCGATCACCAGCCCGGCGCGCGCGTTGTTCGAAGACGAGCTCGCTCGGGCAGGACTCGCCTCGCCGTCCAACGTGGTCGAATGCGCGTCGATCTTCGCCACGCTTCAGCTTCTTCAAAACAGCGACGCCGTCGCCATGCTGCCGGAATCCGTCGTGCGCGATTATCTGCGCGCGCATTTGCTGATCGAGCTGCCCATCGAGATCGGCAAAAGTCTCTCGGGCTTCGGCTTGCTGCGGCGCAAACATGAAACGCTCAGCGAACCCGCCGAATACTGCATCGCGCTGCTGCGCAAGTACTCGGCCGGCTCGTTCACTGAAGGTTGACGAACAGGCCGCCATCCACCAGAAGTGACGCGCCCGTCACATAGCGCGCACGGTCCGATGCAAGGAACGTCACGCATTGCGCGACGTCGTCGGGCTCACCCAGGCGTCCCAGCGGAATGCGTTTTTCGAAGTACGCGCGCTTTTCCGGGTCGGCGAGATCTTCCGCGTTCAGGTCCGTCGCAATGGTGCCGGGCATCACCGAATTGCAGCGGATGCCGTAAGGTCCCAGCGCGATCGCGCACGACTGCATCAGCGAGTGAACGCCCGCTTTGGTCGGTGTGTAATGCGTCTGCATGGCGCCACCGACGAGCGCGCTGATCGAACTCGTCGCGACAATCGCACCGCCGGTTCCCTGCAATTTCATCTGGTTCGCGACGGCCTGGGTCACGTAAAACGCGCCGTTCAGATTGACGCCGACGGTGGCTTCGTACACCGATGCCGGCATGTCGAGGAACGTGTGGAATGGACAGATGCCGGCGTTGCTCGCGAGGACATCGACATGACCGAACGCGTCGACTGCCTGCTTCACGAGTTCCAGTCCCGTCTCGCGCTGCGCGACGTTTCCTTCGACAGCGATCACTCTGCGGCCAAGTGTTTCTATCTCGCCGACCACTTCCTGCACCGCCGACAAGCGTCCGTACGAGCGGTCGTTGTCGCCCCAATAGTTGAGCACGACGTCCGCGCCTTCCTTCGCACAAGCCACGGCGATCGCACGGCCAATGCCTCGCGATCCGCCGGTAACGATCACCACTTTATTGTCGAGCAGCACGATAAACCTCAATGTTTCAATGTGTATGAGGACGCACGAGGGTGCATTCGGGATTGAGCCGCACGCCGAAGCCCGGTGTCTCCGGCACCTTCATCCGGCCATTTACGGGAACGGGTTCGTCGAGCAGAAGCGGATTGAACATCGGCACGACTTCGTCGGCTTTCGGCGCCATCATCAGGAATTCCGCGAACGGCGAGTTGTGCCGCGTCACCACGAAGTGATAGCTATAAACCGATGAACCATGTGGCACGACGAGCACGTTATGGGCATCGGCCAGCGCGGATATCTTGATCAGTTCCGTGATACCGCCGCACCAGCCCACATCCGGCTGAACCAGATCGGCGCAGCCCATTTCGAACAGCATGCGGAAACCCCAGCGCGTGGCTTCATGTTCGCCGGTCGTCACCATCATGCCGCGCGGCACCGAGCGCCGCAGTTCGGCGTAACCCCAATAGTCGTCGGGCGGCAACGCTTCTTCGAGCCACTTCAGACCATGCTCCTTCGCCGCATGTGCGAGGCGCGTTGCGTAGTTCAGGTCGAGGCTCATCCAGCAATCGAACATCAGCCAGAAATCGTTGCCTACTTTGGCGCGCATATCGGCGAGCTTCGCGATGTTCTTCGCGAGCCCTTCCTCGCCTTCCGCGGGTCCGTGCTGCAACGGCATCTTGCCGCCGATAAAACCCATCTCCTTCGCCAGATCGGGACGTGCACCGGTCGCGTAGAACTGCAGTTCGTCGCGTACAGGGCCGCCTAACAGATGGAACACCGGCTCCTTGCGAACTTTCGCGAGCAGATCCCACAACGCGAGATCGACGCCCGAGATCGCATTCAGCACGATGCCTTTGCGCCCGTAATAGAGCGTGGCGAAATACATCTGGTCCCACATCTTCTCGATGTCGGTCACACGCTGCCCTTCGAGAAACCGCGCCAGATGTTTCTCCACTATAAATGCGCCAATCTCACCGCCCGTGGTCACCGCAAAGCCGACCGTCCCGTCGCTCGCTTCAATTTCAACGACAAGGGAACCGAGCACATTGATACCGAACGACTGACGGCTTTGCCGATACTCGGGGTAACGCGCCATTGGCGTGGAGATATGGTCGTCGATCCAGTGATCGGCGCCCTGGTCGTGATAATCGGCGCCACCGCCGCGAACGGTGAACGCACGAACGTGACGAATGGTGGGCATGGACATGATCGGACTCCGTAATGGTTCTGGTGGTTCTAATGTTCAGGACGCTTCGGCGCGCTCGCCATGCGTATAAGCAGATACCCAGCAGATACCCGCGCAGGTCGAACGAACACGATGATCGCGATCGCGGCGAGCACGGCAATGCCGGGAAAGAACCCCGCCTCGGCGACGCCAAACGCGAAGCGCAACACCTTTCAGCAAGCAGCTTCAGTACGTCGCGCGGCCACCGGACAGATCGAACACGGACGCCGTGCTGAACGCGCAATCTTCCGAGCTGAGCCACAGGATCAGCGACGCTGCTTCTTCCGGCAGGAGGAAGCGGTTCATCGGAATCTTCGACAGCATGTAGTCGATATGCTGCTGCGACATGGAATCGAAAATCTCGGTCTTCGCTGCAGCCGGCGTCACCGCATTGACCAGGATGCCGCGTGTGGCGAGCTCCTTGCCCAATGACTTCGTGAGGCCGATCAGGCCGGCTTTCGAGGCGCTATAGTGCGACGCATTCGGATTGCCCTCCTTGCCCGCCACCGACGCAATATTCACGATCCGTCCGTAACCTTCCTTCAGCATATGCGGCACCACGGCACGGCACGTGAGATATGGCCCGATCAGGTTCACGTCGATCACGCGGCGCCATACGTCCGGCGCGAGTTCCCAGGTCGTGCCGTTGCCGCCGGTGATACCCGCGCAGTTGATCAGCACGTCAATCTTTCGATGCGCTTCCAGCGTCGACTGCACCGCCTGTTCAACCGACGCTTCCTCGGTCAGTTCGACCACGGTCACACTGACCTTGCCAGCCTTCGCGAGTTCGCCGCGCGCGCGTTCGAGGCGTTCTGCATCGATGTCCCACAGCGCAACCTCAGCGCCCGATGTCAGCGCTCGTTGCGCCACCGCATAGCCAATTCCGCGCGCGCCGCCGGTGATCACCACGGTCCGGCCGGCCAGATCGATCTGGTTCATCGTGTCTCCTTGTCTTTAGGATGATTGTTGATTCGGCGCCTGCTTAATGCCGCTAATGAACAAACTATAGGGGCGCTCTCATAGCAAAACAATCCGACTATTCGATGGTCCGATAGCAAAAGTGGATCAGAAGCGGCTAGAGGGACTATTCGGGTTCGGGTATAGCCGGATGACGGCTGACAACGTTAAGCGGCAAGCTTGGTGAATCGGTCGTTCTTGCCACATTGGCCCTTTCGGGCACACGGCTTGCTGTGACCGGTAAGCCCATTGATTCAGGGCAACCATGGAAATCACATCACGAATGATGCCTCCCGGCAGTATCGTCACCACCATGCTGGTAACCCGCTACGCGGATTTCACCTGACGGAGAACGCTATGGAACCTGTTTCACACGGAATCATTTTCTGGCTGATCATTGGCGGAATTGCCGGCGCACTCGCTGGCCGGATCGTCGATGGCGGCGGCTTTGGGATCATTGTTGACATCATCGTCGGCATTGTCGGCGCGTTCATCGGCGGATGGCTGGGTGGCGTTCTCGGCATCCATCTAGGCGGTGGCATCATCGGTTCGCTGATCACTGCGCTGATTGGCGCCGTGATCCTGCTAGTTATTCTGCGACTCTTTAGCCGCGGGCGCGCCGGGCCAACGGTCTGATCGCACCGGGCGGCAACACGCCGCATTTCGTTTGACCAAAATCCCGCGCAAGGCATGCCTGCGTGGGATTTTTCTTTAGCGCATGCCAAGTTCTCGCCGCTTTAAGGCATCCTGACCAGCCCTAAGCTTCAACACCAATAGTTCGCAAACCTGCGATCTGTCATGCTCGGTACGCATGATTCCCTTTAAGTCTTATCAAGGCAACGCCCAGCCCATTTTGACGCTGGGCATATGCATTCCAGTATCAAAATGAAATCTGAAAACAGAATGATCGAATCGAGATTCATGCTAGTTTTTACACCCTTCATTAACTGCGCAAAACTCTCATTCGATATGCGCAAGAAGAAAAATACCGGACGGACTCAGGCTTTGCTAAAAGGTCATGGGCCGTTTACCGGGCGCGTGGTTGCAGTGCTGGCCGTGTTGCTTGCGAGTGCCGCGCTTTCTGCTCCTGCAGCGGCCGACGTGCCGTCGCTCAAGGGCAAGCGTATTGGCATATCGGTCGCTGGCACGGAGCATTACTGGGACCTGAAGGCCTATCAGGGACAAATAGATGAAGTGAAGCGGCTCGGTGGAATTGCAATCGCGCTGGACGGCGGCCGCAAAGATAGTCAGCAGATCGCGCAGCTCCAGACGCTGATCGCGCAAAAGCCTGATGCCATCATTGAACAGCTTGGCACGGCGTCCGTACTCGAACCGTGGCTCAAGAAGATCCGCGAAGCAGGCATCCCGCTTTTTACCGTCGATACCACGAGCCCTTCGAGCATCAACGTAACGACCTCGGATAACTTCTACATCGGCGAGCAGCTTGCATTAAAGCTCGTGAACGATCTGCATGGCGAAGGCAATATCCTCGTCTTCAACGGCTTCTACGGCGTGCCGGTCATCGCAATGCGCTACGACCAGTTGCGTGCGGTGCTGAAGTGGTATCCAAAGATCAGGATCATTCAGCCCGAGTTGCGCGACGTCATTCCGAACACCGTGCAGGATGCTTACTCCCAGGTCAGCAAGTTGCTAAACAAGTATCCGAAGGGCACGGTGCAGGCTATCTGGGCGGCGTGGGATGTGCCGCAGATCGGTGCGACGCAGGCGGTCGATGCAGCGCATCGCTCGGAGATCAAGACCTACGCAGTCGATGGCAGCCCCGACTTCGTCGCGCTCGTCAAGAACCCGCAATCCAGCGCCGCGGCGGTGGTCGCACAACAGCCTTACCTGATTGGCAAGACCGCTGTCGACAATGTCGCGCGCTATCTGGCAGGCGAGCGTTCGTTGCCGCCGGCCACTTATGTACCGTCGATTCTCGTCAGCAAGGACAACGCAGCGGAGGCGCAGAAGACGCTGGGTCAGGCCGGCGCCAAGTGAGCGACCGGCTCTTGCCTTGCTTGACATAGCATGCAGTTCAACGACGTGCCTGCGTTGCGCGGAGTCGGGGTGCTACTTTTTGCTTAAGCTTTGTCGCTCCTTGCGGTTAACGGGGACCTTGTTCATCGACCAGTATTTTTCTGCCCTCGATGCGGATCGGCACCGGTGTCAGGCTCGCGCCAAGGCAAGGACCATCCACGCACACGCCGTCCTCGAACCGGAACATCGCGCTGTGATGGGCACACATGAGAAGCTCGCCGCCATAGGCACAGAATGTGTTCGGCTCGTAGTTCAACGGGATCGAAAAGTGCGGGCATACATTGCGATAGGCCCATGCGTTGTCCCCTCTGCGCAGCACCAGTACTTCAGTCGCGGCTTCAAAACCACCACCGTCCGGCACGTCATCGAGAGTGCAGAGATGAGCGCCGTCGCTTACTAGATCGCTCATGGTTTCTCACTCCTTCGCGATCAGCACGAAGTCGCGCTCCACCTCGAAGTACCGCTCAGCTCCCTTATTTTCCCTGAGCACGTACTCCACAACCAGCGACGACTTCACACCAAAGACCGCATCCGATTCAACGTACTTGTCATCGGATGAGAACAAGGCTGTCGTCACGGTCTCGTAACCCGGCGCTTCGATCAGGAAATGCACATGCGCCGGGCGCATCGGATGACGGCCGGTCGCCGCGAGCATCTTGCCGACCGGGCCGTCGTCGGGTATCGGATAACTGGTGGGCTTGATCGCGCGAAAAGCGTATTCGCCTTGCGCGTTCGAACGGAACCGGCCGCGCAAATTGCTCTCCGGCTGCTCAGGGTCCTGCCCTTCGTACATGCCGTTGGCAGCAGTCTGCCATACCTCGATCAGTGCGCCGGCTACCGGCCTCCCGTGCATGTCGACAATACGACCATGAAACAACGCGGGTTCGCCTTCGGTCTGCGCAATGTCCGCACCGAAGGCGGCGTCCTTCGCACCTTCGCGATAGAAAGGTCCGAGCAAGCTGTTCTCCGTCGACTCCCCCTCACGGCGATTGTTAATGGCGTCGAGCAGGATCGACAGACCAAGCGTGTCGGATAGCAGAATGAACTCCTGGCGAATGCCGTCGCACTTCTTACCGGTCGCGGTCAGGAATTCGATGCCCTGCCGCCACTCCGTTTGCGTCAACCGTACTTCACGAGCGAAGTCGTGCAGATGCCGCACGAGCGCAGTCATGATCTCCCTGGTACGAGGATTGGTGCAGCCACTGAGCGACTGCAGCACGGTTTCGGTGATGGTCTCGCTGTTCTGGTCTTTCATCGTCGTACCTCAAGGTGCTGCATGCAGGGGGTCTGCGGATTCCGCGGGTTTTTTAGGCGCGGGTAAAACCGACGGTCCGGTATCGAGGAACACGACGCGCCGGCCGACGGGAAAAAGTTGCAGGCCAAACCGTCGCGATACGTAACCCCACAATCCCTGCGGGAAAAACATCGTGACAACGATCGCGAGCGTGCCCAGTCCGATCAGATACCAGGTGCCAAAATCCGACAAGAACTTGTTCAGCAAGAAGAATATCAGCGTACCGATAATCGGCCCTTCAAGCGTTCCCAGTCCGCCGATCATCACGATGAAAATCGCGAAGGCGGTCCAGTTCACGGAGAACGCGGCGTCGGGGGAAATACGCAGATTGCCCACGAAATAGAGCCCGCCCGCGAGCGCGGCGCCACCTGCCGACACGAGATAAACCCCGAGCCGGGCACGTTTTACGTCGACACCCTGACTGTTCGCCGCCACCGCGTTGTCGCGCATCGCGGTAAGCGCGAGGCCGCGTTTCGAGCAAGCCGATAGAAGCCGCGACAATGGCAAGCGCCAGCCACAACGTCAGCGATTCGCGCAGCGAGCGCGGCACGTCCTGTAACGCGGTCAAGCTCGTGCCTGAACCGCCGCCGAGCCAGGACACGTTCGCCACCGTCAAGCGGAACACCTCGGCGATCACCCATGTGCCTATGGCGAAATACCCTCCTTCAAGCCGGAACGCAACAAGCGACACGGGCACCGCGATCAGCACGGCAATAGCGCCGGCAATCGGCACAGCAACGAAGGGCGACACGCCGCCATAGTTAGCCAGCACCAGCATCGCGTACCCGCCGATGCCGAAATACGCTTGCTGTCCGATCGACACCAGACC
>WNFJ01478556.1_pt2 | contig 16950 bp, 22 predicted proteins | sample 5400461 | NCBI WGS metagenome assembly WNFJ01 (sample SAMN13153349, study PRJNA577476) | soil metagenome | isolation source: 115 cm saprolite on Douglas fir-dominated hillslope | place: USA:California | collected 2013-09-17 | reverse complement strand
TCGCAATCGGACATCGACAGCGTCCGCGACGTCTATGCGAAAGACGCGCTACCGCAGGCGACCGAGCAGCTCAATAGCAAGGCACAGGGCCTCAAGATCGTGCTCGTGGGCAGCGGGGTTGTCGCGTCGGCAACGGCCGACCACAAAGTCAACGAAGAGGTTCCCGGCTTCACGATCACGGCCAAGGTCGCCGGCGACGCCGTCGCCTACGATGAAAAGGTTGTGAACGCCTTGTTGAAGGCGGCCCTCCTGCGGAAAGTGCCACAGGGATCGCAGCTGACGACTGGGTTGGCCACCAAGTACGAGGCCACCAACGCCATCGCCGACGGCCATATCACGCTCAACGGCCACGTGTCGGGCTTCTACACGCCGGTCTTCCTCGAACCCGCGATCCGCGCGCATCTCAAGGGGATGAGCCCGTCCAAGGGTCGCGCCTTCCTCCAGTCACTCCCGAATGTGGTCGACGCGCGGGTGACCCAGTCACCGTTTGGGCTGCCGTGGCTGCCGCTCTTCAGCTCACGCATCACGCTCAAGATCCAGGAGGTCTCTAGCAGCAGCGCGAGCCCGTGAGGATCCTCGCGATCGACCCGGGCACGGTCCGGCTCGGCCTCGCGCTCAGTGATCCCTCCGGGACGATCGCCCAGCCACTGAGCGTGCTGGCACGCCGCTCGGAGGCCGAGGATCTCAAGGCGCTGGCTGATCTGGTCGAGCGTCACGAGGTTGGATTGATCGTCATCGGGCTGCCGCGGCTGATGGACGGCCGGATCGATGCCGCGGCTCAGCAGGCGCAAGCCTTCGGCACCCACGTGGCGCAGGCGACCGGGCGGCCGGTAGCATACTGGGACGAACGGCTGACGAGCGTAGCGGCCGAGCGCTTCCTGATCGAGCAGGGCAAGCGTCGCAGCAGACGGCGCCAGGAGATCGATCGAGTGGCCGCCACGTTATTGTTGCAGGGATATCTTGACTACCGGGCTGGTCGGGGACCAGGAGGCTGAATGCCAGAGATTCCAGAAGCAAACGGCGAAGTCCAAACCATCGAGCTGGTCAACGAGAAGACCGGCGAAGAGGAGAGCTACGTCGTCCACGACGTGGTGGAGATCGAAGGCGAGACCTATTACGTCCTTCAGGCGGAGGCCGATGAGGAGCGCGTGCTCATCCTTCGCCGCGAGGGGGAGTCGCTGGTGACGCTGGACGACGACGAGCACGACCGGGTGGTCGAGCAGCTCGAGGAATTCGAAGAAGACGACGAGGTCGATGAAGACGGCGGTCCAGAGCGCTGACTGATCCGAAGCGGTCGCCCACGAGCGCGCCGGCGCCGCGCCGGCGCAGCCGCGCGCTGGGCTGCGTGCAGTGGTTCGTGGTTATCCTCTTCCTGCTGCCGGCGGCGTTGGGCATTCCGGGCGTACTCGCCTACAACTGGGTAGACCACCAGCTGCATCAGCCGGCGAACCCGGGAAACTCCAAGGTGCGCTTCGTCGTCCCGCAGGGAGCGACCTTCCATGAAGTCGCCGACACGCTGCACCGCGTCGGCCTGATCGACTCGGTGACCGTCTTCGACCTCTACGCCCGCTACAAGCACCTGGATCGCAACGTCCAGGCCGGGGGCTACGACCTGAGCCGCAATCTCAACATGATCCAGATCCTGACGGCGCTGCAGACCGCGATTCCGGACGAGGTCTTCGTGACGATCCCCGAGGGATTCACCATCAAGAAGACGGCGGCCGCCCTCGACCAGGGCGGTGTCATCAAGGGGAGCGACTATATCGCGCTGGCCGTGCAGGGGCAGTTCACCTACGACTTTCTCAAAGACCTGCCGCCGGGCGCGACGCTGGAAGGCTTCCTCTTCCCGGACACCTACCTCGTGCCGCGGAACGGGACCGCCAAGGACCTGATCAAGCTTCAGCTCGACACCTTCAAGAAACAGTGGGACGACACCCGTCAAAGCGAGGCGGTGCAGCGCAAGCTCAATCCCCTGCAGATCGTCACGATCGCGTCGATGATCGAACGTGAGGCACGCTACCAGGAGGACCGGCCGCTGGTCGCCAGCGTGATCTACAACCGGCTGGCGGCGGGCTGGATGCTCCAGATCGACGCCACCGTGCTCTACGCCAAGGGTGTCTGGCAGTCATCGGTAACGAAGCAGGACCGCATGATTCAGTCGCCCTATAACACGTATTTACATACGGGACTTCCACCTGGACCTATTGCAAACCCTGGCATCAAAGCCATCGATGCCGCGCTCCAACCGGCGAACACCGGGTACTTCTTCTACCTCTCCGACCCCCAGGGTCACAACCATTACGCCAAGACCAACGAGGAGTTCGCCCGCCTCCTCAAGCAGTACGGCCTCCAGTAGAGCCGGGGCCCGCCTCCTGCTCCTCGGCGGGGAGGACGCCGGCGAGCCGGCGGTCAGCTTCTTCAACGCCGGCTTCGCCGCGGCCGGAATCGAAGCGACCTGCGAGGTCCGGACGGTTTCGGCGGCCGAGCTCCGGGACGCCATCGCGCGCATTCGCGCCGACCGTAGCGTGCTCGGGGCCGCCGTCACGATGCCACACACCGTCCCCGCCAGCCGGCTCCTCGATGGACTGGGCCCGGAGGCACAGGTCATCAAAGCCGTCAACACCATCAGTCACCGGGCCGGCGCCCTGATCGGCTGGAATACCGATCGCGCGGCTGTCACCCAGGCGCTCGATGACGCGGGCTTCCAGGCCAAGGGACGCTCGGTGTTGGTGCTGGGCGCCGGCGGGGCCGCCCGGGCCTCGGTCGACGCGCTGCGGGAGGCCGCCGCCCGGATCTGGGTCACAAGCCCCGATCTCGATGACGCGCGCGCCGTCTGCCGCGACCTGGAGATCACCAGCGGCGGGCCAGCCCCGCTCGGGTCGCTGTCCCTTTTGGTTCGCAAGGCCGAGCTGATCGTCAACGCCACGCCGGTTGGGAGTGACGGCCAATCGGTGCCCTTCCCGGTCGACTGGATCACTCCAGCCCAATTCGTCTTCGACCTGGTCTACCAGCCGCCGGTGACCCCGTTGGTCCGCGGGGCACGAGACCAGGGCGCCCGCGCCATCAACGGGTTGACCATGCTGCTCTTCCAGGGGCTGGCCGCCTTCGAGATCTGGACCGGGCAACCACCGCCGGAAGCCGCGATGCGAGCCGCGCTCGAGCGCGCGGTGGTAGGGCGCCTGAACTCGTGAACCCTCTGCTCTTCGCGCTGGCCTGGGCCGTGGTCGGCGGAGTCGTGGGCGGCGGGTCGAACTACTTGACCCGCTGGCTGGCTCGAATCGAAGAGATCGAATTCCGGCAGTCGCTCCCCGAGACGCTCCTCATGCCGGCGCTGACGGCTGTGCTCTTCTTCCTGTTTGCGCTGCAACTGGGAGTCAAGCCGCTGCTCCTCATCGACTCCGTGTACGTGGCCATCCTGGTGCAGGTGCTGGCGTTCGACCTGAAAACCCGTTACATCCTCGACTTTGTGATGTTTCCCAGCTGGGTGATCGCCTTTGCCCTCGCCTTCGTCACCCCGTGGACGCCGTATCTGACGTGGCCCTGGCCGGACTGGCGGACCGCTCCCGTCGCGGCCGTGATCGCCGGCGGCGTCTTTTTGCTGCTCTATTTCGGCGGCCAGGTGATCTTCGGCGCCGAGGCATTCGGCTTCGGCGATGTCAAGCTTGCCGTGTTCATCGGGATGGCGACCGGTCTTTCGAACCTACGGATGCCCCATGCCGTGCTCTACGGCGTGTTCCTGGGCGGGTTTGTGGCGATAATTCTGCTCATTACCCGGATCCGCTCCCTCAAAGATGCCGTCCCCTACGGGCCGTTCCTCACCGTCGGGACCATCATCGTGCTCTACGGTCAGGCGCCATGAACACCAAAGACCTGCTTCCGGGCGAGCGCATCCTGGCCAGGTCCACGCGGCACTGGGTCGTCCTGCTGCGCCCGACTGCCACCACGGTTTTGGCGATGGCGATTGCGCTCGTGGCCCTGGCCCTACTTACCCCGATCCCGGGCGAGCTTCGCCTGTTCCTGATGCTGGGCGCAGTCCTCGTCGGGCTTGGCATCCTTAACCTTTATTACTGGAGCTGGCGCGCCCACGAGTATGTCCTCACGGATCAGCGGGTCATCCTCAACGAGGGGGTCCTCTCCAAATTCTCGCGTTCGATCGCGATCGACCGAATCCAGGACCTCACCACAATCCAGGGCCTCTGGGGGCGAACCTGGGGCTTCGGGGACATCGAGCTCGAGTCCGCCGGAAGGGAGGGTGGGGAGCTGCTCAGCATCGTCCCGCACCCGCAGCAGCTTCGTAACGCGATCTTCGGCCAGATCGAAGCTCGCCGGCGGCAGGGGGGTTCGTTGAACCCCTAGCGGGGTACAATCGCAAGCCGGTATGGTCAACCCCAGCGATTTCAGAAACGGCATGACGATCGAGTGGGAAGGCGAGCTCTGGGTCGTGCTCGAATTCCAGCAGGGTCAGAACGCCCGCGGCGACACCTTTTTCCGCACCAAGCTGCGGAACGTCCGCAATGGGTCGATCATCGACCAGAAGTTCCGGGACAAGGACCGCTTTACCCGCGCCCGAATCGAAAAGGTGCCTATGCAGTACCTTTACAGCGACGGTGACCGCCACTTTTTCATGGACCTGGCGAGCTACGATCAGCTCCCACTTGGCGACGACCAGCTGGGCGACACCATGAAATACCTCAAAGAGAGCTCATCGATCGACGTACTCATGTATGAGGGCCGCCCACTCGGGGTCGAGCTGCCCACCACGGTCGATCTCAAGGTGACGCAAACCTCGCCCGGGTTCAAGGGCGACACCGCGGCCGGCGGCGGCAAGCCGGCAACCGTGGAGACCGGGTTGATCCTCAACGTGCCTTTCTTCGTCAACGAAGGCGACGTCATCCGGGTCGACACCCGGACCGGCGCCTACGTGGAGCGGGTCTGAGATGCCCGACCGCCCGCTCGGCTCCGTCAAGGTGGCGAACGAGGTCATCGCCCACATCGCCTCGCTGACCGCCTGCCAGGTGCAGGGCATCGTTGGCATGTACCAGGCCAAGGCCCGTGACGGACACCGCGTCTTGCCAGCCCCGAGCTCCTACAAGGGGGTCCGGGTGGACCTGGGCAACGAAGCGCTGAACCTCGAGCTCTTCGTGGTTGTCGATCACTCCGCGCACGTCCCGACGGTGGCGGCCGAGGTGCAAAGGCAGGTGACGGATGCGATTGACAAGATGCTCGGCCTCGAAGTCCGCCAGGTGAACGTCTTCGTCGGCGACGTGAGGTTCCCCGAGGACGCGTAGGCGGCTTAAGTGCAGTACTAGATGGGACGGCGCCACCTGGCCCGCGAGCTCGCGCTCAAGGTGCTGTTCGAGCTCGAAAACGATGGCGGCGACGTGGAGCGATCGCTCCAATACCATGTCGCCGAGTCGCGCGCCGATGCCGAGGTGGCGGATTTCGCCCGGACTCTGATCCAGGGCGTGCGCGACCATCAGGCCGAGATCGACGCCCAGCTGGCGGAGGCGTCGCGGAACTGGGGTCTCGACCAGATGGCCAAGGTGGAGCGCACCTTGCTGCGGATCGCCACCTTCGAGATTCGCTACCTCCCCAGCATCCCGCTCAAGGCGGCGATCAACGAGTCGATCGAGCTCGCCAAGACCTTCGGCGGACCCGACTCCGGCAAGTTCGTCAACGGCATCCTCGGCCGGATCGCCGCCGACGCCGAGATCCGGCATCCGGCCGACAAAAGCGCAACTCAGGGTGTCCCCAAGAGTGAATGACGACGTCACCGGCATGGATTACGAGACGGCCGTCGCCGAGCTCGAACGCACGGTCCAGCAACTCGGCAAGGAGCAGGACGACCTGGCCGAGTCTGTGCGCACCTTCGAACGGGGCCTCGCGCTGGCACGACGCTGCGCCCGGCTGCTCGACGACGCCGAGCGACGATTGAATCAGCTGGCGCCGGCCGGCGAGCGTGCGCCGAGCCCGTGACGCTGCTCCAAAATCCGTATTTCGTCGTTCCCCTGATCGCCTGGGGGATCGCCCAGGCGAGCAAAGTCATCATCGATTCCGTCCTGCTCCACCGGCTCAGCGTGCGGCGGCTGGCGACGGCGGGCGGGATGCCCAGCTCGCACAGCGCGCTGGTCGTCTCCCTGACCACGATCATCGGCCGCCTCGAGGGCGTGCAATCACCGCTCTTCGCGATCTCCCTGATCTTCTCCACCGTTGTGATGTACGACGCGACCGGCGTCCGGCGGGCCGCCGGCCAGCAGGCGATGATCCTCAACCGGTTGATCGACGATTTGTTCATCGCGCACCAGGGCCTTCGCCAGGAACGGCTGCGTGAGCTCCTCGGACACACACCGATCGAGGTGATCGCGGGCGCCGTGCTCGGGATCATCGTCGGGCTCGGAATATGGCGCTGATGGTCGAGGGCCGCGTCCGCCTGGACCAGGCACTCGTCGCCCAAGGGCGCGTGCCGTCGCGGCAGCGCGCCCAGGCGATGGTGCGGGCCGGCCTGGTGCGGGTGGCGGGTGAGGTCGCGGACCGGCCGGACCAGCTGGTCAACCCCAGCGTCAGCATCGAGGTCGAAGGCGTCAAAGGATACGTCAGTCGCGGGGGTGAGAAGCTCGCGGCCGCGCTCGACGCCTTCGGCGTCGATCCGGCAGGACGAGTCTGTCTCGACGTTGGGGCGTCGACTGGCGGCTTCACCGACGTCCTGTTGCAACGGGGCGCCGCGCGAGTGATCGCCGTCGACGTCGGCTACGGCCAGCTGGCCTGGAGCCTTCGTCAGGACCCACGGGTCACCGTTCTGGAACGGATCAACATCCGGCACCTGGATCGCCTGCCGGTGCCGGCGGACCTGGCCGTGATCGATGTGTCGTTCATCTCCCTGCGGCTGGTCCTCCCGCGAGTCCGCGAGCTGCTCAGCCCACCGGGCGAGGTTGTGGCGCTGGTTAAACCCCAATTCGAGGTTGGGAAGGGTGCGGTGGGGAAGGGGGGTATCGTTCGCGATCCGGCGCAGCACGAGCAAGTCCTCAACGAGCTCGGCCGCTCCGCCGCGGAGCTCGGCTACGAGGTGGCCGGGCAGATCCCGTCACCGCTGCTGGGAGCGAAAGGAAACCGCGAATTCCTGATGTACTTGAGGCGCAATGGCTGACGCAGTAGGCATCGTCTGCCACCCGCGGATCGACATCGGCGGAGCGCCGGTGATGGCGGCCCGCCGGCAGCTCGAAGCGCGAGGTTTTCGCGTCTGGACCTATTGCTCCACCCCGGAGGAGCGGCCGGGCGCGTTGGTCAGCGAGATCGACGGCCCCCGCCTGATCGTCAGCATCGGGGGCGACGGAACCTTACTCTGGACCGCCCAGCAGGCGGCCGCCGCGCATATCCCGGTCCTGGGAATCAACGCCGGACGGCTCGGCTTCTTGACCCAGGTCCAGCTTGGCGAAGAGGGCAAGGCGCTTGATCGCTGGCTGGCCGGCGACTTCAAGCTGCAGCGCCGAGCGCTCTTAGAGGCGCGGGTTGGCGACCGCGTCTTTCACGCCCTGAATGACGTCGTCGTGCACAAGGGAGTCGAGATCAACCTGATCCGGATCGAGACGCTGGTGGATACCCTGCCGGCCGGGCAGTTCGACGCCGACGGCGTGATCGTCTCGACGCCGACCGGGTCGACGGGTTATACGCTGTCCCTCGGCGGACCGATTGTCCATCCGGACGTGCGCGCGCTCGTGTTCATGCCATTGAACCCGCACAGCCTCTTCAACCGACCGATCGTCCTGCCCGAGCAGGCGCGCATCGCCATTCGGCTGCCGAACGCCTCGGCCATCCTGACCTGCGACGGGCAGCAGAATCTCAATCTCGATCCTGGAGCGGAGGTCCGGATCGCCGCCCCCGGTCTGGAGGTGGATCTGGTGGTCTTCAACGGCGGTCCCAACTTCTTCGAGCTGCTCCGCCGGAAACTCCGGTGGGGCCTACCCCTCACCGACGGCGACGACGAGTGACACACGGGAAATCCCGTGACCCTGACCCACACGGAAAATCCCGTCACCCTGACTCAGGCGGAACATCCCGCGACGCTCACTGGCCGCTCGCGTCACGCCTGCGGAGCGAGAGAATGTGCAGCGAATTCTGGGTTCGCTTGCGCCGTTGTTCTTCGAATTACCGGTCAATGATCAGCGCCACGGGATCGACGTGCTCGAGACCGTGACCCGACTCGACGGTCACCCAGACGTGTTGCTCCAGCAGGCGGCGCTCTTGCACGACCTGGGCAAAGGCGTGGCAAACTTCTCGATCGTCGAGCGCAGCCTGACCGTCTTCCTTAGGGCCGTGTCGCGACGGACGCTGGATGCTTTGCTCCGATCTCGGCCGGCCTTTGCCCGCCGATATGGGATCTACGCCGATCACGCGAAGATCGGAGCCGAACGGCTGCGGGCAGCGGGCGCGGCCGATCTCGCGGCGATCGTCGCCGAGCACCATGCAACGCATCCGCAATCGGAGGTGACTCGCCACCTGCAGCGGGCGGACGGACGGAATTGACACACGGGAAATCCCGTCACGCTGATACAGACGGGAAATCCCGTCACCCTGATACAGACGGGAAATCCCGTCACCCTGATACAGACGGGAAATCCCGTCACCCTGACACACGCGGGAAATCCCGCGACCCTGATAAATGATGACCGAGCTCGAGCGCGATCCGGTCTATGTCGTGCGAACGCCCGCCTTCGATGGGCCGATCGAGCTGCTGCTCACCCTCGCACAGCGCGCCGAGGTCGACCTCAAAGCCATCTCACTCGCCAGCCTTACCGATGACTACCTTCGCGCCATCGAGCAGCAGCATCCGCCGCTCGACCGGCTGGCGGCCTTTCTCGTGATCGGCGCGCGGCTGGTCCAGCTGAAGGCTGCGGGCCTGATGCCTGACGCAGCGGTGGGGGAGGAGGAGGACCTGCAGGCCTGGGAGGACGCCATCAAGGGCCGGCTCGAGGAGTACAAGCGCTTCAAGGAACTCGCCGAGTCCCTGATGCGGCGCCACGCCAGCGGGCGCTTCACGTTCGCCGGCCTGCTCGAACCCGATGTCATCCCGCAGGCGCGCGTGCAGGTAAGCCTCGACGCCCTGGCGAGCGCCTTCCGGCAGGTGCTCGACCGCCTGCCGCCGCCGGAGCAGGTCACCGTGGAAATGGAGCACGTCTCGCTCGGCGAGAAGCTCGAAGAACTTCGTCAGATGCTGGCGCGTCAGGCGCAGCTCAACTTCAGCGCCATCTTCCGCCACGCGCGCACGCGGTTGGAAGCGGTCGTGACCTTCCTCGCGCTGCTCGAGCTGATTAGAATCGGTGAGGCCCGCGTGGCGCAGGCTTCGCCGTTCGCTGAGATCACCGTGCACAGACAGGAGAGGAAAGAAACAGAGTGACGTCTGTGATCGATGGTGCGACGCAGGTGCGCGACACGACCGGCCTCGCCGCCGCGCTCGAGGCTGTGCTCTTCACCCTCAACCGGGCGGTCACCGTGCTCGAGCTGCAGGAGATCTTGCAATCGCCGCTGCCGGACATCGAAGCCGCCGCGACCAGCCTCGCCGAAGCGCTGGCGGGCCGCGGTCTCTTTCTGCAACGACATCAGGACCAGCTGCAGCTCGTGACCAGCCCGGCGCAGGCGGACGTTGTCCGCCGGGTGCTGCGCCCGGAGTATCCCTCGCGCCTCTCACCCGCCGCGTACGAGACGCTGGCGATCATCGCCTACCGGCAGCCCCTCACGCGCGCGCGCATCGAGGAGGTTCGCGGCGTCAACTGCGAGGCGGTGCTGGAGAGCCTGGAAGAGAAAGGACTGATCACGGAGACCGGCCGGCTCGAGGCGCCGGGGAACCCTCGCCTCTTCGGCACCACGATGAAGTTCCTCCAGATCCTAGGCCTGCGCAACCTGGACGAGCTGCCACCGCTACCCCAATCCGGCTCAACCAGTTCCTAGCGCGCGCCGGCGTGGCGGCCCGGCGAAAGGCCGACCAATTGATCGCATCAGGACAGGTCTTCGTGAACGGGACGCCGGCCATTGCCGGCCAGCAGGTCACCCCGGGGACCGACCGGGTGACCGTCGATGGCAAGCTGGTCGAGCCGGTCTCGGCCTGGACCTACCTGCTGATGAACAAGCCGGTCGGTGTCTTGACGAGCGTTGGCGATGACCGAGGCCGGCAAACCGTGACCGATCGCCTGCCGGCCGGACGGCCGCGCGTCTTCCCGGTCGGCCGGCTCGATCTGGCCAGCCGGGGGCTGGTGTTACTGACCGACGATGGCGAGTTGGCCGGGCGGCTCATGCACCCCCGGTACCATGTCGAAAAGGAATACCGGGTCGTGATCACGGGCCGGCCGGGTGACGACGCACTGCGGCGGCTCGCGAAGGGGATGGTCGTAAAAGGGGAGCGGTTCGAGCCGGCGGCGGTCGAGGTGCTCGACAGCACAGCGGAGGGTACGCGCCTATCGATGGTGCTGCGCGAGGGCCGCAAGCGCGAAATCCGCCGGCTCTGGCAGGCGCTGGGCCATCGCGTGCTCGATTTACAGCGAGTGCGCATCGACGGCCTTCAGCTTGGCGACCTTGCCGAGGGCGGCGTCCGCCCACTTCGGTCCGAGGAAGTGGCCCGATTGAAAGCCGCCGCGGGACTTTAGCGTGATCATCGCGATCGATGGTCCAGCCGGATCCGGAAAGACGACGATCGGGCGGATGGTGGCGGAAGCGTTGGGATTCGCGCTGGTCGACACCGGGCTGTTCTACCGTGCCGTCACCGTGGAGGCCCGGCGTCGAGGCATTACACCCGACGACGTGGTCAGGCTGACCCAGATGCTGGGTGAGCTGCGGATCGAGATCGACACGTCGCCGTCCGCAAGCCGTGACGGGCCGCTGCTCACGATCGATGGACGGGACGTCAGCCTTGAAGCGCACGATCCGGCGATCGCGGCCGACCTGTCGCGCATTTCTCAGATTCCTGAGGTGCGACGGTTGCTGGTCGAGCCGCAGCGTCGCTGCGCGCAGGGTGACGCCGTCGTTCTGGGCCGCGACATCGGAACCGTCATCTTTCCAGACGCGGATGCGAAATTCTTCTTCACCGCGCCCGCTGCGGAGCGCATCGCTCGGCGGCGCCGCGAGTTAGACCAAACGCGAGGCAGCGCAACGCCCGACGCGCTCCTCGAGCTGGAAGTCGAAGCCCGGGACCGCGCCGACCAGGAGCGAGAAACTGCGCCGTTACGCCCGGCAACCGATGCTATAATCGTCGCGACTGAGAGCAAGTCGGTCCGTCAGGTGTTCGACGAGGTGATGGCCCGGTTGCCGAAGCACTGATCGCTTTGAGCTATTCCTTCCTCACTGGTCTTGCACGGCTCCTAACCCGCATCCTTCTGGGGTCAAAATTCCACCTTTCGGGGACCGGGAACGTGCCGCGCACTGGGCCTGTAGTGATCGTGTCGAACCATGTGGGTGCGGTCGACCCCGCGATCATCGGCGCCTGGACGCCACGGCCGGTCTGGTTTATGGCGAAGGCGGAGTTGTTCCGCGGCGCCTTCGCGTGGTTGATGCGCGGCTACCACGCGTTTCCGGTGATCCGCCATTCCCCCGATCGGACCGCCCTCCGCCGCGCGTTCGATTTGCTAAAGCAAGGCTCGGCGGTGGTCCTCTTTCCTGAAGGCCACCGATCGGGTGACGCGCGCTTGCTCCGGGCTGAGCCGGGCGCCGGCTTCATCGCCCGGCGCTCGGGGGCGCCGCTGGTCCCGATCGCCATTACCGGCACTCAATACGTCCTCGGCCGGCACTCGATGATCCCGCGACGGGCGGAGGTCGCGATGACGTTTGGCGAACCGTTTCAGCTGCCGGAGCGCAATCGAGACGGCAGCCCGATGGATCATCAGCAGAGCGCGGACTACCTGATGACAAAGATCGCCCAGCTGCTGCCGTTGGAATACCAAGGGGAGTACGCAAGCTCGTCCCTGCCCAAGAGCGCACACGCATGAAGAAGATTTACGTCCTCGACACGAACGTGCTGCTGCACGATCCGAATGCGATCTACTCATTCGAGGACAATGAGATCGTCATCCCCCTGACCGTGATCGAGGAGGTCGACGGCCAGAAGCGCCGCCAGGACGAAGTGGGGCGCCACGCCCGCCTGATCGCCCACTATTTCGACGAGCTCCGCTCCAAGGGAAAGCTCTCCGAGGGGGTTGCGCTCAAGTACGGTGGCACCCTGCGGGTCGAACTGACGCACGAGAGCACCGCCCATCTGCCGGATGACCTCGATCCGAAGAAGCCCGACAACCAGGTCATCGCCCTGACGCTGCAGCTGAAGGCGGAGAGCAACGGCAAACCCGTCATCCTGGTGAGCAAAGACATCAACGTCCGGGTCAAGGCCGATGCCCTCAACCTCGAGGCGCAGGACTACGAGACCGACAAAATGGTGCTGAGGGAAGAAGATCTGTACGACGGCATGACGACGTTGACCGTGCCGCCGGAAGATATCGAGGCGTTCGGCAAGACGAACGTCTACCAGCCGTCCAACGGCCAGCTCTTCTACAACCAGTTCGTGCACTTCAAGTCGATAAACGGCACGAAGTCGAGCGCGCTGGGCCGCTATGACGCCTCGGCCGGCCAGGTGGTGGCGTTAGCCCCGGTCAAGAAGGAGATCTGGGGCATCCAGCCGAAGAACCTCGGCCAGCGGTTCGCCTTCGACATCCTGCTCGATGACCGGATCCCGTTCGTCACCATGACCGGCCAGGCGGGCACCGGCAAAACGCTCCTGGCGCTGGCCGCGGGATTGAGCAAAGTGCTTGACCAGCATCGGTATCGCCGGTTGCTCGTGACGCGGCCGGTCATCCCGATGGGCAAGGACGTGGGCTACCTTCCCGGTGACAAGGACGAGAAGCTGCGGCCCTGGATGCAGCCGATCTACGACAACCTTGAATACCTGATGGGCTGCATCTACAAGGAGCAAATGGCGGCGGACATGATCCGGCACATCCAGGACAAGGGGCTCTTCGAAGCGGAGGCGCTCACCTATATCCGTGGGCGCAGCATCCCGCAGCAATTCATCATCGTCGACGAGGCCCAGAATCTCACCCCGCACGAGGTCAAGACGATCGTGTCGCGGGCGGGCGAGGGCACCAAGATCGTTCTCACCGGCGACCCCAATCAAATCGATCACCCTTACCTCGACTTCCGGAGCAACGGGCTCTGCTACGCGATCGAAAAGTTCAAGAACAATCCCCTGGCCGGCCACGTGACCCTGACCAAGGGGCAGCGGTCAGAACTCGCGGAGCTTGCTGCGAAATTGCTGTAGGACCCGGCCCTCGAGGCATTTGAGAGCATTGCGGTAGTGGATCGCACGCTCGTCGCTCTCGATCTCGAGACCACCGGCCTCAGTCCCCGGCTCGATCGGATCATCGAGGTTGGAGCCGTTCGATTCCAGGGTGACCGGGTCCTGGCGACGTTCCAATCACTGGTCCGGCCGGAAGTCGGCATTCCCCGCGCGGTACAGGAATTGACCGGGATTCGTGATGCCGACGTCGCGGCGGCGCCCACACCGGAGGAGGTCCTTGCGCAGCTGATCGACTTCGTCGGGACCAGTGGGGTTGTCGCGCATAGCGGCAACTTCGACCTGTCGTTCCTTGTCGATGGCGATGGGGAACAGGGCTACGCTCTGTTTGACACCCTCGACCTGTCGCGCATCATGCTGCCGGCCGTGCCCAGCCACAGCCTGCCGCATCTTTCGCGCCAGCTCGGCCTCAGTCATCCCCATCCACATCGAGCCCTGTCGGATGCGGACGCCGCGCGGCAGCTGTTTCGCTACCTCTTGCAGTTTGCGCGAGGCTTCCCCAAGGATCTGCTCGACCGGATGGTGGATCTGGCCGACGGCTGGCCGCACCCGATCCACCATTTCCTGGAGGATGTGCGTGCCGCCGGTAGCAGCGGCGTCGAGAGCCTGCCGACGCCGACCATGACGCCCGTCGATGCCGCGCGTCCAAGCACAGCCTCGACCGATCCACAGGCGATCCGCGCCCTGCTCGGACCGGACGGCCCGATGGCCGGGCTCCTGAACGACTACGAGCTGCGCGAATCGCAGCTGCAGATGACGCTCGCCATCGCGCAGCTCTACGCGCGCGGCGGTCGCCTCCTCGTCGAGGCCGGCCCGGGGACCGGCAAGTCACTCGCGTACCTGGTGCCGGCGGTGCACCATGCCGTCGCCAGCGGCGAGCGGGTCGTCGTCGCGACCAACACGATCACCCTCCAGGAGCAGCTGTTCTCGAAGGACATTCCGTTCTTGCGCAGATGGCTGCCTTTCGACTTCAAGGCCTCGCTGCTGAAGGGCCGCGCCAACTACGTCAGCCTCCGGCGGTGGAATCGGTACCTCAACGCGCCGAGCCGGCGCGGCGATGGCACCTGGTTCCACGACGAAGTGAAATTCAAGCTACGGATGCTGGTCTGGCTGGCGCAGACCCGTCACGGTGATCGCTCCGAGATCAGGCTCAACGGATTCGACGAGCTCTTCTGGTTGCGGGCCGCATCGACGGCGGACGATTGCCTCGCGGCCCACTGCGAAAACTACAAGACCCAGCGATGTTTCTATTGGAATAGCCGTCGGGCGGCGCAGGACGCCGACCTCGTCGTGACCAACCACGCGCTGCTGTTGGCGGACGCGCTCAACGGCGGCTCGGTCCTGCCGCCGCACACGCACCTGGTGGTGGACGAGGCGCACCAGCTCGAAGAAACGGCGGTCGACGCGCTCACCCAGCGGGTGGGGGAGGAGGAGGTGCTGGACAGCATCGACGGCGCCCTCACCTGGTTCCGTGCCGCGGTCGGCGCTCCCGATGAAACTGCCCGCACGGCGGCCGCCGATGCGAAGCAAGTCCTCACCGATTTCTTCCGCGAGGCCCGGGCGATCGTGAAGCAGCGACAACCCGAGATTCCGGCGCGGCCGTCGCGCGAAGATCCGGTCATCCTCGACGCGATCGGTCGGGCAGCGCCGGACATGGTGCCGCTCTCCGCGCTGGCGAGCCGGGTCGCCGATGAGGCGAGGCGGCTTCGTCGTGCCCTCGACCATGCCACGCGGCAGTTACCGCTGGAGACCAACCCGTATGCCCAGCGGGAACTCGACCTCTTTCTCACGCAGCTCGAGGGACGTGTGGAGCTGATCGTCCAGGCTCTGTTGCGGCCACGGCCAGACCGCCTCTACTGGATTGGAAACGAACGGCGTTCGGGCCGGCCGCTCGTCCAGGCGGCCCCCACCACGGCAGGACGGGAGCTGCAGGCGCGAGCCTTCGCCGACAAGGAAACCGTCGTCTTCACCTCGGCCACGCTCGCGGTGGCCGATTCCTTCGAGTACTTCAAGCGCGGCGTCGGGCTCGAGGCACTCAGCACCCACGAGATGGTGCTCGCCTCACCCTTCGACTACCTCTCGCAGGCGTTGCTCTGCCTGCCGACCGACCTCAAGGATCTCAGTGACATCGCCTTCCTCGACCAGGTGACGACCGTCGTCGGCGAGATCGCCGAGGCGATCGATGGCCGAACCCTGGTGCTGTTCACGTCGCATCAACAACTGCGCGACGTCGCCGACCGCCTGCGGGTACGCACCTCGCGAGGTGATCTCAATGTCCTGGCGCAGAACCTGGATGGCACGCGCCGGCAGCTGCTCGCGCAATTCCAGGAGGATCCGCGCAGCATCCTTTTGGGGAGCAGCAGCTTCTGGGAAGGGATCGACGTTCCGGGCGATGCCCTCTCCTGCGTCGTGATCGTCCGGCTTCCCTTCAGGGTTCCAAGCGATCCCCTCCAGCTGGCGCGGAGCGCGATGCTGGCCGACCCGTTCGGGCAACTGGCGCTGCCGGAAGCCGTCTTGCGCCTGAAGCAGGGCTTCGGCCGGTTGATCCGCCGGCAAAGCGATCGCGGCGCCGTGGTGCTGATGGACCACCGGATTGCGAATCGGACCTACGGCGGCGCCTTCCTCGATGCGCTGCCGCGCGCCGCAGTGCACCTCGGGAGTTGCCAGGAGATGGCCCCGGCCATCTCCCAATGGCTGGCACGGGTCAGGACATGAGTCAGGATGGCCGGCTGACGGTTGGGCTGGCGCAGATCGACCCGGCGCTTGGAGACCGCGCCCGTAACCTCGAACGCCATCGACAGTGGGTGCAGCAGGCGGGGGATGCTGGCGTCGACTTGCTGGTTTTTCCTGAGCTGAGCCTGACCGGCTATTTTCTCAAGGACCTGGTGGCCGAAAGCGCGATCCCTCTCGAGGGCGCCGTCATGGATGAGCTGCGCTCGCTCTCGCGCGAGCTCGACGTTGTGGTCGGTGCAGTCATCGAAGAGCCCGATCATCGGTACTTCAACTCCAGCCTCTATTTCAGCGGCGGCGAACTGGTCCACCTCCACCGCAAGGTGTACCTCCCGACCTACGGGATGTTCGATGAGCGGCGTTATTTCGCCCCCGGTGATCGTTTCCGCAGCTTCAAAACAGGATTTGGGCGGGCGGGGATGCTCGTCTGCGAGGACATCTGGCATCTGTCGAGCGCTTACATTCTGAGTCTCGAGGGCGTCGACATGATCATCTGTCCCTCCTCGAGCCCAGGACGGGGCATCACGACCGACGAGCGGCTCGGAACGGCGGAGTCGTACCACCTCGTCACCCGGACCTACGCCCAGTTTCTGACGACCTTCTTCCTGTACTGCAACCGGGTGGGGTATGAGGACGGCGCGAACTTCTGGGGCGGTTCGATGGTCATCGGCCCGAACGGTGACATCATCGCGGAGCAGCAGGATGCCGACGAGGCGCTCGTCGTCGCCAATATCGACCTGGGCGACGTCCGCCGCGAGCGGCTGGCCAATCCCTTGCTGCGCGATGAGCGGGTCGAACTCACCATCAACGAGCTGCGTCGAGTCTGGCATGAGCGCACCCGCAAGCCTTTCTGAGCCCGTCTTTCAACCGCTGCGGATCAATCCCGAGCTCGTCCG
>WNFJ01540483.1_pt1 | contig 16952 bp, 15 predicted proteins | sample 5400461 | NCBI WGS metagenome assembly WNFJ01 (sample SAMN13153349, study PRJNA577476) | soil metagenome | isolation source: 115 cm saprolite on Douglas fir-dominated hillslope | place: USA:California | collected 2013-09-17 | reverse complement strand
GGAGGAAAATGAATTTTGGCTCGAACTGACCTGGCGCATAGACCACGATGGGGCCCTGGGTATCAGACGGTATGCCGAATCAAAGAAGACCCCTGGCACGCGACTTGGTGTTGATGAATATTACGAGTGGATTTTTAATAACTCGGTCCCAGGTTTGCCCGAGAAGGCAGCTGCCGAAAATCTGACGCCACTCGAATACATGCGCCGCTATGGCGCGTTTGAGATTAAACAGAAGACGGGCCGAATTTACGAAGAAATAGTAGACGCGGAAGAATTGGACGACATACGCGAAGATCGTTTTGGCCGCATCCTCACGCGAGCGCCCAAGCCTGCCGCTCCAAATATCGTTCCGATTCCCAGTCCGGATGGCGACGCAGATGGCCGGCGCTTTGCCGGAGTTATGGTAGACGGCGAAATAAAACGTGGCTTCCCTACACCGAGTGGACGGCTTGAGTTTTATTCGCCGACACTAGCCGCGTGGGGCTGGCCCGAATATGCTATTCCGAGTTATTTCAAGAGCCACGTCCACAGAGACAATCTCGAGAAAGATCAGACGATTCTGATTTCAACGTTCCGTTTGCCGGTTCAGATTCACACCCGCAGCGCCAATGCAAAATGGCTCGATGAGATCGCCCACACAAATCCGCTCTGGATTTATCCGACTCATGCAGCGAAGATTGGTGTAGGCACTGGCGATCTCGTACGCGTCGAAACGGAGATTGGATACTACGTCGTCCCGGTCTGGGTAACGGAAGGAATTCGGCCGGGCATTGTCGCGTGCAGTCATCACATGGGCCGCTGGAAGTTGACTGAGGAAGGGCAGCGTCAGTTAATGGCGACCGTGAAATTGGACCACAATGGAACAGAGTGGGGATTGAAACGCGAAAAAGGAATCGAGGCCTATGAATCTACAGACCCGGATACAGTTCGTATCTGGTGGAAGGATGCCGGCGTTCATCAGAACATGACATTTCCAGTGCATCCCGATCCGATTTCGGGACTGCATTGCTGGCACCAGGCGGTTCGCGTGCGCGCGGCCGGCGCGAACGACAAGCCCGGCGATGTTTTTGTTGACACGCAGAAGTCCCGCGAGGTTTACAAAAAGTGGCTGGCAATGGCCAGGCCCGCAGATCGCTATTCACCCGATGGCACACGCAGGCCTTACTGGATGCTGCGCCCATTGAAACCCGCGCGGGAGTTTTATAATTTGCCGGAGGAAGAGGCCGTCGAATATTCGTAAGAGGCGTTGGACGGCGCGGGAGAAAGAGCGAATCATTGGTCATAAATCATGTACTTTAAGCAATTCTATCTAGCCTGTTTGGCTCACGCGTCTTACCTGATCGGTTCAGATGGTGAGGCTGTGGTCGTCGATCCGCAACGCGATGTTGACGAGTACATCGAAGAAGCTCGAGCGCAGAGACTGACGATCAAGTATGTAATCGAAACGCATTTGCATGCAGATTTCGTTAGTGGTCATCGCGAACTCGCGGCCCGCACCGGCGCCGAGATTGTTTTTGGCGAAAAAGCCGGCGCAGCCTTTCTTCATCGAGCCGTGCGCGATGGCGAAGAGATCACGATAGGTAAAGTGATCCTCAAGCTCATCGCAACCCCCGGCCACACACCGGAGGGCATTTGCGTTCTTGTGACAGACCAGCAAATTTCTGATCAACCACAAAAGGTCTTGACGGGCGACACGCTATTCATCGGCGACGTGGGTCGACCAGATCTTGCCGGAGGAAAGGGTTACACACCGCAGATGATGGCTGCGATGCTCTACGACAGTTTGCATGAGAAACTTTTGCGCTTGCCTGACCACGTCGAGGTTTATCCGGCCCACGGAGCAGGTTCAATGTGTGGCCGCAATATGTCGAAAGACACATCGTCGACGATTGGTGAGCAGCGCAAGTTTAACTATGCCCTCAAACCGATGTCGAAGGATGACTTCGTCGAGATGATGACGGCAGACTTGCCTGAGGCTCCGGCATACTTTCCAAGAGACGCGGAAATTAATCGCTCGGGTGCCCGCGATTTGTCTGACCTGTCGCCGCCTCTCGGTCTCACTCCGGAGGAAGTAGCCAAGCTGAACCTTGAGGATCATGTTTTACTTGACATTCGCTCTGCGGGGGATTTTGGCGCTGGTCATCTGCCGGGCTCGATCAATATCGGGCTAATATCGGTCTAGGCGGACAATTTGCTATCTGGGCCGGTAGTCTAATTCCGCTGACTGCCACGATTGTGGTCGTTGCCGATACTGAAGTTCAGGTAGCCGAATCGGCGATACGTCTGGCACGAGTGGGCATAGAAAATGTGAAAGGCTATTTGAGTGGCGGTATCGAAGGTTGGCGCCAGGCTGGACTCGAGCTGAAAACCATTCGACAGGTTACGGTCGACGAACTAAACGATCAGATCACCAACGCCGAGCTGCAAATAATCGACGTGCGACGAAGAGCTGAATACGAAAGCGGACATGTACCGCGGGCCATTCATGCGCCTCTTTCAAAGCTGGAACAGGACGTCAACGAGCTGCCAGTCGATCGATGCCGACTAACAGCTGTGATCTGCGCTGGTGGCTATCGCTCGAGCGCGGCCGCGAGCCTTCTCGAACGACACGGCTTCAGAAATCTACTCAACGTCACTGCGGGAACCGGCGGCTGGATAAGTGCGGGATACGAAGTCGAAAAGTCCTGACAGAAACACAGACAGGATTGACGGGATCAACAGGATAAGTGTGTCGAGTAGTGGTCTTGGGTCTTGGCCGCGAAGAAGCACAAAAAGCGCAAGGACAGAATTTGGACCGGCTCTTTTTTGCGCTTTTTGTGCTTCTTCGCGGCCAAGACCCAAGGCCAAATCCCAACCCTGGAGCCGAGTTTGACGCATTTCCTTACTGCCGTTTAGCATTCCATTGTTCCAATACGCATATAGAATATCGAGGGTTTTTGTCATAGATCCCTTTACGTTCAAGCTGCTCATCGTCATTGCCATCATCGTTATCGCCACCATCCATGGCTACGGCGCAGCATGGCTGGCAATCTGGATGCTTTTCCATCCTTACAAACCAGTAAAGGTTTTGGGAGTAACCGTCTGGCCTCAGGGGATGATTCCTCGTCATCGTGAACGGCTGGCCCAGTCCATCGGCAATGCTGTGGGGAACGAACTTGTTTCCCAGCAGACTGTTTTTGACGCTTTGTTTGAAACAAGTTTCTTTCAACGCAAGGTCGAAGACTTCGTCGCTTCTTACACCCACGATCTTCTGGACCGGACTTATCCTTCTTTTATCGATGCACTGCCATCGCAGGCGCGCGCCCCAATTCTCGACACTATATCTGCTTTGCAGTACCGGCTGGCGGAATACATTGCTGAGCTGCTCAAGAGTGACGAGACGGCCGGAGCGATTACGAGGTTTGTGGACAAGCAAGTAGATGACCTGCTCGAACGTCGTCTTGGCGACATCATCACCGCTGACTTCATCAATCAGATTCTCACATTCCTAAACGAACGTTTAAGGCAGCTGGCGAACGAAGAAAGTTTCGAAAGCAAAATACGCGACTTTGTTTCCGGTCGCCTCGACGATCTCGCTCACAGCAATGCCACTCTCGCGGAAACCTTTACGCCTGAAACGATAGCGTTCATAAAAGAACGCGTCGACCAGCAGGTGCCGCCGATCGTTCACCATCTTGCGGACATCGCCACCAGCCAAAATACCCGTAAGCAGATTGGGGCTCTCATAAAGCTCGAGGTTGATGAATATTACGAACAGCTCTCGCTTATCAAAAAAATCTTCATCTCACGAGAACGGGTGCACCGGGAAGTTGATGAACTGGTAAATAAGACATTGCCTCGCCGCGTAGAAGAATACTTGCGCGGACCGGCATTCGAACAGGAAGCTGAGGCGTTTCTAAACGCAACAATCGATAACGTGATGGCGCGCCCACTCAATGAGCTCGTCGGACAATTTGAATCTGAGAAATTTGATCTCATAAAAGCCCAGCTTACTAACCGGCTCCTGGAAATGGTCAGGAGCGAAGAATTGTCCGACTCGGTTACCGCTTATTTTAGCGGGGTGCTCGAGCGGCTGCGGCCACAAACAATCGGGTCGGCACTGTCGCAACTGAATCCGGAGTCGATTGAGCGCGGTAAACATTTTCTCGCCAAAAGTCTGCTCGGATTATTGTCGCACGACGACACTGCTCGCACGGTCAATGCCATTCTGAGTTCGCAGATCGAGCGTCTCCTGGTGGCGCCGATTGGCCGCCTTGGCGATCATGTTTCAGAACATTCCGTAAGACGCGCGAGCGCGGCGCTGGTAGAACGTATAACGGAAGCCGCGCGCGAACGCTTGCCTACCGCCATCGCGGAGTTTGATGTTGGGGGTTTGGTGCGCAAGAAGGTATCTGATTATCCGCTCGAGCAGCTGGAAGCACTAGTTCTGTCGGTGGCTCAACACCATCTGAAAACCATTGAGCTCTTTGGTGCGGTCATTGGGTTCTTTATCGGCGTTGGCCAGGCAGTCTATTTTTGGCTCACTTATGTGCCGCACCGCTGAGTCCTGCCGAGATTGGGGAAGCGCTGAACAATTAAGTAGGAAGTTGCTGAATGGTTAGACAACAATCGCCAATTGGCAATCGACAATCTACAATGATCTCTCATGGACGGAGTATTGGTTATCGACAAGTCTGCCGGGCTTACATCACACGATGTCGTGGCGCAGGCGCGGCACATATTGCACGAACGTCGTATTGGCCACACAGGCACTTTGGATCCCTTTGCGACTGGGGTACTTGTTGTTGTGGTCGGGCGGGCGACGCGTCTGGCGCAATTCCTCAGTAGCGCTGAAAAGGAATACGAGGCGATCATACGGCTCGGCTTTGCCACTGACACAGGTGACGTCACCGGCAATCGAATCACAGATCCTGGCCGGGGCGAAGACGCCATCTCGACAGGTCCCCGGAGTGAGCCTGAGGTTGAAGCCGCACTGGCATGCCTGCGCGGTGAAATCGATCAAGTACCCCCGATGTATTCGGCGAAAAAGCAGGGCGGACGAAAACTATATGAGCTTGCACGACGTGGGGAAGAGGTCGAGCGAAAGCCCGTCCGCGTTTGTATTCATGAGTTTGCTCCGTTGAAGCCCGACGGGCAAATGATGAAGGACAAGCTGGATGGCACCTTTGATTTCCAGGTTCGAGTCGTTTGTTCGTCCGGCACATATGTGCGGACGCTCGCGGAAGACTTCGGCAAACGTCTGGGAGTAGGCGCTCATCTCGCGGAACTGCGTCGCACACGAGTCGCCGACTTACGAGTCAGCGAAGCGATCACCCTGGCACAGCTAAAAACCCGTTTTGCCGAGGAAGCACTCGGTACTGCACTACTCCCACCAGACGCAGCGCTCTCGCGCCTGCCTTTTGTGCATCTAAGTGCTGACGACGCGCGCAGAGCGCGCCACGGAATGGAGGTCAGCGTTTCCGAGGCAGCATGGCCGGACGGAGCACAGATAAGAATGCGCGATATTGATGGACAGTTAATCGCTGTCGGCTATTTCGCCGCGAGCAGCGCAACATTGCATCCGCGCGTGGTTATCGCTCAGGAAAAATAAGCATTGACTTGAGCCCTTCGTCCCTGTGCTATACTTGCAGCAATTAAGGGAAGCGCCTGTGGTTCGCTTCCAACGAGTGTTTCCTCAGCGACTTCCTGTTGATAACGTTTGATATCTGGTTAAGATCATTGAGAACCGGGTGCTTCGAAGATGTGGCCCACGCTTACGCGCGCGTGAAGGGCGCATATCGAGGCAAAAGACATTTGACGGCCGCTAAGCTCTCCGAACGAGCCCAGCGGTTGCTTCCCCAGGCGTGGCCAATCCCCACACGCTGTCCACTGCGCGAAAGCCGAAGAGGTTTCAAAGGCTATGCAAGAGCAGGATGGCAACAAACAATTCAATATCAGCGAACGTCTGGAAGATTTGCGCCGCGAACACGAAGCGCTCCGCTGGGAAGGAACGTTTCGAGACTATTTCGAGCTAGTCGCGCAAAACCCGCGTATTGCGCAGCTTTCGCACGCTCGCGTCAACGACATGGTCCATGCGGCAGGAATCGAACGTCTGAATGAGGGTACCCAGCACGAGATAATTTCCTACAACTTTTTTGCTCCCGAATTATTTGGCATTGAGGAGCCAATCGCCAGGATTGTCGAGTATTTCAAGTCCGCGGCACAGCGTTTGGAAGTGCGCAAACGTATCCTGTTGTTAATGGGTCCGGTGGGTGGTGGCAAGTCGACAATAGTTAACATGCTGAAGCGCGGGATGGAAGAGTGGACTAAGACCGACGGCGGCGCCGTTTATGCAATTAAAGACTGCCCGATGCATGAGGAAGCGCTTCATCTGATTCCACACCAGCTACGCGCCGAAATCGAGAAGCACTACGGTATCTATATTGAAGGCGATCTATGCCCTCAATGCCGCTACTCCCTTGAACACACCTACGGCGGACGTCATGAAGATGTGAAGGTGCATCGCGTGATTTTCTCAGAAAAAGAACGAGTGGGTATCGGTACCTTTTCGCCCAGCGATCCGAAGTCGCAGGACATTACTGAACTAACCGGTTCCATCGATCTTTCCACTATTGGAGAGGTAGGGGTCGAGTCAGACCCTCGCGCCTATCGTTTTGACGGAGAGTTGAACATCGCTAACCGGGGCCTGATGGAATTTGTGGAAATGCTGAAGGTCGACGAGAAGTTTCTCTATAGCCTGTTGACTCTTTCGCAGGAGCAAAGTATCAAGACTGGCCGCTTCGCCATGATTTACGCCGACGAGGTGATCCTGTCGCATTCGAATGAGAACGAGTACATAGCTTTTGCCGGCAACCGAAAGTCCGAAGCATTGCAGGATCGAATCATCCTGGTGCGCGTGCCAATTTACGACAAGTTGCTCCGGCAGTCGGAGGCGCTGCGCAAAGTCCATCTCGCACCGAACACGCTGCGAGTAGCGGCAATGTTTGCCGTGATGACGCGTTTGGAAGAACCAAAGCGTCAGAGTGTCGACATTGTGAAGAAGATGAAGCTTTATGACGGGGAGGATGTCGAAGGTTACAAATCGAAAGATGTGCGGGAATTGAAAGAAGAGACCGTGCGCGAGGGCATGGATGGCATCTCGCCGCGTTACATTATCAATCGTCTTTCGAGCGCGCTCGTGCGCGATGGCGTCACCTGCATTAATCCCATCGATTCTCTGCGGGCCATCAAAGACGGTTTCGAGCAACACACCGGCATAAGCACCGAACAACGAGAACGTTATCTGAACCACATTTCTCAGGCGCGCAAGGAATACGACGAACTGGCGAAGATCGAGGTGCAGCGCGCGTTCGTCTATTCTTTTGAAGAGATGGCGCGCACGATGTGCAACAACTATCTCGATAATGTTGAGGCTTATTGCAACAAAGAACGAATCAAAGATCCGATTACCGAGGAGGAGATGGATCCTGACGAGCAGTTGATGCGCTCAATCGAAGAACAGATTGGCATCTCCGATAACGCCAAGAACACTTTCAGGCAGGAGATCTTGATTCGTATCTCCTCTTACGCGCGCAAAGGCAAGGCTTTTGAATATAGTTCGCATGAACGGCTGAAGGAGGCGATTGAGAAGAAGATCTTCGCGGACCTCAAGGATGTAGTGAAGATAACAACCTCGGCCAAGACGCCCGATCCCGATCAGCTGCGGCGCATTAACGAAGTTATTGATCGGCTTGTAAAGGACCATGGTTACTGTCCGGTCTGCGCGAACGAGTTGTTGACGTACGTGGGTACGCTACTGTCACGTTAACGGCACAGACTTCCAGTCTGTGATTTGCAGTACAACGCCCGCGCTCCTCTGGAGTGCGGGCTTTATGATAAGCAGGCGATGAAGAAACGTTACTGGATTGTTGGTGCTGCTACTGCGGTCGTGGCCGCGAAGCTTTTGACTCGTCCGCGCGACGTGGATTGGGAAAAGAATCGCCAGACTGTTTTCCATTCCGAGCATTCATGCTTCACTGAAGTTAATGGCGTGCTCGTGCACTATCAGGAGGTCGGAAGAAAAGATGCGCCACCCCTTGTCCTGATTCATGGTTTTGCCTCGTCCACACTGGTTTGGAGCAAGGTATTCCTGAAGTTGGCCGCAGCCGGTTTTCGCGTGATAGTGCCGGACCTGCTGGGTTACGGTTATTCAGGCAAGCCACGCAATGGAGAATACACAATCGAGGGGCAGGCGCGCGCCGTAGTCGGTCTGCTTGATCGGCTCGGAATCGAGCGGGCAACTATCGTAGGCAGCTCCTATGGCGGTGCAATCGCAGCGACTTGCGCTCTGGATTACGCGGAGCGTCTCGAGAAGTTGGTGTTGGTAGGTGCTGTAAACAATAACCGGCCACTCAAGTTTACGTTGTTACGTCTGTTCGGCTCGCCACTACTGGGTGATGTCTCTTAATCGGCTCACGGCGGCTTCTCCGCCAACGAATGAAGCGAGTCTATGACCGTCACTCGTGGGTGCTGGATGAGAGAAGAGTAGAAGCCAGGCATCTTCCTTTGCGAGCGGCAGCCACGCAGCGGGCAATCATTCGAACAGTTCGCGGCTGGGACGCCGAGCGCATTTCCCGGGACGCGCATCAAATCCAGCAGCCCACACTCCTGTTGTCGGGTGAAACTGATCCGGAAGTGCCACTGCCTGATGGCGAACGGCTACTGAGCGTAATTCCGAATTCGCGGCTGATAGTTTTTCGCGAGTGTGGTCATCTTCCCCATGAGGAGTACCCGGAGACTTTTACTGACATTGTGAGTGAATTTTGTTTCACGCAACTCCACGAGGACGACGAAACTGAGGCGGTGGCCGGCGGGTGATTGTGCCTGCTATCTACCATTCACGATTTCCTATTCACGGTATTTGATATGTCCATCCAACGCAACGACTGGTCACTACAGCGCAAGGGTATTATCGATCAGGAACGCCACAAAGATCGCGTAAAAGAAGCCATCCGTAAAAACCTCGGCTCGATTGTTTCCAACGAAGCAATCATCCTGTCTGACGGCAAGCGCACAGTTAAAGTACCCATCAAGGCACTGGACGAATATAAGTTTCGCTTCGACTACCGTAAAGGCAAACACGTCGGCCAGGGTGACGGGAAAACCCGCGTCGGCGATGTTATAGGACGCGAAAGTCGTCCGGGTTCGGGGGGCGGCTCCGGGCAGGCTGGACAGGAAGCGGGGGCTGACTACTTCGAGGCGGAAGTTAGCATCGATGAAATTGCCGCGCTGATTTTTGAAGACCTGCAGTTGCCTTATCTCCAGGAAAAGGCGAAGAAGGCAGTGCAGTCGCGCAAGACTCAATTCAATGAGATTCGCCGCACCGGGGTCATCGCCAACCTCGACAAGCGCCGGATGATTCTGGAAAACATCAGGCGCAATGCGCGCGAAGGCCAGGGAGCGAAGTTTGGCAATATCAAGAAGGATGATTTGCGATTCAAGACGTGGGAAGAGGTGATGCGTTACGAATCAAACGCCGTCGTGATCGCGATGATCGATGTGTCTGGCTCGATGGGTGAATTCAAAAAGTATGTAGCACGATCTTTTTACTTCTGGATGGTGCGGTTTCTGCGAACCAAGTATGACAACGTCGATATTGTCTTTATATCGCATCACACGGAAGCAAAGGAGGTTACTGAGGAACAATTCTTTACACAGGGCGAGTCTGGCGGAACCGTTGTCTCTTCCGCCTACCAACTGGCGCTCGACGTTATCAAACAACGCTACCGGCCCGCGGATTGGAACATTTATCCGTTCCATTTCTCCGACGGCGACAATTATTACTCAGATAATGAAGAGGCAGTTAGGCTTGCCGATGAGCTGATCACCACATGCAATTTGTTTGGTTACGGGGAGATTGGTGAGGAAGGATCTTCAAGCTATCGACGATCCTCCGGGGCCTTGTTGTCGATCTTCAACGACAGGCTGAAGAACAAGGATCACTTTGTGGGCGTGCGCATTGACGATAAAGAGGATGTCTATCCTGCGTTGAAACAGTTTTTTGGGCAACGAGGAATTGAGACACCAGCGTAAGACGGGGTTTCGCACATGATCGACGACCGCGAAATCAAAGACCTCGAAAAATCGGTTGAGCAAATCTGGGAGGTTGCTCGTCGCTTTGGGCTCGACCCGTACCCGACAAACTTCGAGATCGTGCCGGCGTCCGTGATGTACGAAGTCGGTTCTTACGCTTTGCCGGGCCGGTATTCTCACTGGACTTTCGGCAAGGCTTATCACCGAATGAAGACGATGTACGACTTCGGCTTGTCAAAGATTTACGAAGTTGTCATCAACACCAATCCTGCCTACGGCTTTCTACTGGAAACCAATAGCCCGGTCCAGAATAAGATGGTGATCGCCCATGTCCTCGGTCACGTGGATTTCTTTAAGAACAACACCTACTTCTCGAAAACAAACCGCCGCATGGTGGAGAGCGTGACCACTCATTCGCAGAGGATCATGGAATACGAGTTCAAGCATGGTCGCAAAAAAGTCGAGCGATTTCTGGACTCCGTCCTGGCTATTGAAGAACACATCGATCCCCATTTCTTCATCAAGCGCGACATCTCCCCGGCCGAGGAGAAGCGACGTGCCGAATACAAGCCAAAAGAAGGGCGCTACGACGACCTTTGGCTACTGGATAAGAGTATGAGGCAGGCGGAGGGAGACATCGGTGCTGGGAGCGATCGTGAGAAAGATCACGATCATCCTGCGCCGGAACGTCTTCCTGAAAAGGATGTTCTGTTTTATATCATGAGACACTCGCCATCGTTGTCCACCTGGCAGCGCGACGTGATTGCTATGGTGCATGAAGAGATGGAATACTTTGTGCCACAGATGCAGACCAAGATAATGAACGAGGGTTGGGCCAGCATCTGGCATGCGCGCATCATGCGCGAGCTCGATCTTCCGGACAAAGAACACATCGAGTTTGCCGACTTGCATTCGAGCGTAGTCTCGCCCCACAAGGGCCAACTAAATCCCTACTATCTTGGCTACAAGATCTATGAAGACATCGAGAGACGTTGGAACAGCCCTTCAGAGGTTGAGCGGCAGAAGTTTGGCCGCACGGGTGAGGCGGGCAGGGAGAAGATCTTCGAAGTGCGTGAACTGGAAAACGACGTCTCTTTTCTGGGCAACTATCTCACGGAAGAGTTGTGTGAGGAGTTGGACCTGTTTGTATTTGAGTTAGCGGAAGAGGAAGAGTGGACGATTACTGAGAAACGCTGGGAGAAAGTCAGGGACCAGCTCGTGGCGAACATGACCAACTTCGGCTTCCCATACCTGCAGGTCGAAGATGGCGACCACAATGGCAATCGCGAACTTTATTTAAAGCACTCCTACGAAGGGGCCGAGCTCGATATGCGCTATGCGCGTAAGGCTCTGGAACACGTCCACACGCTCTGGGGCCGCCCCGTGCACCTGGAAACTATAATTGACGAAGAAACTACCGTGCTGCATTACGACGGTGACGAGCACCAGGAGGATTAGAAACCACTCCTTAAGTCATATTCAATGCCTTACCAACTGTAGGGTCTCGGCGAACACGCCAGATCTTCGAGTCCAGATAGTAATGGATTAAGGCGTAGCCCCATAAAAAAGAGATACACAGCTGCAGGGGGAAGGATGGTTCAGTTAATCCGCTGCTCGCGTTTTTCAAACTAACATAACCGAGAAATTGGCGTGGTCCCTGGTAGATCAGACCGAAAATGATTCCGAAGGCGATGTAGTAGACGAGGCGGCGGCTGATTAGTTCGGCGGCGCCGTATTTCTGGCGTTGATCGAAGCGCCTAAGCTCTTCTGTCAAGTTGCGTGACGATCCATCCACCACCGCGGATGATACTGATCTGTTTGCAGCGACGCGCTTGTCCCCGGCGCTGTATTTCTTGTTATGAAACCAGACCAACCGGTGATACTGCAGGTTGTGATAGATCGTCAGGATAGCAACTATGGCGATCGGCTTGTGAGGCATCGGTGTCAGTAAGACGATCCAGTGCATAGGGATGGCGGCCGCTAATAATAGATACTTAGGAACATCCAACGGCTCGCCAATCATCGCCTTTTGGATCTGACGGCCCAACCAGGCAATTGCCAGAATCACCGTGCCCGCAAGCAGAAGAGATGCTAAACCATTAACTTCCGAACGCAGGATCGAGGGTACGCGCGCCATCGCTTCGGGATCTCTCGCGATAAAAGCGATAAAGGGGTAGTTGAAAGCAAAGAGCAGCAGCAGGCGATCGAGCGCGTTGTCAATTGGTGCGAGATCGCCGTTCTTCTTTTTATAGAGCACCATAAAACCATAATGTTGCTTCACAAGATGGTAATAGGCCCAAAGCGCCGCAATAAAGAAGAAGGCAAAGCCGGCACCGGCCAATACGAGCAAAGGTCCAAGCGCGAAGAAGAGCAGCGATCCCCAAAGCAGTCGGCTGCGAGTCATTCGTTCAGTGCGATCAAAATAAGTGCGAGAGAAAGTGGCAAAGACGTGTGGCGCATCGATGAGAATGGCCCATAGCGCCATCATCGGGATCAACGGCACGAGGCCCTTAACGTAGAGGAGGAGGAGCGCGTAACTGGATATAACGGAACCTATGAACCAAACGAGATCGTCTCGGGCACTGATAATCCACCTCAGCGATATTGCGCTGTCGATCTGTCTGGTGATGGTGTCGGCGCTAGCTGCCATGGGGTAGTTTGTTTTCGCGTCGGCGGCATTCTATCATCGTGGGGAGCACACGAAGAAAGCGGGCTGACTGGGTGAGTTGAGAGTGAGGAAGACGTGTCTGACAACGTCTGAAGCACTATTTCCTCAGTTATAAACAATTCCCTGGGGACAAACCCAAGAGGGTCGAGATCGCCGACGTCTACGATCGCGCCGAGGCATTAGATGTCATTAACCGCAGTCTGAGGGATTACCGGAATGAATTCAGTAACCGAGGATGAAGATTAGCGCCGCGTGAGATCTCAAAAATGTCAGCGCCGCGTGTCAGGCGACTCCGTTAGCCGCACGGGCACGGTCATGCGCTTTCCATCGCGCAGAATCAGTACCTGAACAGTTTCACCGACCTGATGTTTCTCCGTAACCCGGAACAGTTCGTCCTGATTCGCAATCTTCTCACCGTTGATTCCCAGAATGATATCGCCGAGCTCAACGTCGCCATTTTCGGTCTGCTGCAGTCCACGAAGACCTGCATTTGCCGCGCCGCTTCCCCGGGCCACTTGTAAAATGAGCACGCCCTCTGAGACTGGCAAATCAATCTGGTTGCGAATTGCTTCGACGTCGCGTGTGCTGACGCCCAGCTTGGGTCTACGTACCTGACCACCTTGCAGAAGTTGGGGCACTACTCGTTTCGCAATGTTTATCGGCACCGCAAAGCCAACCCCGGAGGAAGCCCCTGACGGCGAGAGTATCTGCGAGTTGATTCCGATCATACGTCCATGCGAGTCAAGTAGCGGACCACCAGAGTTGCCTGGGTTGATTGACGCATCTGTTTGAATGGCTCCTTCAATCAACCGGTTATTGCGCGCGCGGATTGGTCGTTGGAGTCCGCTGATTACTCCAGTAGTTAAAGTCCGGTCGAGTCCAAACGGATTTCCTATCGCCAGCACCTTCTGCCCCACAACGAGTTTGTCAGAATCGCCGAGAGGTACGACGGTTAGCGGGCCAGTCGGTTTCTCAAGCAAACGAATAACGGCTAGGTCGGTATCGGGATCTCCGCCGACAACTCTGGCGGCGTAGTCTTTCTTTCCACCCAGGCTTACTGAAAGTTTTTGCGCGCCTTCGATCACGTGATAGTTCGTCAAAATGTCGCCTTGTTCATCGATTATTGACCCGGAGCCCGAGCCTTCTTGTGGTTCAACGAAACCGAGGAAATCGCGAGCGTAAGACGTGGAATGGATGAACACGACTCCCGACGAGAGTGTGCGGTAAACTTCTATATTGTTCTGTTCATTAGTTGCTACGGACGGGTCGGTGATTCCAGCGGGAGCCTTTTCGGAAAACGCAGCCCACGACGGCTGAAAACGGTTACCTAATCGGTCCACGAGAACTACGATTCCAGCCGCAAAGACTCCTGAAATCAGACCTATTAAAAGGATCTGGCGTGCGGAAAGTTTATACATAGAATTTCTTCCTTCTTTACTATTAATTACGGGTTATCCAGGACCATAGGATGCACTCACGGCGGGTCTCGGTTGTGCATCTCCTGCCTCGGGCGCCCGCACAAATGATAAATTTAGAGCTATTGCCCGTCTGCTGCAAGGTCAAAAATAGAGCTTATCTTTTTAGATTATAAACGAGGTTATAAGAACGCACCAAGCGCCGGGAGTTTCGAATCTTGCGGCGAGCCGAGTTGAAATGATCAGGAAAATAGCGACAGCAGAGCGTTTGGCAAACTACCAAAATAGCCGACAACTATCGAGGGTGCTTCCCACCCGAGGGCCGAGCATCCCGTTGCGGCGTGCACAACCATGAGAGCGACATAAATACCCAATACTAATTTCATGCCTCGTCTGGCGACTGGCAGATGGGCGCAGCGATACAGGATGTAGGCAGCAAACGCTCCTATGGCGAGTTTTACAAGCAGAAACGAGGCTTCGCTCTGATTCAAAAGCCGAGCCATTAGTCCATTTGCCTCTGTTGCGATATTTAGGCGGATCCAAAGAATAGTCAATTGAGCATCGAGCCAGTTCAGTGCGAATAAAAGCAGGCTTTTGGAAAACGGACCCATGAAGAACACCCTTATGCCCAACGTTGTTAAACCTGGCTCCTATTACGCCAGAACCCCCAAACCTGAAGTTTGGGGGTTCTTAACGTACACTGGAGGAACACGACTCGTATCTTAGTATCAAGTAAAAAAGTTTAATCGCTTTGTGCTTCCCGAAAACTCAGGGATAGCGATCCTGATATTCACGAAAAGAACTTCAGATCCAGTTCCCCGTTTGCCGATTCTTCACTCGATTTGATTGCCCTTATTGGTCGCCGGGTATTATATGCTGAACCTTAAAATGCGAAAAGCCCCAGCAGAAGCATCCACGATGACGACTTCAATTGCCGATGCGATACTCCGAGGAGCCGAGGTGTTACGAAAAGCCGGGGTGCCTGAGGCGCGTCGTGAAACGGGGTCACTTCTATCCCACGTTTTAGGTAAGGATCGAACGTTCCTTATCAGTCATGCCGAAGAGCTGATCGCTGATGGCCAGATGAACGAGTTTCGCGAATGTGTCGAACGAAGAGCTCAAGGGGAGCCGATTCAATACATCACGGGCTCACAGGACTTTTTTGGCCTGGAGTTTAAAGTGACGCCTGACGTCTTAATCCCGAGGCCCGAAACTGAATTACTGGTGGAGATAGCACTCAAACTCATTGACGATGAGGAGACCGACCTACAGATCTGCGATGTGGGCACCGGTTCGGGCTGCATTGCAATAACCCTCTTACGCCAAAGACCACTCGCCCATTCAATTGCCCTGGATGTTTCGGAAGCTGCAATCCGCATTGCGAAGGAGAACGCCTTTCGACATTCTGTAAACGATAGAATCTCGTTTGTGGTCTCAGACTGCTTTCAATCGCTTGCGGAAGTGCCTCCATTTGATTTGATCGTTTCAAACCCGCCTTATGTCTCTGCGGAAGCTTTGGATGGATTGCAGAGAGAGGTAAGAGATCACGAACCTCGAGTCGCTCTGAGTCCTGGCTTGGATGGACTATCGGTTATTCGCCGGCTGCTTCAGGAAGCGGCCGATTTTCTCAAATCAGACGGTTATTTGCTGATTGAAATTGGGTTTGACCAGGCCGCAGCAGTGGAAGGCCTCATTGACGCAGATGTTTGGAGGCTTCTCGAGATTTATCCTGATTTACAAGGCATCCACCGCATTGTAGCCCTGCAAAAGATCCATCCATAAGTTGCAGAAAATTCCTGCCACAAGTTAGCCAGGAGTGGTGTGTACTCTGCAGAACCACAGAAACCCAAAGTATTCAAAAGCCGTCAGGAAAAACGATTCAAGGAGATCAGCCATGAAGAGATTGATTGGAACCACTGTGTTTGTCGTAACTTTACTTAGTTTGACCAGCTTCCTGGCAGTGGCCCAGGAGCGAGAAGGAAAGGGCTCACTCGCTTGTCGCGACAATTGGTATAGCGACAGATTGGTGGGGCATTGTGAGATGAGAGAGCAGACTCTGACGCCAAACGGAGGCGTCATATCCATTGATGGTCGCCAAAATGGCGGGGTATCAGTCAAGGGCTGGGATCAGAATCAAATTCTCGTTCGCGCGCGAGTTCAAACCGGGGCAGTTTCCGGCGCTGAGGCTGAGGAATTGGCGAAGCAAGTCAGAATCGAAACGGGAGGAGCGCGGATATTCGCCAGCGGGCCTGAGAATCGAAACGACGCCCATTGGGACGTGAGTTACGAAGTATTTGTGCCTCGCCGCTCTGATCTTTCACTGGAGACGCATAATGGTGGCATTACCATCTCAGACGTCAACGGTCGCATTGAGTTTACTGCACTGAACGGTGGGGTCGTGTTGAAACGCGTCGGCGGCAATGTTCATGGGGGCACAACTAATGGCGGTCTGGTAGTTGAACTTGCGGGCGATCGTTGGGATGGTGAGACGTTGGATGTCAAAACAACGAATGGCGGCATCGTCATGTCTGTGCCGGAAAATTACTCGGCCCACCTCGAAACCGGCACTGTGAACGGAAGCTTGAGCATCGACTTCCCGGTAACGGTCCAGGGACGGATCACCAGGGAACTTGCAGTGAATCTCGGCTCGGGTGGTGCGACTTTAAAGGCTATGACGACCAATGGTGGGGTTCGTATCAGGCGTATCGGAACAAACGACTAACCCATCGAAATACTGTTTGTGGCGAAGCGCGGCTGCGATATCCCAATTGTCCGCGCTTCCGTGCCCGTTCCCGGTT
>WNFJ01716639.1_pt1 | contig 16955 bp, 14 predicted proteins | sample 5400461 | NCBI WGS metagenome assembly WNFJ01 (sample SAMN13153349, study PRJNA577476) | soil metagenome | isolation source: 115 cm saprolite on Douglas fir-dominated hillslope | place: USA:California | collected 2013-09-17 | reverse complement strand
CCGATCTCGGCGCGCACGTTCGGGCCGTAGCGCTTCACGAGCGCCGCGTGCAGGCCATCCTTGAGGAGGTCGAGCAGCTCCGTGCGCTCGAGCTGCTTGCTGTTCGTCAGCTCGCGGATCGCGGATACCACGTCAGTTGTATTTGCCATCAGGTCCTCATTCCTTGCGCCAGTGCTGGTCTTCGCTACCAGTCCACCGCCAGCCGGGCATCGCGGATACGCGCCAACGGTACCGAGCGCGGGTCCGCGCCGTGGGGTTGCAGCACCACGGTCGCCTCGTCGGGCACCGCCACGATACGGGCGCGCACGCGCCCGAGCCCCGCGACGGTCGCCTGCACCTCCTGGCCGACGAACCGCACCCAGTGGCGGTGCCAGCGCAGCGGTCGCTCGAATCCCGGACTCGAGACCTCGAGCACGTAGCGGCGCCCCAGCGGGCCGTCGACGTCGAGCCACGCCTCAAGCGCGCGGCTCGCCGTGGCGCAATCCGCCACGCTCACCTGCCGGGGCGGGAGCTCCGGCTCCGCCGGGGGGGGCCACTCGATGCGCACTTGAACGAGCGGCCGCTGCTGCGTGCCGCCGATGCGGAGGTCGGCCAACTCGAGCCCCAGCGCAGCCAACCGGGCCCGAAACGACTCGACGAGGCTGTCGGAGAGCATAAAAAAAAGCGCGGGCCGAACTTCGCCCGCTTCAAGGCCGGAATCTAGCCGCGCGGGGGCGGCTGTCAAGCGAGCGGCAGCCCCACGTAGGCGATCATGCGTCCGTCACGCCCACCTGAGGCGCGGTGCGAGAAGAACTGCGCGCGATCGTGGGCGCTGCACCAGGGCGAGACCGAGACCGCGCCGAGGCCGAGCGCCGCGGCTTGGCCGGCGAGCAGCGCTCGCAGATCGGCGTGCCCGGCCCCCCGCGCCGCCGGGCACGGCCCGGGCCCAATCGCGTCCGGCGTGGCGCCGAGCTGGTCGAGCACTTCAGAACCTACTTCATAGCACGAACCGCAAATGCCTATCCCACAATGCATTACGATGTCCCCTGGACGCACCGCCGCACGCCGTGTCAAGAGCTCAACGCCGTGCGCCAGAATGCCGCCCGCCGTGCCCCGCCACCCGGCGTGCAGCAGCGCGACCAGCGGGCGCCCCGGCACGGTCAAATAGACCGGGATGCAGTCGGCGACGGTGACGGTCAGCAACAGGCCTCGCGCGTCGGTCGCGTGGCCGTCGTGGCCGTCCCCGATGAGCCAGCCCTCGGCGAGCGCGGCGTGCCAGGCGACGCTGGTGCCGTGGACCTGATGCGCGAGGACGAGACCGGGGAAGCGGGGCCGGAAGGCCGCGCGCACCGCGCGCCAGCGCGTCATCACGTGCGCGACCGACTCCTCGCTCCACAGCCCGAGCGAGAAATCGCGACCGCGCGTCGTGATGCCGGCCACGACGCCGAAGCGCTCGCGCCAGGACGCGAGCTCGAGCCGCGGCACGGCGGCGTCGCCGACCGGCTCTTCGCGCACGAGCGCCAGCCTGTGCCCGCGCTGCTCGGGCTGCCCCGCGTCCCGCTCCGCACCGGGAGTGGAGGCGGGGCCGGCGGCGAGGGAGCGGCCGAGCGTCTTATCGTCCGCCATCGTGGCGCGCGATCACGGCGCCGAGCGCGCGCAGCCGTTCGTCGATCCGCTCGTAGCCGCGCTCGATCTGTCCGGCGTTGTGGATCACCGAGTCGCCCGCGGCCGCGAGGGCCGCGAGCAACATGGCCATCCCGGCGCGGATATCGGGACTCTCGACCACGCCACCGTGCAGCGGCGACGGGCCCGCGATGACGGCGCGGTGCGGGTCGCACAGGACGATGCGGGCCCCCATGCCGATGAGCTTGTCCACGAAGAAGAGGCGCGACTCGAACAGCTTTTCGAACACGAGCACCAGCCCCTCGCACTGCGACGCCACGACGATGGCGATCGACATGAGGTCGGCGGGGAACGCGGGCCACGGGCCGTCTTCCAGCTTGGGCACGTGACCGCCCAAGTCGGGACGGATGCGGCGTTCCTGGCCGGCGTCCACCACGAGCGTCGTGCCGTCGAGCCGAGGCCGCACGCCCAAGCGCTCGAACGCCAGCAGCGTGGCGCGCAGGTCCGCGGCGCGCACGCCCTCGATCGTGACCGCGCCGTTGGTTACGGCGGCGAGCCCGATGAACGAGCCGACCTCGATGTGGTCCGGTCCGAGCGTGAACGCGGCGCCTTTCAGGGGCCTGCCGCCCTGCACCGTGAGCCGGTTCGTGCCGATGCCGTCGATCTCGGCCCCGAGCGCCGTCAGGAAGGTGGCGAGGTCCTGCACGTGCGGCTCGCAGGCGGCGTTGCCGAGCGTCGTGGTCCCGTGGGCCGCGACCGCCGCCATGAGGGCGTTCTCGGTCGCCGTGACGCTCGGCTCGTCGAGGAAGATGTCGGCGCCCGCGAGCCGCTTCGCCTCCACGTGGTAGGCGGCGCCCACGGTCACCGCCGCGCCCAGGCGCTCGAGCGCCAGAAAGTGCGTGTCGACCCGCCGGCGGCCGATCACGTCGCCGCCGGGTGGCGGCAGGGTCACGCGGCCGAAGCGGGCGAGCATCGGCCCCGCGAACAGGATCGAGGCGCGGATGCGGGCGCTGAGCACGGGATCGAGCTCGCGCGGCTCCGCGCGCGCCGCGTCCACTTCGACGCTGTTGGCCCCGGTCCAGCGCACCGTGGCGCCGAGGTGCTCGAGCAGCTCGAGCATGGTTTCGACGTCGCGGATGTGGGGCACGTTCTCGATGCGACAGGGTCCGTCGGCGAGCAGGGTGGCCGCGAGGATGGGAAGGGCCGCGTTCTTGTTGCCCGCGGGACGGATGGTACCCTTCAGCGGGCGTCCGCCCGTCACTGCGAAGGACGGAGTCATGGGTGAGGCAAGCTATGGCGCGGCTTGCGCCGGCGTCAAGCGTTCGCGAACGTTCGCGCGTGACCGTGAGTCCCGTTCTCGCGCGATTCGCGGGGCTTGCCGCCGTCGGTCTGCTCGCGGCCCGCCTGCCGCGCCGCGCGTGGCGGCGGACGCCGGGGCTGGACCTGCTGCTCGCGGCGGGCGGGCCGCTCGTGCTCGTGGGTGTGGCGCTCGGATGGGGCATCGAGCTGCTCGACCCACCGACGTTGCGCCGGCTCGCGCCGCTCACCGCGCTCGCGCTCGGCTGGATCGGGGCCACGCTCGGGGCCCGCTTCGAGTGGCGGTATCTGCGGCGCATTCCCCCCGGCATCTGGCTGCTCGCCCTGCTCGAGGCCGCCAGTGCCTTCCTCAGCGTGGCCTTCGGGGCCGCCCTGCTGGCGCGGCTGCGGCCGGCGCTCGCCGCCGCCTGGGTCCCACGCCTGCCCGCCCTCCTCACGCTCGCCGCCGCCGCCGCCGCGGCGGGCCCTGGGGCTGCGGCGCTCGTCGCCCGCATCGGCGGGAGTCGACCGCGCGTGGCGCGGGCCGTAGCGCGCGTGGCGCTGATCGAGGCGGGGTGCGCAGCGCTCGCCCTCACGGTGCCGCTCGCGCTGCATCGCGCGCATGCCTCGACCGAGAGCGCCGAGCTCGGCTGGGTCGCGTGGCTGGTGTTCACGACCGGGAGCGCCGCCCTCCTCGCCCTGGTGTTCCAGTCCCTCACCCGGTTACAGCCGGGTCGCGCCGACCTGGGCTTCGCGCTCCTCGCCACCCTGCTGTTCGGCGCCGGGATCGGCTACGCGGCGGACCTCTCGCCGTTCCTGGTGTGCGCGCTCGCGGCAGCGGTGATCGTGAACGTCTCGCCCCGCCGCCACGTGGTGCGCCAGGTGCTGGCCGACTTCGAGCGCGCGGTGTACGCCGGCGTACTGGTCGTCACCGGGGCGCTCGTGCGGCTGCCGACGGCATGGCTCTTCGTCGCCGCACCGCTGCTCGCCGGGCTGCGCGCGGCGGTGAAGTGGGGCGTGGTGCGCGGCGGCCGCGTCGCGTTCCCGCTGCCCGAAGTCGCGCCAGGCGTGGGGCTCGGCACGATCGCGCAGGGCGGCGTGGCGATCGCCTGCGGGCTCACGTTCGCCCTCGTCTACGGCGGTCTGGGTCCCGGGGGAGCGGGCGGCAGCCGGGGCGGCGCCGTGCTCGCCACCGTGGTCCTGGCGGTCGCCGTGACGGATCTTGCGGCGCCCTGGCTCATGGCGCTCATGCTCCGCGCGGGCCCCGCGCCGTTGACACCCCGGCCTGTGCCGCCCGAGCTTAGGGCCACCGGCTCCGCGGAGTTCCCCCGATGATTCCGACCTGGGTGGCGGTAGTGACGGCGCTGTCGCTGGCGGTGGTGGCGATGGCGGCGATCGTGATCGCGGTGAGCTCGGTCGTCGCCGCCCTGGGGCTGCGGGCGTTCTTGCGGGTGCTGCGCGAGCTCGCCACACCCGCCGTGGGGGACGTGCGCCAACTTGTGGCCTCGATTCGGACCGAAGCGGAGAGCCTGGTCGGCACGTCGCGTGCGCTGCGGGAGCGGATCGTGCGCGCCGCCGATGCCGCCGAAACCCGGCTCGCCGACTTGGACGCCCTGTTCGAAGTCGTGCAGGCCGAGGTCGAATCGACCGTCTTGGACGTCGCCGCCACGGTCCGCCTGGTGCGGCGCGGGCTGTCGCTCCTCGACTGGGGCCGCCGCACCCTGAAACGCCGGAGGAAGCGCTGAGCGGTAAGCACTGGGTCGTCGCCATCGTCGCCGGCCTGGCCGGGATCGTCCTCCTCCCCGCCGTGGCGCATGCCTGGACCCCGGGGACGCACGTGTACCTCGGCGAGTCCGTGCTCGCCAATCTGCACCAACTGCCGGGCGTCGTCGCCGATCTCCTGCGCGCTTTCCCCTACGATTTCCTCTATGGCAACATCGCCGCCGACACCTCGATCGCCAAGAAATACGCGCCCGTAGGCCGCCATTGCCACGCCTGGCACGTCGGACAGGAGATTTTTGACCTCGCGCCCACGGACCCGCTGCGGGCGTTTGGCTGGGGCTATCTGTCGCACCTCGCCGCCGATTCGGTGGCGCACAACTTCTTCGTCCCGCGCCAGCTCGTCCTGACGTCGAGCACGACCGCGCTGGGGCACAGCTACTGGGAGAGCCGCTTCGAGATGCACCTGGGTGACGCCTATGCGAAGGAGGCCAAGGACGTCATTCTCCGCGACCACGCGCCGAGCGATGCCCACCTCGATTCCATCATCTCGCCCACGTTGTTCAGCACCCAGACCAACCGGCGTCTGTTCCGCGGCATGGTGCACCTGACCGAGAGCGAGAGCTGGCGCTGGGCGTTCCAGCTGTTGCTCGAGAACACGCGCTGGGACCTGCCCGACGCCGATGTGGAGCGCCACATGGCGGTCGCGTTCGAGTACGTGATGGAGATGCTGGGCGAGCGGGATGCGGCGGCGCGGCGGCTCGACAGGCGCTGCAGGAGGGTGGGCGCGAAGAGCCGGAGCGCATGCTCGAGACGGCGGAACAGCACTTCGGTTTGCCCACGCCGGCGCTGGCCTATTGGCAGCAGTCGCAGTCGCAGCGGCCGTGGCGGGATCGCGACGGCCCGGGCTAGGAGGCGAGTTTCTCCTCGAGCACCTTCTGCACCAGCTTCGGGTCGGCCTTGCCGCGGGACACCTTCATCACCTGGCCGACGAAGAACGGCTGCAACTTGGTCTCGCCGTTCTTGTAGCGGCTCACCTCGGTGGGATGGGCGGCCAGCACTTCGCTCACCCACCCGGCGACCACCCCCGTGTCGGCGACCTGGATCAGGCCCAGCGCCTCGGCCACATTGCGCGGCTCCCCGCCCCGCTCGGCGACCTCGGCAAACACGCGCTTCGCCGCCTGGTGGCTCAGCGTCCCGCCGCGCACGAGGCCGATCAAATTCGCGAGCGCTCCCGCGGCGACGCGCAGCGCCGCGCCGTGGTCCTTCGCGTCGCCGAGCACTTCCGTCATCACCCAGTTCGCCGCCATCTTGGCGTCCGCCCCGGCGTGCACGACCGCCTCGTAGTAGTCCGCCACGGCGCGATCCGCCGTCAGGACCGCGGCATCGGTCACGCTGAGCGCATACTTCTCGACGAGGCGTTCGCGCTTCTTGGCCGGCAGCTCGGGCAAGAGCGTCTGCTGCTCCGCGATGAACTCATCCGTGAGCACGAGCGGCGGCAGGTCGGGATCGGGGAAGTAGCGATAGTCCTGGCTTCCCTCCTTGCTGCGCTGCGGCCGTACGGTATTGGCCTTGGAATCGTAGAGCATCGTCTGCTGCTCGACCGTGCCCCCGCCCTCGAGCACGGCGATCTGGCGGTCACGCTCGGCGACGAGCGCCTTTTCGACGAAGGCGAAGGAATTGATGTTCTTCACTTCCACTTTGGTGCCGAGCACGGTATCGCCGGGGCGGCGCACCGAGACGTTCGCGTCCACCCGGAGACTGCCTTTCTCCATGTCGCAGTCCGAGATCCCGGCGTATTCGAGCACCTGCTTCAGCGTCAGGAGGTAGGCCCGCGCCTCCGGCGGGGAGCGGAAGTCGGGGCCCGTGACGATCTCGATGAGCGGCACGCCGCAGCGGGCGATCGTGCAGGGAGCGTCCCGCGTCCTCCTCCACGTGGAGGCGGCCGATCGTCGCCGTCGCGAGACCGCGCTCGGGCGAGAGATAGGACAGCGATCCGGCAGTCGCGAGCGGCTGCTCGAACTGCGAGATCTGATAGCCCTTGGGCAAGTCGGGATAGAAGTAATTCTTGCGCGCGAACACGCTGCGCGCGTGCACCGTGCACCCGAGCGCCAGCGCGGCGCGCGCCGCGAGCTTCAAGGCCTGCCCGTTCGGCACCGGCAGGGCGCCCGGCAGCCCCAAGCACACGGGGCAGACGTTCGTGTTGGGCGGGTCCCCGAACGCGGCCGAGCAGCCGCAGAACATCTTGGACAGGGTGCGGACCTGCACGTGCGTCTCGAGCCCGATGACCGTCTCCCAGCCGCTCGTCTCGCCCGCCCCGCCCGGCCCGCCCGTTCCCGCTGGCCCGGCCATCAGGCTTCCTCCGTCGCCGGCACGACCCGCTCAAGCGCGTAGGCGGCCTCGAGCATCTCGTCTTCCAGAAACGCCTGGCCGATGAACTGCCCGCCGATCGGCAGACCCTTGATCCGCCCGATCGGAATCGAGATCGCCGGCAGCCCGGCCAGGTTCGCCGTCACCGTGAAGATGTCGGACAGATACATCGCCACCGGATCGCCGAGCCGCTCGCCCGCCTTAAACGCCGCGGTGGGCGTGGTCGGCGTGAACAGCAGGTCCACTCCGCGGTCGAACGCGTTCCGGAAGTCCTGGGCGATCAGGGCGCGCATTTGCTGCGCCTTGCGGTAGTAGGCGTCGTAGTAGCCCGCCGACAGCACGTACGTGCCGAGGAGGATGCGGCGCCGCACCTCCGCGCCGAAGCCCTCGCCGCGGGTCGAGCGGTAGAGCGCCCGTACGTCGGCGGCGCCGTTGAAGCGCGGCCCGTAGCGGGCGCCATCGTAGCGCGCCAGGTTGGACGACGCTTCCGCCGGGGCGACGATGTAGTAGGTGGGGACCGCGTACGGCGTGTGGGGGAGTGACACCTCGCGCACCGCGGCCCCCAATTCCTTGAGGAGCCGGATGGCGCGATCACAGGCCCGCCGGACCGCCGGGTCCAAGTCGGGCGGGAAGTACTCCTTGGGGATCCCGATGACGAACCCTTGGAGCGATTCCGGGACGTTGGGCAGGCGCAGCGGGTCGCGGTCTTCGCAGGTCGAGTCCCTAGCGTCCCGCCCGCTGATCACGGCGAGGACGCGCGCCGCATCGTGCACGCTGCGGCCCAGCACGCCGATCTGGTCGAGCGAAGAGCCGAACGCAACGAGCCCGGAGCGCGACACGCGCCCGTAGGTGGGCTTGATCCCCACGACGCCGCACAGCGACGCCGGCTGGCGCACCGAGCCCCCCGTCTCCGAGCCGAGCGCGGCGGGCACGGCGCCCACGGCCACCAGGGCCGCGGACCCGCCCGACGAGCCACCCGGCACCCGCGTCTTGTCGAACGGGTGCAGGGTGCGGCCGTGGGCCGAATGCTCGGTCGAGGAGCCCATGGCGAACTCGTCGCAGTTGGTCTTCCCGGCGATCAGGGCGCCGGCCGCCTTGAGCTTCGCGACCGCGGTCGCTTCGTAGGGCGAGTGGTAGCCCTCGAGGATCTTCGAGCTGCAGGTGGTCGTGAACTCGAGCGTGCAGATCACATCCTTCACCGCCACGGGCATCCCGTACAACACGCCCGACGGGTGCGCCGCTTGCGCCTGGGCGACCAGCGACTTGCGGAGTTCCCGCGGTGGGGTGATGCAGGCGTTCAACCGCTTCGCGCGCACCAGCCGATCGGCGGCGGCGTTGGCGCTCGCGAGCGCTTCGCTGGGATCGGTCACGCCTCGGGCACCTCGAATGCGCCGAGTTTCGGGACGAGGAAGAACCCGTCCTTGAAGGCCGGGGCCAGCTTCTCGGGGCCGAACGCGAGCGGCCAGGGCTTCACGTCGTCGGGGCGGAAGTGCGCGGCGTCGGGCCCGGGCACGAAGGGTCGCAGCGCCTCGCTCGCGGGTACACTGTTGATCTGGCGGACGTAGTCGAGAATCCGCGACATCTGCTCGGCCAAGAGCGGCAGCGCCTCCTCGCCCACGTCGAGTTCCGCGAGCCGCGCGATCTTCAAGACGTCATCGTGTGTAACGCTCATGCGCTCTCCCACTCGCGCTCGAGCCCCGCGTAGGCCACGAGCAGTTGCTTGGTCCCGATCTCCTGATCGTCGAACGCCACGGTGACCTTCAAGTCCCGGCCCGTGCCCGACACCGTGCGCACGACACCGCTCCCGAACTTGCGGTGGCGCACCCGTTCGCCCGGGGTGTACTGGGGTGCGTCTTGTGATGCCTCGACGTCCCAATCGAGCGCGACCGGCGTCGCCCGCCGCGCCCGGGCTGCGGCGCCGCGCGGCGTGCGGTCCCAAGACGGCGTCGTGCTGCGCTCCTCCAGCGCGGCGGCGGGCACAGCTTCCAGAAACCGCGACGGCTCCGCCAGCTCCAGTCGGCCGTGGCGGTAGCGGGTGCGCGCCCATGAGAGATACAATTTTTCGCGGGCTCGCGTGAGGCCCACGTAGCACAGGCGGCGCTCCTCCTCGAGCCCCCCGGGCTCGCCGGCGGCGCGGGCCAGGGGGAAGAGGCCATCTTCGAGACCGGCGAGCACCACGAGCGGCCATTCGAGCCCCTTCGCCATATGGACGGTCATGAGGGTCACGCCGGTGGGATCGCCCGTGCCCTGGTCCGCCGACGTCACGAGCGCGGCCTGGGTCAGGTACCGCTCGATCAACGTCGCGCCCGGCCGTTGGGGCCCGGCGGCGGTGGCGTCCCCCTCTCCTTCCCCTTCCCCCTCCCCTTCCCGTTGCCCCTCGTCGATCCCCCCCTGCACCACTTCGTCCCCCTTCCGCTCTCCCTCTCCCTCCCCGTCCTCGTCCTCCCCGGCGGTCTCGGCCCAGGCGGCGGCGCCCGCGATCAGCTCCTCTACGTTCTCGAGCCGTTCGATCCCTTCGGGCCCTTCCGCGGCGAGGTACTGGGCGTAGCCCACGGCCGCGATCGCCTGCTCCAGCGCCGTCGCGGGATCGCGGTGGCGTGCGCGGGTGCGCAAATCGGCGATGAGCTGCGCGACGCCGGCGAACGCCTGGCGCACATTGGGCCGCAGCTCGGGAATCCGGTCGGCCGCGCGCGCCGTCTCGAGCAGCGGCTTGCGCCACCGGGTCGCCGTGCGGACGAGCTCCGCGATCGACGCGTCGCCGATCCCGCGGCGCGGCACATTGACGACGCGGGCGAACGCTTCGTCGTCGGCGGGGTTGGCGATGAGCCGCAAGTAGGCGAGCGCGTCCTTCACTTCCCGCCGCTCGTAGAAGCTCACCGCACCGACCAGCCGATAGGGGATGCCGCGGAAGCGGAACGCTTCTTCGAGCGGGCGGGACTGCGCATTCGTGCGGTACAGAATCGCCATCCCCTCGTACGCCAGGTCGGCCTCGGCCGCGCGCCGGGCCAACTCCGCGGCGAGCCACTCCGCCTCGTCGCGCTCGTCGGCCGCGGTGAGCAGCGTGACGGGCTCTCCGCCCTGGTGGGCGGTGAACAGGGTCTTCCCGAGGCGGCGCGCGTTCTCCGCGATGACGCCGTTCGCCGCGTCGAGGATGACCTGGGTCGAGCGGTAGTTCTGCTCGAGCTTGATGAGGGTCGTGCCGGGGAAGTCCTGCTGGAACGCGAGCATGTGCCGCACGTCCGCCCCGCGCCACCCGTAGATCGCCTGATCGTCGTCGCCCACGACGCAGAGGTTCTGGTGCGTGGCGGCGAGCTGCTTCACGAGTCGGTACTGCGCCGCGTTCGTGTCCTGGAACTCGTCCACCAGCACGTGGTCGAAGCGCCGCTGCCAGTACGCCAGCCGTTCCGGGTGTTCTCCGAAGAGCGTCAGCGGCAACAGCAGCAGGTCGTCAAAGTCCATGGCGTTCGCCTGCTTCAGGGCGGGGCCGAGCCGGGCGTAGATCTCGGCCGCCACCCGTTCGAGCGGGCTCTCCGCGCTCGCGCCCAGCTCCTCGGGCAGGAGCATGCGGTTCTTCGCCCCCGAGATGATGGCGTGGACCGCGCGCGGCGGATGGGCCTTGGGCGAGTGGCCGCCCTGCTCGAGCAGCCGTTTGATGAACGATTCGGAGTCGTCCTGATCGTAGATCGTGAAGTTCGGCCCGAAGCCGAGCAGCGCCGCTTCGCGCCGGAGCAGCCGCGCCGAGAGCGCGTGGAACGTGCCGATCCACAGGCCACGGGGATCGGCGCCGAGCAGCGCCGCCACGCGCGCGCGCATCTCGCCCGCCGCCCGGTTCGTGAACGTCACCGCGAAGATGCGCCCGGGCGCGACGCCGCGCTGCCGGATCAGGTCGGCGATGCGCGCCGTGAGCACGCGAGTCTTGCCCGAGCCCGCGCCGGCGAGCACGAGCATGGGTCCGCCGGGATGGCGCACGGCCGCTTCCTGCGCCGGGTTGAGGGGCAGCGTCACGGCAGCGTCCCCGCCCCGGCGGGCGCGCCGCGTCCCCCGTCCCGCTCGCGCGCCAGGGGGAACTCGAGCACGAACTCCGCGCCGTCGCCCAGGGCGACCGGGCGATAGCTCAGGCGGCCGCCGTGCTGCTGCTCCACGATGCGGCGCGCCAGGGCGAGCCCGATCCCCCACCCGCCCGGCTTGGTCGAGATGCCGGGCTCGAACAGTTTGGTCCGGACCTCCGGGGCCACGCCGGGGCCATCATCCCGCACGCTGACGCGCGCCCCCCGGCCGGCCGCTTCCACGGTGACGTCGATCCGTCCCCCCCGTCCCGACAGGGCGTCGATCGCGTTCTTGATCACCGCCTCGAGCGCCCATTCGACGAGCACCGGATCGCCCAGCGCCGTGGGGCCCGGGCCCGTCGCGCGGAGCGCCAGCGCGACAGGACTCGCGAGGGTCGGGAGCCGCGGCCGGAAGTAGCTCACGACGCGCTCCGCCACGGCGCCCAGGGCCACCGGCTCGCGCCGCGCGGGTCGTCCGATGCGTTCGAACCGCTTCGCCACGCGCTCGAGCCGCTCCGCATCGGCCTGCAGATGCTCCGCGAGTTCGGCGCCCGTCGTCTGCGGGTTGTCCCGCAGGTAGGCGATCCAGCCCGTGAGGCTCATGAGCGGCGTCCCCAGCTGGTGGGCCGACTCGCGGGCCATGGCGACCCAGAGGCGATCGCGCGCCCCGGCGACCTGCGAGCGGTAGGCCCACGTGGCGAGCAGCGCGAGGCACAGGAGGACCGCGCCCTCGAGCAGGCCGAGGCCCGCGAGCCGGCGCGCCGCGGGACCGCGGCCGTAGTGGATCGTGCCCACGCCGGGCTGGACGACCGGCGCGTTTTCCGCGTCGAGCTCGGCGATCCAGGCGCGCAGCCGCGCGGTATCGGCGCCCACCGCGGGCGGTGCGTTGTCGAGCGCGGTGATGTGTCCCGCCGGGTCGGTCACGACGATGGGGATGCCGAGCGAGCGGACCTGGCGGGCGAGGTCGAGCAGGGCGTCGGTGGCCGCGTCGGGGCGGGGATTATTGAGGCCCGCGAACACGCGCCCCAGCAACCCGCTCGTCTGGCGGGCGTCGTCGGAGAAGTGTTGAGCCACGATCCAGCCGTAGCCGACCGTGAGTCCGCCGAGGACCAGCGCCAGCCCCACCACCATGGGCGGACCGGCCCGTTGCAGCGCGCCGTTACGGGCCACGGGACGGCGCGATGCGCTCGGTCCCGAGGTAGGGGACGAGCGCCCGCGGGATGATCACGGAGCCGTCGGCCTGCTGGTGGGTCTCGAGCAGCGCCGCGATGGTCCGCGGCAGGGCCACCCCCGAGGCGTTGAGCGTGTGCACGAACTCGGGTTTCGCGCCCGGCGCGGCGCGGCAGCGGATGTTGGCACGCCGCGCCTGGAAGTCGGTGAAGGTGCTCGAGCTCGACACCTCGAGCCACTGCGCCACGCCCGGCGCCCAGACCTCGAGATCGTACTTCTTCGCCGCGGCGAAGCCGAGTTCCTCCATCGCCATGAGGACCACGCGGTAGGGGAGCTCGAGCCGCTGCAGCACCTGTTCGGCATGCCCGGTCAGCCGCTCGTGCTCGGCGGGCGAGTCGGCCGGGCGGCAAAACCGTACGAGCTCGACTTTGTCGAACTGGTGGACGCGGAGCAGGCCGCGCGTGTCCTTCCCCGCGGCGCCCGCCTCGCGGCGAAAGCAGGGGGTATAGGCGGTGTAGGAGAGGGGCAGCGTCGGGCCGTCCAAGATCTCGTCGCGGTGCAGATTCGTCACCGGCACTTCGGCGGTGGGGACGAGGAAGAGATCGTCCGGGGTGGTCTTGTAGGCGTCCTCTTCGAATTTCGGGAGCTGCCCGGTGCCGATCATGCTGTCGCGGCGCACCAGGAATGGCGGCTCCACTTCGACATACCCATGCTCGCGCGTGTGCAGATCGAGCATGAAGTTGATGAGGGCGCGCGCCAGCTTGGACCCGACGCCCATGAAGACGGGGAAGCCCGAGCCCGAGAGCTTCGCGCCGCGCGCCAGATCCAGCATTCCCAGCGTCTCGCCGATTTCCCAGTGCGGCTTGCCGCCGCGCGGGGCGGGCTCGCCCCAGGTGCGGACGACGCGATTGTGCGATTCGTCGCCGTCGGGCACGTCCGGCAGCGGGAGATTCGGGACGTAGAGGAGCTTCTGCCCCAACGCCTCCTCGACGCCCTTGAGCTCCGCCTCCAGGGCGGCACTGCGTTCACCCAGCTTGCGCCGGGCGTCGCGCACCGCGGTCGAGAGCTCGCCCTGCTCCTTCATCAGGCGGGCATCGGCTTTGGCGGCTTCGTTACGTTCCGCGTTGAGCTGGTCGAGTTGGCCCGCGATCCAGTTCGTCGAGCAGGCGGGTGATGCTCGGGTCGCCGCGCCGGGCGAGCGCAGCGCGCACCTGCTGGGGGGAGGTGCGCAGCAGCTTGAGGTCGATCACGGTGCTAGTGGCTCGGCAGGCCCGGCAGAAGATCGTGGTAGCCGCAATTCTGGTTGACGAGAATGGCGAAGGCCACGCGCTTGGCCGTCGAGTCCACCGTGAGCACGCGCAGCTTCGCGTAGAGCGAGACCGTCGTGCCATAAACGCACGTGAGGGGACGCGACGCAACGAGCAGTACGCTGCCGGGCGCGATCGCGGTCGGCCGGTCCGTGATGTAGCCGGTCGTCGGCGCCGACGTGACGGCGTCGAACGCCGCGCTGGCCGGCTGCAAACCCGAGCCCGTGCCGAGTCGGAGGGCGCCGGTCGTAAAGAACGCCGGTCCAAGGACCGAGTCGTAGTCGAAGGCGAAGTCGAGCGCCACCGTCTGTTCGATGTGCACGCTCGACCGTGTCTGAACGGAGTAGGCGGACGGCGTGTTGATCGGCGTGCCGCGCAGCGCGTACAGCGTCACGGTGTCCACGACGTTCGCGAGCGTGGCGGGAGGGAGGCCCGTGGTACTGGAGCACGCGCCGCCGAGCCACGCGAGACCGAGGACGGCGGCGAGAGCGGCGACGATGGCGAGTGAGCGGTGCGGAGTCATGCGGTGCGGAGAAGATACCGAGCCACGTCCAAGTGGGTCAACCCACGGTGGCTGCTTGACTTCGCTAGTCCCCATTCCTAGCTTGGCCGCCGTATGGCGACGATCCGTGAAGTGGTCGAGGCGCTGCGGAGCCGCGCGGGTGTCGACGCGGCGATCGTGGTTGGGCGCGACGGTCTACCGATCGACTCCCGCACCGCGAACGGGGTCGACGCCGACAATGTCGCCGCCCTCCTCCCAGCCGTGATCAACAGCCTGTCGCAGATCGGCGCGGCCGGCGGGCGCGGGGAGTTCGGCACCGGCGTGCTCGAGTTCGGCGCCGGCCTCGCCGTGGTCTCGGTGCTCAACGCCGATGCGCTGCTGGTGCTGCTCGTGCGGCCGTCCACCAACGTGGGCTCGCTGCTCTTCGATCTGCGCCGCCACCGCGCGGCGATCGCCGGCCTCCTGTAGCGCGGCCCCGAGTCACTCCCCTTGGCTCCTGCCCAGCGGCACCTGCTCGTCGTAGACGACGAGCCCCACATCGGGCTCCTGTTGCGCCCCCACCTGGAGAAGCTCGGCTATCGGGTGAGCCTGGCGCGGACCTTGGCCGACGCCCGCGGCGCGCTCGCTGACCGCACCGCCCCGCTCGACGCGCTGCTGCTCGATCTCCACCTCCCCGATGGCTCGGGGCTCGATCTGTTGCGGGAGCTGCGCGCCGCCGCCGCGACGCGCGCCCTGCCCGTCATGGTGCTGACGGCCGAGGGCGACGACCGCGTGCTCGGCGAGGCGGAAGGGCTGGGTGCGGCGCTGCTCACCAAGCCCTTCAGCCCCACCAAACTCACCGCGCGCATCGCCGGCATGCTCGGCGACGGGCCGGCCATTCCGCGCGACGCCTCGTGAGCATTTGGGCCGCGATCCTCGCCGGGGGGTCGGGGACCCGCTTCTGGCCACTGTCCACGCCCGAGCGCCCCAAGCAGCTCTTGCCGCTCGCGGGTGACCGCCCGCTGCTGGTGCAGGCGGTGGAGCGGCTCGAGGGGCTCGTGCCACCCGAGCGCACGCTCATCCTCACGGGACCGTTTCTGGTGGACGAGGTGGCGCGCGCCCTCCCGCAGATCCCACGGGGGCAGGTGTTTGCCGAGCCGCGCGCGGCCTCCACCGCGCCCGCCCTGGTGTGGGCCGCCCACTGGATCTCGCAGCGCGATCCCGGCGCCCAACTCCTGTCGCTGCACGCCGACTGGGCGGTCCACGACGACCGGGCGTTCCGCGCCGCCGCGCGCCAAGCGCTGGCCGTGGCGACCGAGTACGACGTGCTCGTCACCGTGGGCGTCAAGCCGACCCGTAACGAAACGGGGTACGGCTACATCGTCCCCGGCAAGCCGCTCGGCGGCGCGCGCGGCGTGCGGCGCTTCGTCGAGAAGCCGTCGCTGGCGCGCGTCGCGCTGTTGCGCCAGCGGGGCGCGCTCTGGAACACCGGCCTGTTCGCGTGGGGCGTGGCGCGCTTCCTCGGGGAAGCGGGCGCGTACGCGCGCGAGCTCAAGCCCGGGTGGCCGGCGCTGGCGGCGGGCGACGTGGCCGGCTTCTTCGGGGCGGTGCGCCCGGTGGCCGTGGACGTCGCGGTGCTCGAGCGCACCAAGCGACTCGCGGTAGTGATGGGCACGTTCCGCTGGGACGACATCGGCAGCTGGGATGCGCTGTTGCGCATCCGCCAGCCGGACGCGCGGGGCAACATCGTGGTCGGCAACGTCACGGTCGCCGACGACGTGCGCCGGTCGGTCATCTGGTCGGAGAGCGAACACGTGGCCGCGATCGGGCTCGAGGACATGATCGTGGTACGCGCCAATGGCCACACGCTCGTGATGCCGACCGGCCACGCCGAGCGGCTGAGGCAGCTCGTGCAGCGGCTGTGACGCACGCGCTCTACCTGCTCGACCCCGAGCCCGCCGCGCAGTGGGCGCCGTTCGCGGGCGCGCGGCCGGTGTGCGAGCTGCGGGCCGGCGCCCACCTGATCCGCGAGCGCTGGGAGGCGTTCGTCGGGTCGGAAGCCGCCGGGATCTTCGCCCTGCCACACCTCGCGGGGTTCGTCGAGCCAGGCGTGCCCGCGGTGCTGCCCCGGCGCGCGGTGACGGGTCCAGCGGTGATCGGGTCGTCGACGTTCGCGCCGCAGGGGCTCGCGCCCGCCCTCCCCGACGGCACGTTTCGCCTGACCGCGGGCGGGATCACGGTGGGCTGGGGGGTCGGGCCAGGGGTGACGTGGGACGGCCCGCAACCGCACGCCGCGCCGATCGAGGTGATGGGCGTCGTGCTGCACGGCGTCCACGCCCTGGTCCCGGCACTGGAGCGCCTCCTGCCCGGCGACCTGCGCGCCCTGCTCGGGGACACCGACCCCATCCCCGCCGGCAGCACGGTGCTCGGCGATCCCGCCGCGCTCGCGTTGCGCGACGCGGCCGTCGAGCCCGGGGTGGTATTCGACCTGCGGGGCGGGCCGGTGGTCTTGGAGAGCGGGGCTGAGGTACGGGCCGGAACGCGGCTCGAGGGGCCGTTGTGGGTGGGGGCGAACGCTCGCGTGTTGGGCGGGCCGGTGCGCGGGAGCGCGATCGGTCCGCGCACCAACGTGCGGGGCGAAGTGTCCACGTGCGTGTTCCTCGGATATGCCAACAAGGCGCACGACGGGTTCGTGGGGCACTCGGTGATCGGGCGGTGGGCCAATCTCGGCGCCGGCACGATCACGTCGAACCTGAAGAACACCTATGGCCGCGTGCGCCTCGACGTGGCGGGTACGCCACTCGACACCGGTCTCCAGTTCCTCGGCAGTCTCATCGGCGACCACGCCAAGACGGCGATCGGCACGCTGCTCGGGACGGGAACCGTGATCGGCACGGGCGCCAACGTGTTCGACGCCGTGCGGCCGCCCAAGTATGTGCCGCCCTTCGCCTGGGGGGCGACGGG
>WNFJ01039733.1_pt1 | contig 16965 bp, 21 predicted proteins | sample 5400461 | NCBI WGS metagenome assembly WNFJ01 (sample SAMN13153349, study PRJNA577476) | soil metagenome | isolation source: 115 cm saprolite on Douglas fir-dominated hillslope | place: USA:California | collected 2013-09-17 | reverse complement strand
ATGAAGTTGAAGCAGCTTGCATTGATCACCACGCCCGAGCCGCGTTTGCTCGTCGTTCAGCCGTTTGATGCCAGCACAGTGCAGGACGTCGAGCGGGCGCTCAAGGAATCAAAAATCGGCATCACGCCGAACGTCGATGGAAAGATTATTCGGCTTCCGATTCCAGAGCTGTCGGAAGAGCGGCGCAAAGATCTTGTCCGCTCGCTCAGCAAAATGGCAGAGGAAGCGCGCGTGCGTGTTCGGGCGAACCGACGCGCGGCGCTCGATGAGGCGAAGAAACTCAAATCCACCGGCGAATTAAGCGAAGATGGATTGCGCGATTTGGAGGCCGAAGTGCAAAAGCTAACCGATCGTTTCGTCAAGTCGGTGGACGATCATCTCAAGCATAAAGAAGCTGAGATCATGAAGGTCTAATCGTGCGCAAGATCGACCTCCTCTACGATCGACAATCGAATTTGTAGGGCGTCTGTGCCAGACGCCAATTTCTACAGCCGCACGAGATCGACCAGGAACTGGCACCAAAGATAAACCATCCCGCGCCAGGAATATTTTACATCGCCTGCGGCAGTCTGCTTGAGTACGCCCTTGGCGATATTATGCGCGATTTGATCGCGCAGATCGTTTTCGATTTCCGTCTCGATACGCTCTTCATCCAACATATCGATCGTGTCTGCATTCACGCCGTTCCGGCGGAGAAACTCGCGATGACTTTGATAAAGTTGCCCAAACGATTGATCAGGGCGCTGTCGGTTGATGCGAAATTGAGGAGTCACTTTCAGGCCGTAGGAGAGCGGATAATTCCACGTCGTCCAAATCGTCCCCCCCTTGGCGCGCGATGAAATGCGCAAATAATAAAACGAGAGATCATGCTGCTCATTCAGGCAGATCGCAGCCTGGGCTCGATCTTCCTCCTTGTAAAACAAACGGAAAAACTGGCAATAATCTTCCCAATCCCAGCCGCTATCGCCCACATGGACGAAACCTTCGCTCTCGATCCCGCGCGTGATTTCAGTTAGCGCAGGAAAACTATCCGATGACGGCGGACTTTTCGGGCGGAGCTGTTTTTCTTTCGGCAGCCGAAGGGCCCGGATGCGAGTGAGAATTTCCAGCCACGGCAGGAAAAGCCAGCTCACGGCGGCAACCGATCCAAGCACCCAGCTGCCAGTTATAAAGAAGATCGCCAGGAATGAGGCGACAAGAATACCGAGCGCACCCGCCTTTTGTGAATACGAGTTTTGAAAGGTGCGCAGGCCGACGCTGAGCATCGCCACCCCGAGCGTTAAAAAAACACCAAACAGCATTAGGGATTAATCTGGTGCTCGTTCAGAAATTTCTCGAGTTGATCGGTATCGAAATTCGCCAGGACCCTGTCACCCGCCACGAATGTCGGGACATAAGTTTGCTCGGAAAGCTGTTTCATCTCTTCGTATGCCTGTCGGTCTTTGCTGACGTCAATGAGATTGAAACGATAGCCTTTCTCCGTGAGATAATCCTTTGCGTCAATGCACCAGGAGCACCACTCGCGACTGTAAAGCCTTAGTTCCATCGAGACGCGCTAATAAACTGTCCCTTTCGATTGCGTCAACCGACAGGTGATCCCCTTTCAGTACGCCTTCGCCCAGACCACACGCCGCGAGCTTGGTTTACCTGTGAAAATGCATTCGCCGTGTTCTGCAGAATCGTCGAGCGGGATAACTCGAATAGTAACTTTGAGGTAACTTTGAGATCATTTTTGATTTGTTCTTCGACCTCGCGAGAACCGTTCCAGTGCGCCAGGGCAAAGCCACCGTGAATTTCGGGTTTCTCAGAACTCGCCGGAGTAAAGAAATCGTAAAATTCCCTTTTGGAATCGATTACCCGTGTGTGTTCGTCGCGGAATTTTGTCACGCGCGCAAGCATTCCGGACTGCATCTCTTGTAAGATGTCTGGAACTCTGTTCACGAAATCGCTCGCATCCATCATAGTCGCGCCCTTTTCATCGCGGCGAGAAACGGGAATTACAAACGGTTGGCGCTCAAGGTCACGTGGACCAATTTCAATTCGAATCGGAACTCCCTTTTTGACCCAATACCACTTTTGAGAGCCAGCGTCGGCTCGAGCAATTTGTGCTCGAATACGTTCTCCATGAAAAGAGCGGCGCCGTAGTTCAGCGGCAAGCCTTTCACAGGCATCGATTACTCGCGGATCGGCCTCCAGCCGACGCGCGATTGGGATGATTACGACATGTTCGGGCGCGATGCGCGGCGGCAGCGCAAGCCCATCGTCATCGCCATGCGCCATCACGAGCGTGCCGACGAGCCGCGTGCTCATGCCCCAGCTGGTGGTCCACCCATATTCCTGTTTGCCTTCCCGGTTTTGAAATTGAATTCCGCTTGCACGCGAAAAATTTTGCCCGAGAAAATGCGAGGTGCCTGCCTGGATCGCTTTGCGGTCCTGCACCATCGCTTCAATCGACAAGGTTTGCACCGCGCCAGGAAAACGTTCGCTCTCCGATTTTTCGCCGCTGAAAACTGGAATGGCGAGATGATCGCGCACGAAACGTTCGTACACCTCCAGCATTTGGTTCGTTTCCGCGCGCGCCTCGGCCTCAGTTTCGTGAACGGTGTGACCTTCCTGCCAAAGAAATTCTGTCGTACGGAGGAAGAGCCGCGGTCGCATTTCCCAGCGGACAACATTCGCCCATTGGTTGATCAGGATGGGAAGATCTCGGTACGATTGCACCCACTTTGCGTAGCTCGCGCCGATGATTGTTTCTGACGTCGGCCGGATCACCAGCGGCTCAGTCAGCGCGCTCGACGGCCTTAACTTTCCATCGGCATCGGCTTCGAGGCGGGTGTGCGTGACGACTGCACATTCCTTCGCAAAGCCTTCGACGTGCTCCGCTTCCTTCGCGAAATAACTCAGCGGAATGAAAAGTGGGAAGTATGCGTTGCGGTGTCCCGTGGCGCGAAACATGGCGTCGAGCTGCCGTTGCATATTTTCCCAGATGCCGTATCCCCACGGGCGGATCACCATGCAGCCACGCACATCCGAAGGTTCAGCCAGCTCGGCTGCCCGAATCACTTGCTGATACCATTCAGGGAAATCTTCCTCGCGCCGCGGGGTAATCGCGGTTTTTCTAGATGAATCCACGGATTCTGCCATGCAAGAAGCGGAACAATTAAACTCGCACGATGCAAATGACCAGTAGCCATTTGGCGACACTCCGGAAACGCGAGTAGCTAAAAATTTCGTCCGATGAGCGCTTTGGCGCGGCCCTCGGCGTAGCCGCTGGCGAAATTGATCGTGCAAACGCTGCCATAAAGTGCGTGCGGCCCGTATGCTACCCCGGCGTAATTGAAATTGGGATCGAAAATGTTTTTGCGATGTGTTCGCGCCGGGCGGCCATCGTCAATAATGAGCGCAAGAATGATTTCGCGCGCGCTCTTTTTTCCGTAGGCAATGTTTTCACCCCACAGTTCCCTCCAGATTCCATAGCGGCTGAGGCGATCGCCTGCGCTGCTCTGGTCGCTGCCGCGATGCCCTATGCGCCCCGCAGCCTGATCGGCGCAATGATCGGCCGCCGCACGACACATTCCCGGCGACAAGGTGAGCGGTTGTTCCGGACGAGCATTACGAAGGAAGCGCACGGCCTCTTCGATCGCGCCCAATCCTTCTTTCATCCGCCATTTTGCGCTCCCTGGAAAAATGATAGACCTGCCATCGAAACGCGAACGCAACGCTTCAACATACGTCGCGTAAAGAGCGGGATCTTGCCGGGCAAGGTTCATCTCGCGAAGGACGGTGCTGGCCGAAACACCTTCGCCGTTTGGCACAGCAGGATACTCGCTGGCCAAAAGAAGCGAACACCCGGCCACGCAAAACAAAGCGGAAAGAGCGAGGCGGATCTGGAGCGAGTATTTGACACTCCGTGGCACGTCCCGTAGTTTTCGTGCCTTTTCCGCCGTTATGAAAACGTTTTCCGCTAAAGCCAGCGAAGTCCCGCGCAAATGGTGGGTAATCGATGCCAAGAACCAGGTACTGGGCCAGGTTGCGGTAAGGGCGGCCAACTTGTTGCGAGGCAAAGAGAAGACGATTTTCACTCCGCACGTCGATACCGGCGATTTCGTTGTCGTCATCAACGCTGACAAAGTGCGACTGACTGGAAAAAAAGAGGATCAAAAAAGTTACATGAGCTTTTCAGGATATGTGGGTGGCCACAAATCAGAGAATGCCCGGGCGCGGCGTGTTCGCCATCCGGAATTGCTGATTGAGCGGGCGGTGCGCGGAATGATTCCACATAATCGGCTCGGTCGCGCAGTTTATCGAAAATTAAAGGTTTACCGCGGCGATTCTCATCCGCATGCCGCGCAACAGCCGAAAGCAGTCAAATTTGCCTGACGAGTAATTCTATGTCGCCAACTCAGGAATTCATCGCCACCGGTCGCCGTAAGACTTCGGTCGCACGCATCCGCATGATGCCAGGCACAGGCAAGATCGACATCAACGGTCGCAGCTTTGAAGATTATTTTCCCACCGCGCCATTGCAGAATGTTGTGCTGCAACCGCTTCAAACCGCAAAGCTCGTGAATTCCTACGACCTCTCGATCAACGCGAGCGGCGGTGGCGCAAGCGGACAGGCTGGTGCGGTTCGTCTCGCGATTTCCCGCGCTCTTCTTCAAGTGGACGCTAATTTACGCGGCAGACTGAAGACTGAGGGCCTGCTCCGACGTGACCCGCGCATGAAAGAGCGAAAGAAATCGGGTCAACCCGGTGCCCGGAAACGTTTCCAGTTCTCGAAACGATAATTTTTCGTGTTGGAGGGACACGCGCTGTCGTGTCTCAAATATTAGAGCGCCGACGGCGGGGACACCCTCCAGTTATTTTGGCTTCGCCGGCGTCGCGCTTGGTGCCGCAAAAATGGCGGGATGGTCGATGTTGGTGCCGGCTCCAACGAGGCGCTTTGTTTCAACAAGCGCAATTCCTGGGCGGCCTCGCCCGCCCAAAAGCTCTCCCGGTAGCGTGTCAGGATCGCCTCGCAGACGCGCCGCGCTTGCTCGGTTTGGTTCTTCGATTTCAAAAGGTACACTTGCGAAAGCAGCGCAAGCGGCGCGTTGAAACTGTTTGGATAGGTCGATGCGATCTGTTGGTACATCGACAATGCCTCATCATTTTTTCCCATCGACTCCAGATTGGCTGCCATTGCCATTTTTGCTGTACTCACCAGTTCGTGATTCGGATTCTTGTCGATAAAAACCTGAAGCGTCCTGTTCGCTTCCATGAATTTCTTTTCTTTCCGCTGTGCTTCGGCCAGCAGAAGATAAACATCGGCGGCCGCGGGCGTGTTCGGGTAATTCGCAATCACTTGTTGATATGCGTCCGCGCTCTTTGCGCTGGCTAGCAATGCCGATGCCGATGCCGCTCGGCGATCAGAATAAAAGCGATAAGCTCCAAAGCCGACAATGGCGAGCACGACGATAATTAATGCCGCGATAATCTCAGTTTTAAATCGCTCCCAAAACACGCGTGTTTCAAGCGCTGCATCGTACGAAGGAGGCGGGACCGTGGGCATAATTTGATGTCGATGCTACTCGGCGATTCAACCGTGCGAGCGTCGTCTTATGCCACGCGAAGGTTTTTCACGCAAGCGATGTACGGTCGTTGGCTCGCTTGGTTCGGCCGCGGCGAAATTCATAGTGCAGCTGCCGAAATTATCATATGGACAATCGCGGCCACGGCACAGGTCAGGACAATGACTGCGATTGCCATGACCATGCGCGGGTCGACTTCGATCTCGCCCCGTTTCGATGGCCCGATTGACCACGCGATACCGCCACGCCGCGAAGACCGTCAGCAGTCCTCCAAGACCGATCATGCATTCCCGGGCACTTCGGAGATGCCGGTATGGGGTATGCGCGTCGCTGTACAACGCCAGAAGACATCTCGCGCGTCCACAGGCTAAATCGCAATCACGAATCCCAAACTCATCACGGCGATGCTGGTTCGCAACCAGGCGAGAAACGTCCGTTCGTTAGCGAGAATTTCAGCTTCGATCTTGTCCAAGTCGAGCCGCCCCAGCATTCGTCACCTCGTTGGACGCCGTTCCATTATCAATTCGTTTTGCTAATCGCAGACGGCCTTGCGCGCAGTGTTGCGGAAAGTGTTAACTCTACGACATGAACCTATGGCAAGAATATTGGACCCCGGTCCGCGTGTTTCTCGGCCTCGGCGCCGAACCGCAGACACTCACCTTCGTGCAAATTTCACTGCGCGGAATCATCGTCTTCATGTTCACGCTTTTGATGGTGCGAATCAGCGCGCGCCGATCGCTCGCGCGCCGCACCGTTTTCGACAGCGTCTTTCTAGTGATTCTCGCCTCTGTGCTCGCGCGCGCTATCAATGGATCTGCCGATCTGCTCCCGACCGTCGGCGGCGGGTTTGCGATGGTTGCGTTTCATCGATTGCTGGCCTGGATTGCGTTCTATTCGCATGGCTTCGGCAATCTCATCAAAGGAAATCCTCATCCGTGACGGGGAATTGGTGCACGGGGGGTTGCGTCGCAACCACATCACGAGACACGATCTCGAGGAAGATTTGCGACTCGATCTGCACTCTGACGATTTCAAGCGCATCCGAAGCGCACGCCTCGAACGCAGCGGCGACATCAGCTTCATCTGCAAATAATCACGCAGCCCTGAATTCGACATTGGACGTTCGACGTTCGACGTTCGACGTTCGACGTTTGCTTGATGCAGCCACACGACAAACTTTTCACTCCCGGGCCGGTCGAGGTTTCCCCGAAAACATGGGCGGCGTTCTCACGACCGATGATCAGCCACCGCGGAGACGATTTTAAAAACCTTTACCGCGCGATTCACCCAGGTCTTCAGAAATTATTCAACACGAAGCAGCCGGTGTTTCTCGCGACCTCCTCGGCGTGGGGCGTGATGGAAGCATCAATCCGCAACCTCGTCGGCCGCGGCCTGCTCAATTGCATGTGCGGCGCCTTTTCTGACAAATGGCTCGACGTCGCCAAGCGTTGCGGCAAAAACGCCGAGCCGCTCCAGGTCGATTGGGGAAAACACATCGATCACAAGGCGGTGGATCAACAGTTGGCGACCGGAAAGTTCGACACCGTCACTTTGGTTCACAACGAAACTTCGACCGGCATCGTGAATCCGCTTGGCGAGATCTGCGGCGTGCTCGCGAAATATCCCGACGTGGCCCTCATCCTGGATACTGTCTCATCGTTTTCCGGAGTCAAGATCGACATGGACGCGCTCGGCATCGACGTCATGCTGACCGGCGCGCAGAAAGCGCTCGCGCTACCGCCGGGTTTCTCGCTCTTCTCAGTTTCTGAAAAAGCTTTTAGCCGTGCTGAAAAAATCCGGAACCGCGGTTTTTATTTCGATTTTCTCGAATTCAAAAAGCAGCAAGCCGAATGGATGACCCCGAGCACACCCAGCATCGCGCATATTCACGCGCTCCAATCAAAGCTCGACGAAATTTCTGAGGAAGGCTTCGATGCGCGCTTCGATCGGCATGCACGCACGAACGTACTTGTGCACGATTGGGTCCGCCGCGCCGGCTTCGATTTTTTTGCCGAGGAAGGCTTCCGGTCAAAAACGCTCACTTGCGTAAAGAACAGCCGCGGCATCGACGTTCTGAAGCTCGCTCGCGAACTGCGGGGCAAACATCATCTGGTCATCGATCCCGGCTACGGCAAAATCAAAGCCAAAACGTTCCGTCTCTCGAATATGGGCGACGAAACGGAAGAAACGATTTCGCATCTGCTCGCGTGTCTCGATGATGTTCTGTAGCGCGGGTCCCCGCGACTGCCGAGCGAATGTCGTTTTCCTCAGCTGCAATCGCAGCCTAGCCTATCCCCGTTTATGCCAGCGATCGAAGCTTCCGGTTTAACTAAAATTTATCGGACCTACCGTAAGGAACGTGGCCTCTGGGGCTCGATCAAGGGTCTGGTCAAGCGACGATATCAAGAAACGCGAGCGGCCGACGAGGTTTCGTTCCAAATCGAGCAGGGCGAGTTTGTCGGCTTTCTCGGCCCAAACGGTGCGGGAAAAACCACCGTGCTAAAGATGCTGTCTGGCTTGCTGAATCCCACCTCAGGCGATGCGCGCGTGCTCGGCTTCATCCCATGGGAACGGCGCAACGAAATGAAGCGGCAGTTCAGTCTCGTGATGGGCCAAAAGAACGCGCTCTGGTGGGATCTGCCCGCTCAAGAATCGCTCGAACTCAACCGCGCCATCTACGGGATCGATCGGACGCGGTTCAAAAAAGTCGTCGACGGATTGTCGGAGCTCCTCGAAGTGCAGGACAAAATGAATGTGATGGTGCGCGAGCTCTCGTTAGGCGAGCGAATGAAGATGGAGCTCATCTCCGCGCTCATTCATGAGCCACGCGTACTTTTTCTCGATGAACCGACCATCGGGCTGGATGTCGTCAGTCAAAAACGTGTCCGGGAATTTTTGCGCATCTATAACGAGGACCATCGCATCGTCACGCTGCTGACCAGCCATTACATGCAGGACATCGAAGAGCTTTGTCATCGAGTTCTCATCATTGATCACGGCAAAATCTTCTTCGACGGACCGCTCGGACAAATTATCGATCGCTTCTCTGGCTACAAAATCGTGAGTCTGACCTTCGAGAAACAGGCTACGCGTGATTTGTCAGCGTTCGGTGAAGTAATCGAACAAACGCCGGTATCAGTGCAATTGAAAGTCCCACGAGCGAAAGTCACCGAGACTTGCCGGCAATTACTGGAAGCTTGTCATGTCAGCGACATCAATGTCCAGGAAGTGCCCGTGGAGGATGTGATCCGCCAGCTTTTCGGAGAGCGAGCTGGCAGGGCCCGTTTGGAACGCGACGGTCAAAGCTGACCGAAGCTGGGCAAAATGCTTTTTTCCATCGCCTCTGCGAATGTTGGATAGCGAGGCGTCCAACCAAGACCACGCAGTTTCGCATTGCTGACGCATTTACTGCTCTCCCCCCGCTTGCCTCGCGCTGCCGACTTTCCAACAGGCGGAAGTGGACGATTCAACTTCTTCGCCAACCAACGATAGCATTCGCTTTGCCGAATAGGTTGATCGTCAACCACGTTGTAAATTTGTTTTGGTTCGCGTTGTCGATCTAACAAGAGAAAGAGGGCTGCGGCAATATCGTCTCGGTGCACTTGGTTAATAAAGCGGTCGTTTTTCGGATCGACAACCGCGTTGCCGGTGAGAAATTTGCTCAGCAACGCCGACCGCCCTGGTCCATAAATTCCAGCGAGTCGCGCAACGATGCCGCTGTGGGCGAGGAAGAGTTCTTCGGTTTCACGCAAGATCTGCCCAGTTTGGTGTCGAGGCTCGGCGGCGCTTTCTTCGGTGACCCACTCACCGCTGATTTGCGCATATACGCTCGTGCTGCTGGTAAAAAGGATTGTCGATGTTGCAAATGTCTCGAGAAGATTGCGCGCGCCGTTGAGATAAACGCGACGATAAAGATCGACGTCTCCGCCGCGCGTGCTCGCGCAATGAACGATCACGTCGAAATTTCCTTCGCAGGCGTGGACTTGTTTCGCGTCCGTTATGTCAATTGCGTGGATCGGATATGGCTTACCCGTTCCGGCGTTAGATTTTGTCCAGCCTTCGACTTTCCAGCCAGCCCGATGAAACAAATCAGCAGTTGCCTGCCCGACATAACCGCATCCGGCGATCAAGATTCGCGGCATGATTCTTGATGCTCACACCGCCGCGGACGCAATTTCAATTTCATCAAAAATGTTGTTCTGAATCGCGCGGACCTGTTTGAGACGAATCAACTCCAGAAGCGCGAGAAAAGTCACGGCGACTTCGATCCGCGACACGACTGCGCCAAACAATTCGGAAAAGCGAACAGGAGCGCCGTCTGCGACCCGCTTCAAAATTGTATCGATCTTCTCCGAGACGCTGAACCGTTCGCCGAAAATCTCCTGGACGTCTTGCCGAGCCTCCACCCGCTTGATCACCGTTTGAAACGCGTTGATCAGCTGGAAAATCCCAACTTCACCCAGTCGAAGCGGCACATCGACAGAAGACGAGCCTGTTTCCCGCGCGAAAATGCGCTCTTGTCTGAGTTCACGCAGATGCAATTGTTCAGCTGCCTCCTTGAATTTTTTGTACTCAATCAGTTGCCGAATCAAATCCCAGCGCGGATCATCTTCCTCGGCCTCTTCCTCAGGCGGCTGCTGATCGATGGGCAATAAGCTGCGGCTTTTTAGGTAAATGAGGTTCGCCGCCATAACGATGAACTCGCCGGCAAGCTCGATATTCAACTCCTTAAATGCCTGAAGAAATTCGAGATACTGCCGAGTGATGCGTTCGATCGAGATGTCGTAAATGTCGATCTCATCCTGCTTAATCAGGTAAAGCAGGAGATCGAGCGGTCCTTCGAAAACCTCGAGCTTGACCTTGTAATCGCCTTCCATGCGTCGCGCTCCGACTCTAGGCAACCGGACACGTAAAGTAAACGGCAGCGACGCACCAATTACCGGTTGCTATATTCTGCCGAAGATTTTCTCAGAAATTACACAGGCTCTTTTCGGTGGATCCAAACGCTGTTCACGAGTCCGAGTCCAAACATGATCATCAGCACAAACGAGCCGCTATAACTGATCAATGGCAGAGGCACGCCCGTGATTGGCAGCATCGAGATGGTCATCCCCATATTTTGAAAGATATGCGTGAAGATGAGGGCAGTAATTCCAATGACCACTAGCAGGCCTAATTGATCGGCCGCAAAAAATGCAACGAAGAGACAGGTCAAAAGGAGCAAGGCGAACGCGCCGATGAGAAACATTCCTCCGACAAACCCCCACTGCTCGCCAATTGCGGAAAAAATGTAGTCATTGTGCACGGCGGTCGCAGGCAGGAACCCAAGCTCGATTTGGGTATTTGGCGCTTTGAATCCTTTCCCTGACCAGCCCCCCGAGCCAATCGCAATAAGCGATTGGTTAATTGCCCAGGCTGCACCCTGTTTGTCGATATCCGGGTGGGTAAAGGCAGTGATCCGTTGCTGCTGGTACGGTTTTAAACCAAGATTGATTGCGATTGGAATAAACGCCAACCCAATGAGAATGATGCAAATTAAGTAGCGCAGTGGAAGCCCACCGACGAATAACAGCGCCAGAAGCACCGGTATCCAGATGATCACTTCGCCGAGATCGGGCTGCATCGCAATCAAAAGACAGGGCGCTCCAGCGATCGCTCCACACAACAGCAACCGCAGCATCGGATGCATCTCGCGAAATTGGGTTAAAAGCAAAGCAAGGACCATGATCCCGGCGACAACCGCAAGTTGCGCAGGCTGAAAGTTAATCGGCCCCAAATGGAGCCAACTGCGCGCGCCATAAACTCGCTGGCCGATAAACTTCGTCAGGAGCAAGAAGAAAATGCCGGCCAGATACATCGGCAGCGCACCCCAACGAATCCAGCGATAGTCAATCAGACTCGTAATCATGAACGCGAAAAAACCGACCGCGACCCAGTTTGCCTGCTTGCGCCAGAAATCTGCGGCGACGGAATCTCCCCGCATGTAAGTCGCGCTGTAGATTGCTACAACGCCAAAGATGGCAAGCGCGAGCATCGTGACAAGAAGGAGCCAATTGAGCCCAAGCAATTTTCGAAGAAAAGGAGTCATGCCGATCTAATTCGCTGAGGTTTCGGGACTATCATGGAGCGGCAGCAAAAGCTCTGTTGATATCAACAACGAGTCAACAATTGAGCAAGCGTCGGAATCGTTTTACAAAATGCTACAATCGTTTCGCCGATTCTTATTGCGCTTTGAGCTGCCGATCACGTGCACACCCGATTCAATCTGAAAGGAAATAAATATATACTGGAAAAACCATCTCTCTTGTCGCTGTTCTCCCGGCCCTCGGTTCGATCGGTGTCATAAATCCCAGTGAGCGTGTTGCCTGTTTTCCCTTGGCGGCGGCGGCGGAAGAGAAGAGCTGAGAAAGAACTGAAGAAGGTTATCTCCGATAGGCGATAAAGGGCTATTTTGTCTATAAACGCCAGAGGGTGTGGAGATTACGTTCCCTTAACTCTCGACCTAGTAGATCAATACAAGGACCTGGCGTTTAGGTGCTTAAGAACTTTTGCGCGCGAATGTGACCACTTCTCTTGTCACTCGATCAAAGGCTATTAAAGTAGTCTCCACTTGTTCGTTTTGGAGGTTCAAGCAGATGTCCAAGCAGGCGAAGACAAAGCGAAAACTCGCGCATCCAATGCTTCCGATGCAGCGGCAGTTGAATTTGCAGCACGAAGGTACGCATTTCGATCTGCGTCCCATTTTTGATCGATTGAACGAGCGATATTTTCGCGGCCGGCTGCGCGGTTATAAAGTAATGTGGGGTCGACGGCGAAGACATCGTCCGAGAGAATATTTCGTCTTTGGCACGATTCAGGAGGAAGACCGCGTTATCCGGATCAATCCATCGCTGGATCAACCCTTTGTCCCGCTTTGGTTTCTTCAGTACGTGCTTTACCACGAAATGCTGCATTCGGTGGTACCGGAGGAAAGCGTCAGGGGAGGTCGCCGACGCGTGCACACGGAAGAATTCAATCGCCGGGAGCGAGAGTTTCGAAACTACCGTCGGGCGCGACGCTGGGAAGAAGAAAATCTATCGCGCTTTTTGCGCTAGGCCGCGCCTCAGCGCCTTTCCGTCGTCGTTGCGCCGGAGGCGCTTTCAGACGGCAAGGGGGTCGTCGCTACGTTCTTTTTGATCAGGTACCAAAGGGTTGTCGCGAGCAGGAGGGAGATCAACTTCGCGCGCCAGTTTTTCAGGATCAGTCTCTTCATAATTGCTGTGCAATAAAATTTCCGCGATGCGTTGCCGAAATGTTTCTGGAGTAAAATTGCGCTCGATCCGTCGCCGGTGGCAAATGGAAATGCCGCCGGTCTCTTCCGAAACTATCACCGCCACGGCGTCCGATTCTTCTGTGATTCCGAGGCCGGCGCGATGGCGCAAGCCGAGGCTTCGGTCCAGCGTTTCGCGCTGACTAACGGGGAAAATACAGGCCGCGGCCGCGATCCGCCCGTTGCGTACGATGACTCCGCCATCGTGAAGCGTGGCTTTCGGATGAAAAATTGCCAGAATAAGCTCGACAGAAAAATCGCCATCGATCGTCACACCAGTTTCTTCATACACGCGAATCGAGGTGTCGCGCTCGATCGCGATCAGGGCGCCGAATTGTTTATTTGCCAATTGCGTCACTGCTTCAGCAAGATCGTGGACAGTTTCGCGTTTTTCGCTCGTCAGGGAGAAAATTGGATGTCCGCCGAGCGCGGCCAGGCCACGCCGCAGCTCCGGTTGAAAGATCACTACTAATGCGACCGCGAGAAAAACCGAAAAACTGCGCACGAGCCAGCCGATGACAACCAGATTGAGCAACTGCGAAATCAGCGTCAGCGTCAAGAAAACGATCGCCAGCCCGGTCAACACTTTGGCGCCGCGCGTCCCGCGAAAGTAAAGATAGCCATAGTAGATCGCTACGCTCAGCAAAATGATTTCAAAGGCGCTACGCCAGCCTCTGAGCCAAAGATGAATGAGTTCCTGAATCATTTTGCCTTTTGAAGAATTGCTTCCGTCACCAACAGCGCGTTTACATTCTCTTTTACATCATGAACGCGAAAAACATCCGCACCGCGCGTCCGCAGGAGAGATGTCAGGGCCACCGCAGGCGCATGCCGATCATTTATCTCGGATGAGCCGATCAGTTTAGCGAGAAAAGATTTCCGGGAAACACCCACCACGAGCGGACGCTCGTACACTCGAATTCGCTCAAGTTGCGCGAGCAGCTCGAGATTGTGCTCAAGCGTTTTCCCGAAACCAATTCCCGGATCAAACGCAATCGCCATGGGATCAATGCCGCACTCTACGGCGCGGGCATATTGTTGTCGAAAAAAATCAGCGACCTCCGAGACCACATCGATATAGTGCGGTTCGATCTGCATCGTCCGGGGATTTCCTTGCATATGGATAATGATGAAAGCTGCTTTGCTTTCGGCAACAAACGGCATCATCTCTTTATCGCCTTGTCCCCCGGTGACGTCGTTTACAATTGAAGCGCCTACCTCTATCGCCGCACGTGCAACCTGAGCCTTCGATGTATCGATCGAAATAAAGATGTCGATCTTGGCTCGCAATCTTTCGACCACCGGAATGACACGCCGCCGTTCTTCCTCTACTGCAACAAATTCAGCGCCGGGCTGCGTCGATTCACCGCCTATATCGATGATCTGTGCGCCTTCCGCAGCCATTCTCAGGCCGTGTTCAACCGCCTTTTCCACGGTGAAAAATTTCCCGCCGTCGGAGAATGAATCCGGCGTGACGTTCAGGACGCCCATGATCAGCCCGTGACGGGAAAGATCAAAAACGCGACCGGCGATTTTCCACTGCCTCCCACCCATTGCGGGTGAGACTATCACACGCGTTGCTTTATTCGAATTGGCTTCCGGTTGTTATTTGCGTGTGTAACGACCCATCAATTGGCCCTGGGTGATAACGTGACCGCTCATTACTTTGTCGAGTTCCTGTCGCTTTGCGCCGCTGCGAAGACCGAGAGTCTGATCGAGCGCGAAGATTTTGAAGTAATAACGATGGGTACCTGACGGTGGCTGTGGTCCGCCATAACCAACGTTGGGATAATCGTTTGTGCCCTGGACTGCGCCTTTTGGCACGCTTTTCTCGGGGATTTCGGTTGTCTTGGGATCGATATTCCAAACCAGCCAATGCGTGAAGAGACCGACCGGCGCGTCGGGGTCATCCACGATCAGAACCAGACTCTTAGCGTTCGCCGGCGTTCCCTCAATGCGAAGCGGTGGGTTAGCGTTCCCGCCGTCGCGACTGAATTTCGACGGAATATCGCCGCCTTCCTGAAAAACAGAACTTATGATCTTCATCTTAGTTCCTCCTGCGGCAAACGAAACGGTTGTCGCCACGGCAATCGCGAATGCGCCGACAATAATCGCTTTTTGCATTATTGGATCTTCGGTTGAAATCTCGTTACATCGATAATGACACCAACCGATATCGTTTCGCTCGCATGACTAAAAACGGACGTAAGATTCGAGAACAAATCCTCGCACTCCTCGCTTCGCCTGACTACCGGCCGCTCGACAAGGGTGAACTGGCAAGAGCGCTTGGGCGTAAGAGCGGTGTGCGCATGGGACTAAACCAGGTAGTGCGCGAGCTCGAACGCTCGGGCGAGATCGCGCGGATTCGCAAGAATCGCTACGTCTTGTCAGCAGAAGCCGATCTTGTCACGGGCACGTTGTCAATCCATCAAGCTGGATATGGATTTCTAATCACGGAAAAACCGGGCGAGCCGGACATTTTTGTCGCGGCGGAAAACACTGGCACAGCCATGCATGGCGACCGCGTGGTTGCGCGCATCAGCCGCGACCAACCGTCCGCGCGAGCCAAAGGGCGACGCGAGGGCCGCGTGATTCGAATTCTGGAGCGCGCACACGATACGATCGTCGGAACCCTGCAGCATTCGCGCAATTTTTATTACGTCGTTCCGGATGATCCACGAATTGTCCACGATGTGTATGTCCGGCCTGTAATAGATCGGCGGTCACAGATCGCCGCTACAGTTGGTGACAAGGTTGTCGTTCGACTCGAGCCTTGGGAATCGCGCCACGTTAATCCGGAAGGTGACATCATCGAAATACTCGGGCCAGCCTCGGCGCCGGGCGTGGACATGCTGTCAATCATCCGGAAGTATCATTTGCCGACCGAATTTCCGGAAGACGTTATCGATCAAGCAAACCGGATTTCCGAAACCGTTGATGCGAGGAAGCTTGAGGGACCATCGATCCGGACGATGCACGCGATTTCGACGACGCGATCCATGTTGAAAAGATCGATAATGGCGGTTGGCGACTCGGAGTGCACATTGCTGATGTCGCTGCTTATATTGAGCCGGGTAGCGCACTCGATCGCGAAGCACGCCGGCGCGGTAACAGCGTTTATCTACCGGACCGAGTGATTCCAATGTTGCCGGAGCGCCTGAGTAATGGCGTGTGCAGTCTTAATCCGGGAGTCGATCGGCTGACGCATTCGGTATTCATTCAGTTCGACAAAAATGGAGTCGCGAAAAGCGCACGCTTTGCCAAGAGCATGATTCGCAGCGCGCACCGTCTGACTTACAAGCAGGCTTACGCGATCCTGAATTCGTCGCCTCGGGATCAATTAAGCGAACAGCTGCACGTCGCCTGGGAGTTGGCCTCGTTGCTGCGGCGGAAAAGATTCGAGCACGGCTCGCTCGATCTCGATTTTCCGGAAGTTAAAGTACGCCTGGACGAAACCGGCAACCCTGTCCACCTGGAGCGGATCGACAATGACGAATCGCATCAACTGATCGAGGAGTGCATGCTAGCAGCAAACGAAGCGGTCGCGCGGGAGCTGAAGAAGCGCGCCGTCCCGACGATCTATCGCGTCCACGAAAATCCCGATCCGGAGAAGCTGGCTGAATATCGTGAGTTCGTGATCAGTTTTAACTACAAGGTCGGCGATTTAACCCATCGCGGTGAATTGCAGCGCCTGCTTGCCTCCACTCGCGGAAAACCAGAGGAGCAAGCGCTTAAGATCGGTTTGCTGAAAAGTTTGAAGCGCGCGCGTTACGCGCCGCAGCCGCTCGGACATTACGGACTGGCCAAACCTAACTACCTGCATTTCACGAGTCCGATTCGGCGTTATGCCGATCTCGCCGTCCATCGAGCATTGGCGGAACGCAACGGGAAACACCAGTCGCGGATCGACATGGGTCAGATCGCGTCGATTGCCGAGCACATTTCAACGACCGAGCGCACCGCAGCCGACGCAGAAATCGAGGCCGTCAAGATGAAGAAGCTTGAATTTTTTCAACGGCAACTCGACGAACATAATCCGCAGGTTTTTCGCGCAGCTATTGTCGATGTACGCAATTACGGGCTGGT
>WNFJ01178314.1_pt1 | contig 16966 bp, 17 predicted proteins | sample 5400461 | NCBI WGS metagenome assembly WNFJ01 (sample SAMN13153349, study PRJNA577476) | soil metagenome | isolation source: 115 cm saprolite on Douglas fir-dominated hillslope | place: USA:California | collected 2013-09-17 | reverse complement strand
GAACGGCGCCCCCGCCGTGAGGGTGCCGCCAAGATCGAGGTTGCCGCGCACTTCGCTCGAGGCCGACGCCTGCAAGCTTCCGGGTGTGGTCAGGTCGCCACCGATGGTGACGTGCGCGGACCACGCCACGCCGTTGTTCGAGCCAACGCTGCCTCCGAGGCCGCCATTCGGCGGTCCCTTGGAGCTGTCAAAGCCGTCCGTCGCAAGGTGAGCACTTGCGTGAATCGCGCCGCAACTGCAGATGGCTCGCTGGAACGTCGCCGCACCGAGAATGCCCGTACAGGTCGAGCCGACGTCGACGCTCGGTGCGTTGCCAGCGTCGGTAACGCTAGCGGGGGACGCCGAGAGCGCCTGTTCGATGTTCGACTTCGAGTCGGAGTCTGGAGCACTTCGGTTGCAGCCGACCGCTGCCAAGAGCGCTGCGGAGTAGACGATTGCACAGAAAACTTTGCAGCGCGGCTTTGCCATTTGCGTTGTCGTCCTCACGTCCCGCGAAGACCGGCGCGGAACTGGCCTGGAGTCACTCCGAGAGTGTTTCGGAAGTGGCGAATCATCAAAGTGGCCGTGTCACGACCCGGAGCTGCCCCGGATCGCCCTGGCCAGCCGATTTCCTGTGCGATCTGCTCTAGCGGTCTGTTCGGCGACGAATGTGCCAGGACGTCGCAAGCCCGCGCCACAAGAACTCGGTTCTGGTACTCGGAAGGTCGCACCCCCAATTGTTCTCGAAAGACGTGGGGAAGATAGAAGCGGTCGCAACCCGCTGCGCCGGCCAGGCGGTTCAGATCATAAGGGTCCTTGTAGTGCGCGCGCAGATAGGCGATTGCTTTCGGGATGATCGCAGCCCCACGTGCGGGTGTGACGACCTCCCTTGCGTTCTCCGCACAGTGTTCGATGAAAGCGCGGACCAACTCGGCCAGGTTTTCGATGTGCCGGCCCATTGAGCGCGAACAGGTGCACCGCGGCGCCGCTGGCGCGGAACCAAACAGCGTGCCGCATAGATCTCGCTGGAACCGGCGCAGGGCTGCTGTCAACGCCGGATGACCGACGCCCGGGTGCGGGTGCTTGATGTTCAAATCGCGGAAGCGCCATCCCAGCTCGCGAGCCGCACGCTTCATCAGGGACTCGCCCACTTGCACGACGATGAAATCGGCGGGAGGGGTCTGCCGCGTGTTCGCGTGCAGCTCCCCCGGCTGCATCGCCATCGTCACGTGAACGTCGTCGATGTCGTACAATCGGTGGTTGTACTTCCATTCGACACGCGCGTTTCCGGACATACGAAGTGCCAAGCAAAAGCTGTACGTCTCGTGGAAAACGACCCACCGCCGCGCGCAGGCTCGCGCCTCGAGGACCCACAGATCGCGCATGATCTGGTGGAACCGGACATCACCCTCCCCGGATGGACTTCGACTCGGCATTCTCGCGCTCCGTCCCTGAGCTACGGACGGGACCGCTTATACACCGCAAGAACGTGCCTGGATCGTACAAGATTGCTAAACGTTCATGGGCGTCGCCGCACTTGCGCAGGCGATCACCCTGGCGCTCGCCCGAGCGACGGCCTCATGCGGGATGCGTCGCGGTCACCGCCGCCGCGGGCGCGCCATCGCCCTTGAGCCGGCCCTGGGCGACGGGTCGAACGGGGGCAGCGCCAATACCAGCCGCTCTACGCGGGGCAGCGAATCGATCATCGCGCGTTCGGCGCGAAGCTCGTCGAACGGCGCGTCGTAGACGACACACAGGAGGTAAATGCCGGCAAACGAGTGTGCCACAAACGGCGTGGCGCCTCCTCGGTGCACATAGCGCACGCGCTTGCCCTTGCGCACTGCGGCGACATCGCTCAGACCTCGCAGAATGTCGATCGCGGCTTGTGACACCATGGCGAGAGGGGTCCCGCTTTCGGGCGCTTCGGCAGGCTGGGCCCCCTCCGGCTTGTCAGCGCCGGCCGGCCACAGCGTGGCAAGCCCTTTCGGGTGCGCAGCCCCCCAAACAACGGGGGAGTTGGCATCGATCACCACCGCATTGAGCGCAGCCGCGCGGGTGGATAGCGCCTGCAACTCCTCTTGGAGAGCGCTCGCGACGGGCGGATGGCTCGATACCCCCGGTCCCTCCGGTGCTGGCGCTTGAAAAAGGGCGTCAAACGTGCTGGTCAGCATCTCGAGCCGGCGGCGCAATACCTCTCGGTCAGCCGGTTCTGTTTCGAAGCGGGCAACGACCGAGCGCCCGTCCGGCATGCGGCATCGAATCTCGTGCGGACGCGGTTCAGGACCAAGTGGTGCGAGCTCCTCATCCCCCTCGACGACGAGGGCTTCTTGTGCGCCGAGCTCTCGGCGCACGAGGGCGAGGAGACGGTCAAGTTCGAGTTGCACGACTGCGCGCTTCTCCTATCACGATTCTACTGACAACCTAAAGGCCGGCTGGCCTCCCCCCTATGAGTCTCACCTTTCGCATCGGCAACGTACCCGTCGAGATCTTGCCATCCTTCTTCGTGGTGGCGGCGCTGCTTGGCTACAGTCCTTACGAAGACCTGGTCAAACTGGCCCTTTGGGTCGTCATCGTACTTGGCTCGGTCACAGTTCACGAGCTCGGGCATGCGCTCGCGGGACGAATGTTCGGCCTGGAGCCCCGGATTGTCCTTCATGGCGCGGGGGGGACAACATCGTGGAGTACGCAGCGCAACCTCTCGACTTCGCGCCGGATCGCAATCAGCCTTGCGGGGCCCTGCGCGGGCTTCGTTATTGCGTTCGTCGTTTGGGCAATGAGTGCGCTGGCGTTTCGCCCGGCCGACGGCGTGCCGCTGACAAGCGGGCTATTCGCATTCGTCGTTCGGCAAGTCCTGTACGTCAACTTCGGGTGGGGTGTTCTCAATCTCCTTCCGATGCTCCCGCTCGACGGCGGAAATGTCATGGCCCGCCTTCTCGACGCCGCCACGGGCGGGCGTGGCCAGCGTCCCGCGCTCGTCATTTCGATCGCGTTGGCCGCCGCGACCGCTCTCGCCGCGGGGTTGGCCGTTTTGACCCTCGGCGCGAGCTCTTGGCTGTGGCCGACTTTCTTGGCGCTTTCGTTTCTGGCAAGCAACTGGCAGGAGCTAAAGCGATTCGACGCTTTGCAGCAACGAACTACCTGAGAACCACTCATCCCAATGCGCCCCTGGAGAGGTGGCGAGCCTTGCCAGGGCGCACGGAAGGATCAAGAGTGCGCGCCGCACGAGGTGATCCATGGCAACGGTCAAAGCAATCCCCGATGGCTACAGTTCGGTGACGCCGTTTCTGAACATCAGAGGCGCGGCCGAGGCCATCGAGCCCGCAGACATGCCAAAGCGCGTCGCCGAAGCGATGAAGAACACGAAGTAAAATGCCGACGGTTACCATCGTCGGCGCCGGTCTGGCTGGGTGCGAGGCCGCCTGGCAGCTGGCCGAGCGCGGGATCGACGTACGCCTTCTCGAGCAAAAGCCCCACGCGCGAACTCCCGCGCAATCGAGCGACACGTTTTGTGAGCTCGTCTGCTCGAATTCGATGCGTGGCGCAGCATTGGCCAATGCCGTGGGGCTGCTCAAAGAAGAGTTGCGCCGCGCCGGTTCGCTGATACTTGCCTGCGCGGATGCCACGCGCGTTCCTGCAGGGGGTGCGCTTGCGGTCGACCGCGACGCTTTCTCCGCGCTCGTCACGGAGTTTATCCATCGCCACCCGCGCATCGCAGTCGCGACCGGCGTGATCGACACCATTCCCGACGCATCGCCCAGCGCGCCTGTCATCCTTGCGACCGGCCCCCTAACGGGCGACTCGCTCGCCGCCGATCTGGCGCGCGCCGTGGGATGCAAGCATTTGGCCTACTACGACGCGATCGCCCCCATCGTGTCCGCGGATTCAATCGATTGGGGCCGCGTGTTCAAGCAATCGAGGTACGGAAAGGGAGCCGAAAACGGCGGCGACGAAGCCTACGTAAACTGCCCGATGGACGCCGATCAATATTGCGCATTCGTCGCGCAGCTCGTCGCAGCGAAAAAAGTGGAGCCTCATAGCTTCGAAGACGTTCGTTACTTCGAGGGCTGTCTGCCAATCGAGGTGATGGCGGCCAGGGGTCCCATGACCCTCGCCTACGGACCCATGAAGCCCGTGGGCTTGGTCGATCCGAGAACAGGTCTTCGGCCGTTCGCGGTCGTGCAGCTTCGCCCCGAAGACGCGGCCGCCACCGAGTACAACCTCGTTGGCTTCCAAACCCGCATGACTTGGCCCGACCAGTCGCGCGTTTTTCGCACCATCCCGGGACTCGAAGAGGCAGAAATAGCGCGGTTCGGAACGGTACACCGCAATACGTTCGTCGACTCTCCCCGAGCCATCGACGAGCGCATGCAGCTTCGGCGGCGCGACTGGGTCTTCTTGGCCGGACAGATCACCGGCGTCGAAGGCTACGTCGAGAGCTGCGCCTGCGGCTTCGTCTGCGCCGTAATGCTGGCGCAGTCTCTTGCAGGGCTTGCTCCAGCGCCACCACCGCCAACTACCGCGCTGGGAGCCATACTCACGCACCTGAGCCGGCCCGCTCTCGATTATCAGCCGTCGAACGTCACGTGGGGATGGTTGCCACCTCTCGAAAACCGCCGGCTCAAGAAACGCGAACGTTACGAGGCGATGGCCGCGCGCGCCTTGGGCGAACTATCACGCTGGCTCGACACTGCCCCGCTCGCGCGGATCGACCGGCAAGGCGGGCTCGGCCCGACTGCGCGGCAGAACGACGTCGGGTTGCTGGAGGCCTGCGAGCCTGCGCCCCGCTGATCGACGAAAAGCCCACGCGTGTTGCAAGAAGTAGTCGAAGAGGGCTCCGCGCCATCCCCGCTGCTCCGGAAACGGAGCGCCTCCCCACAGCCCATAGCTCGCAGGCTTGTGGCGCGGTAAGTACGCCGTGCGAAATATCCAGTCCCACAAGGCAATCTTCGTAGCGAAGTTCACGCTGCGCTGGTCGATGACGTCCGCGTGATGCCAGCGATGCATCTCGGGACCGTTCAGGATCCGCTGCATCCAGCCTGCGCGCACGTCGACGTTCGAGTGGATGTACATGCCCCAGGTTGCATCGAGAACGCCCTTCATCAAGGCCACGTCCGGGTGCGCGCCCAGAAGGACGATTGGCGCATACTCGATGGTCTGGTTGATCAATATCTCGAGCGAGTGCGAGCGCGATCCCGACAGCCAATCAACGTCCTTGCCTGAGTGGTGCGCCTCGTGGATGCGCCACAGCCAACGATTGCGATGCTGGGCGCGATGAAACCAATAAATGTAAATGTCGTGGGTGACCCAGAAGAACCCAAGCTGCACGATGACCGGCCAATCGGAGACGAGGTGCAGCCGGGACCAGCCGGTAGACCGATCCATCGCAAGTATGATCGCCTTGATCAGCAGACCGAGGAGATAACTCTGAACGAGCGTGTACCAAAAGAAATCGGTGAAGTAGCCGGCGCGAAAGATTCTCTGGCGATGGTCGTACGGAAACGCGCGCTCGAGGACCGCTATAATTGCGGCCGCACTCGCAATGGCAATTGGCGAGAGTAGCTCCCAGCTCATTCGCGCCATACAGTAGTGCGGTGTTCCGAAGTCCTTGGCGCGTGTGAAAAGCGCATTAATGGGCGCCTGGAGCTACGCCGTTGCCGGCTTCGCGCTGGGCGGAGGCCTCCAGCCGCACATCGGCGTCCGAACGCACGCGACGCAGCCGCCGCCGAGCTGCCAGCTCCTCGGGATACACGCGTTTGATGCCATCCCCCAGCGATCGTTCGATATCTCGAATGTTTGCCAACAAGCGCACGAGTCCGACGATCTCGACCGATGCTGCCTGATCGCTTCCCCACATTGTGCGGTCGAGGGTGATGTGCCGCTCGACGAACGTCGCTCCCATTGCGACAGCGGCCCAAGTCGGCGCGAGGCCGGTCTCGTGCCCCGAGTAGCCGACCGGAACCGCGCAGAATCGTTGCTTGAGCGTGTGGATCATGCGCAGGTTAAGTTGCTCGATCGGGCATGGATACGTGGAAGTGGCGTGGGCAAGAAGCAAGTCGTCCTCCCCCACGGCCGCGACGGCGCGTTCGATGTCCTCCATCGTTGACATCCCAGTCGACGCAATGAGCGGCTTGCCCGTCGAGCGCATCTTGCGCAGGAGTGGCAAGTCGGTCAGCGACGCCGACGCCGCCTTGTAACAGGGCGGATCGAAAGCCTCGATGAAGTCCACGGCGGGCTCATCCCAACACGATGCAAACCATAGAATTCCACGTTCCTTGCAATGGCGATCGATGGCTTCGTACTCGCGTTGCCCGAGCTCGAGTCGCTTGCGATACTCGATGTAAGGCATGCGGCCCCAGGGCGTTTCCCTCTCGACGTGCCATTGGTCGTGCGGCACGCAGCGCTCGGGCGTGCGCTTCTGGAACTTGACGGCATCGCATCCGGCCAGGACTGCTCCGTCGATGAGCTTGCGAGCCAATTCGAGGGAGCCGTTGTGGTTGATTCCGATTTCAGCAATGACAAATATGCGCTGATTGTCGCCGATAAACCGATCGGCGACCCGAACCCATGCGTGGCTCATGATTCGCTCCGTTGGTTGAAGCTCCACGGCCCGGGCGTAGAAGTCGGGGGATTCACCATGCGGTCCATCCGCCGTCCACGACGAGGTTAGAGCCCGTGAGGTAGGAAGAAGCGTCGCTTGCAAGGAACAAGAGCGCGCCGCGATACTCATCTCGCCGCGCCATGCGCCCAAGCGGCGTGCGCTTTGAGTACTGCTCGATGAAATACGCGTCCTGGCTCGCCTCGACCCCCCCTGGAGACAGCGCATTGACTCGCACGCCCGCCGATCCCCAATACGCCGCGAGATATCGCGACAGCGCCAAGACCGCGGCTTTGGTTGCGGGATAAGCCGCCGACTTGAAGAAACGCTGGCGGCCGTCGGGGCCAACGTAGAGAGACTGATCCGGCGCAACTATGCCGTAGGTCGAGGCTACGTTTATGATGCACCCGCGTTGCCTGCGCGCCATTTCCGCCCCGAGGACCTGGCAAGAGAGAAATGTGCCCGTCAAGTTGACGTCGAGCGAACGCTGCCAACGCTCAAGCGAGTAATTCTCGAACCGCGACGCTTCGAGGTCCGATCCTGGGTCGAACTTGTCGTCGATTGCGGCATTGTTGACGAGAACGTCGATGCGCTCGAAGCGGCTGGTCGTGGCATCCCGAAGCCGCTCGAGACTCTCCTTGTTCGTGATGTCCGCCGCGACGCCGATGGATCGAATGTCGCGCCTGGCCAACTCCTCGACAACCGCCTGGCAGGCGCCGTGGTCGAGGTCGGTCGCTACGATATCGGCGCCTGCCTCCCCGAGTGCAACGCAGTGTTCGCGCCCGAGCATCCCCGCTGCGCCCGTTACGACCGCGGTTCTACCTCGAAGAGAGAATTGAGCGAAAGTCATCCGATTCTGGGCTTGGGCTTGGTGTGAAAGTGCGATGTCTTCCGGAACACCGGCTCCACGGGTTGTCCGCGAAGCATCTCGCGCACGCGCCGTTCGCCTACGGCCGTATGCAGAATGGGCAGCACCGCTCTCCAGCTTGAGAGGGTGTGCTCGATCTCTTCATCCCCGTGCGCCAAAGATACGTTGTGGAAGCCTCCCCAAAGGAGCCCGCGTCTAAGCAACTCCTGCTGCACGAGCGACTTCATTTCGAGCGGATCCGCGCCGCTTGCTGCGCCCGAAGGCGCAAACGCAACCATCGTTCGAGCAGGCAACCCGACGCACGAGACGTATGTCATCCCGAGTTCCCGCGCAGCCGCCTGTACGCCGTCGCGAAGTTTCGCCCCCTGCCGTTCGAGATGCGCAGCAACGTCCTGTTCTCGAAGGACACCTATGGTTGCCTTTGCGGCCGCCAGCGAGAGCGCTTCTCCGCCGAATGTGGTGAAGAAAAACACGTCGCGCTCCAGAAGGCTCATGACGTCGCGGCGACCGACCAAGATCGACAGCGGCATGCCATTGGCGACCGCTTTCGAAAAGCACGCAAGATCCGCCGTGACGTCATAGCGCTGCTGTGCGCCCCCGAGAGCGATCCGAAATCCGGTCCACATCTCGTCGAACACCAATAGGGATCCGTTGGCGTGACAGAGTTTCTTGAGCTCGTTCAGAAATCCAGCGCGCGGCTCTTCGAAGACGACGGGCTCCAGGATCACGCACGCCACGTCATCGTCGAGCGCGTCGCGAACGCTGGCGAGATCGTTGTAAGAAAACGTGAAGGTCAAATCGCGAGTGGCTTGCGGGATTCCCGCATGACGGTCGGTAGTCCCCACGTACCAGTCGTGCCAGCCATGATACCCGCAGCAGAGGACCTTGGACCGGCCGGTAAACGCCCGCGCGAGCCGGACGGCGGCGCTCGTCACGTCGCATCCCGTCTTGCTGAAACGAACCATCTCGGCGTTCGGCACAATCTCGCGAACGAGTTCAGCCACTTCGACTTCGAGCGGGTGGACGAGGGAAAATGTGATTCCGTCCTCCAACTGCCGGCGTATTGCCGAGTCGACCGCGTCATGGCCGTAACCAAGGACGATCGGACCTATCCCCATCTGCCAGTCGATGTATTCGTTGCCATCCACGTCCCAGACGTGCGACCCCTTGCCGCGCGAGAGGTATACCGGCGCAACCCCGCGAACGTACTGCCCGGGCCCCTTGGCAAGCGTCTGCGTAAGCGCGGGCACGAGGTCCTGCGCGCGCGCCAGCCAGCGCTCGCTCTGCGCGATGGTCGGATAATCTTGGTTAAGTCGGATCGAGTTCGGCATGAAGTCCTCGGGGACACTCATTCGCGCAGGGCCTGCGTGACGCGCGCCGCGATCGACGCCCCATCAAACTTCTCGAAGGCGAGAACGTCTGCGAGCAGGCCCGGCCGAAACCACCGGTCCTCAAGCGCTACCGGCAAAACGCGGGTGCGAACGCCGTTCTCCACCAGAAGCTCGCAGACGATCGAGTAAAGCCCGCCCGTACGTAAGTGGTCCTCGATGGTCACGATCAACTTCGATTCCGCAGCCGCCCTTAATATCGCGCGCGTGTCGACTGGCCGGAGCGTTCTTACGTCCACCAAGCGAGGTCTTACACCATTCGCTTTGAGCTCTTGCCGCGCGACTTCGACTTCGCGCAGCATTAGCCCGTAGGTGAGCAGCGAGACATCGCTGCCCTCCGCAAGCACTTCCGCCTGTCCCATCTGAAACGGCGTCCGGTGAGCGACCGCCGGCCGGCCAGCATTGAAGCGCACATAACAGGGCCCGTCGCTCGCTAAGATTGCAGGCATCGCGGCAGCGAGCTCGTCTTCGTCTGCCGGGCAAACGATTTGCATGCCTGGAATGGCGCGCATCAATGCGATGTCTTCGATGGCCTGGTGGGTGGGCCCGTTGGCTTCGGAAAGAAAGCCCGGAACGGTCCCGACGAGCTTTACCGGAAGGCGACCAATTCCGACGTCGGTGCGTATGAACTCGAACGCACGGAGAGTGAGAAACGTCGCGAGCGCATGACACACGGGCACGCGACCGCGAAGAGCCAGGCCGGCCGCGGCGCCTACCATCGTCTGCTCGCAGATGCCGACATCGATAAAGCGCGGCCCGAGACGAGCTGGCAAGTTGCGGATGGGGGCTCGGTTCTCTGCAGTCATCACCACGATCCGGGAATCACTTTCCGCAAGCTTGGCGAGCACCTCTTCGTAGGTCGCCATCAGCGCACCACCTTCGTCTCGGAGGTCAAGGCTGCGCGCTCTCCACCGTGCAGTTCGCCGAGCAACGCTTTCACCTCGTCGTGCGAAAACGCGACGAACCATCGATCGGCACGGCGCTCAAGACTCGGCAGTCCCTTGCCGCGGACGGTCCGAGCGATAATTGCGGTGGGCCTGCCCGGCTCCCGCGGGATAGTCGCGAACGCCGCGCACAAATCGCCGTAGTCGTGACCGTCGATGGTGCACGTCGAAGCGCCGAACGCTTTGAACTTGTCCTCGAGCGGCTCCAGCGGAACGAGATCCTCAGTGCGAACATTCGCCTGAAATTCGTTTCGATCGACCATAATCACCAGGTTGTCCAGCCTCTTCGCGCTAGCGACAAGCAGCGACTCCCAGATGGACCCTTCGTCGAGCTCGCCATCGCCCACCACCACGAATACGCGCGACGGTCCACTCGTCATCTTGATGTCGAGCGCGATTCCAACGCCTACGGCGAGCAGGTGTCCGAGCGACCCCGAATGAAACTCGACCCCGGGCACCGTTCGGTTCGGGTGCCAATAGATCAAATCGTTCGTTTTCAGGTGGTTCTCGAGACGCTCGCGCGCCAGAAATCCTAGCTCCGCCAGCGTCCCGTACAGGGCGGGTACATCGTGGCCTTTCGAGAGGAGCAAGTAGTCTCGGCCGGGGTCGCTCACGGTCGCGGGGCTGATCCGCAGAACCCGTGAGTAGAGGTACACAAGGAGATCCGCACAAGACAGGGAGGCCCCGATAAAGCATCCACCGCCGGTCGCCATTCGTACGATGTGCTCGCGAACGCGCAGGGCCAGAGCTTCGAGGTCCGCATGTTCGGGCTGGTTCATGCGTGTCCTTTTGCGTGCGGTCCCGCAGTCCGCAGGTCGACGGTTTGGAGCACCCTCCAGCTCGCCCCGAATCGCTGGGCATTCATGCGGCGCAGTTCGGAGTGCGCATCGAGGAACGCGACAACTTCCGCGACAGAAAAGACTGGGCGGCTCGGTGTCCACAGGGCGTCAAATACGGCCCGCACGACCTCGTAGTCCTCGGCGTAGTCGACCACGACGCGGTGCGTACGCGAAACATCGCGCCCCGTTTGCCATTCGACATTGCGAAGAACAAATCGCTCTGGCTGATCCCACAGGAACGGGGTCGTGTGCTCGCGTTCGTGCTTGCGCGCGGCCTCGCTGCACGCGACCTCAAGGGCGCCGACGGTCATCACCTCCACGTCACTACCGTCCGGATAGGTTTCAGGGTGCAGGTTGCTCGTGTAGTCGACGCGGTCCGGCGCTCCCAAGTGGTCCAACACGACGCGATCGACGACTTCGGGATCGATGAGCGGGCAATCGGACGGAACCTTCACGATCACATCGGCGCGAGCTTCCAAGGCGACGCGGTAGTGTCGGTCGAGCAAGTCGGTCGGATGGCCTCGGTAACAAGGGAACCCCGCTCGCGCGCATAGCGCGGCCAATTCGTCGTCGTCCGACTCAGTTGTGGTCGCGACGAATATTGCGTCGGGCGCCCGGGCGCAGGCCAGTCGCTCGAGCATCCGCTCGAGAAGCGACCGGCCCCCAAGGGGCAAGAGAACCTTGCGCGGTAGGCGAGTCGATCCCGAGCGCGCCTGGACAACGACGACCGTCCTCAAGCAAACACCGCTCCCGCGGCGAGTGGCAGCGCCGTCATGCTGGGCTCGCTAGGACGAGGCAAGGAAGAATCAAGCACCTCGCGGCAGACACGTGCGATCCTTCTCGCGGACCTCCCGCCGTTCTGTTGAGGCAAAAGACGCCGAAGCTCTTCGATCGGGAAGTTTGAGTGCACGGTTTTTCCCAATGCGAGAGCCACAAAGGCAGTCGACGACCACTGGGTGAAAACCACGTCGGCATTGGCAATCATTTCTTCCGCGCTGCCGCTCGTGTAAACGAGGGCACCGGGGGCAAAGAGCCGGATCTCGGCAGTCGCGCGCGCGTGGTCTTCATTGGGGTGGAGCTTGAAAATAACAGGCCGGCCGCCGGCGACCTCGACGGCGCTCCGAACCAGCGCGGGGCGGTCGTCGCGCTTAAACGTTTCTCGAGCGTCGGACGTGCAAACCAGGACATAGCCCCGGTGCGGAAAGTCGTTCTTCAGGTGACGCGCGCAATCGTCAAAGTTCGGTATCCCAGTGACGGTGAGCTTTCGAGGATCGACGCCCTCGAAGACGAACAGCTCTTTGTAGCCCTCGCTTGCTACACAAAACCGATCGAAAAGGTTGCTCTGGCCAGTCAATGCCGTTCCGCCAAGCCAGCGGGGCAGCCATTTCAGCCTCCGGCACAAAGGTGTCAAAGGGCCGGGCGGGTCGAAGATCCCTTCTTGGATGAGCACAATGCGTGCGCGGCGAACGTTCTCGGGCACAACGAGATCCGTGCACGTAACGACGAGATCGTAGCCGCCCTCACGACCGTGCATGTCGAGACGCAGGCCATGATCCCGCAGCTTGTTGCCGCCGATTGTCCAATCGATGAGGCCCAGCCGCCTCAACGTTTCAACGCCAACACCGCCGTAAAACGGCGTGAAGCGCGCTTCGTACTCCGGCAGCTCGCGAGCCACCGCATGCATCTGCGACGTCTGGTTAAGAGAGCCGCCAATAAAGAGAACGCGCGGAGGGCGGGCACGCAACCTGGCACGCCGGTGTCGAACTTCGCCCTGCACGCTCTTTCGATTACCGCGGGGAATCGGACGTTGCGTGACGTTTAGGTGACAGCTTGTTACGCGCCGTTCGCACCCGCCGGTGGTCGAACGCTGGCTGCCTTTGAAGCTTGCTCGGCGCCCTCACTTGGTGGGCGGACACTCGCCCCCTTGATAGCGGGCTCAACCGATCGAGCTGCTGCGTCCGGCGAACGAACTGCGCTGTCCGCCTTGGCCGGATCCGCGCCCACTTCCAAGCTGCACTCGCCGAAAACGACCTGCATTTTACCCTCGAGCGGGGTGAGCTTCACCTCGAGCGACTTGGCGCGAATCACGGTCTTGTCCTTTACCGACCCCGACAGTTGCACCTCGTCGGCGTCGAATTCTCCCGCCAGCTCGCCATGAGAATGCATTTGGCCCACCTTCACACGGCCATGGACCGCGCCGCTCGCGCTCACCGTCAGCGCAGGCGCCGTCACGTCGCCCTCAATGCGACCTTTGACCTCGATAGGGCAGCTAGAAGACAGCGAGCCCTTGAACTGCGTACCTTCCTCCACGAGCGTCTTGCGACCGTGCGTGGCATTGATCGGCTCGGTCATTGTGGCCTCCCGGCTTTCATGGTTCGTTCCTTCTTTCCTTGGATAATCTGTACGCGCAAGATGCACCCGGGTTCGAAGGCGAACCGAGTCAGCTCCGGCGGCTGTTCGATGGCTGCTACAAGCGACCCGCCCGCGCTAACGACGAGCTGGGTCGCCCCAACAATCCCTGGTCCCTCGCGCTCTACGAACTTGCCGTGGATCATGATTCGACCCGCCCCGTGGATCTGGCACCCGGACAACACTCCGCCCTTGCCGACGACAAACTCAGTGCCGGCTCCCAAAGCAATGCTGCAGTGTTCGAAAAGGCTCTCGATCTCGACGGCGGCCCCGGCATCAAACTCCAGATGCGCGTTGCGCAGCACATCGCCGCGCCCGAAGTAGCGCTTGTGGGCGGCTACCGGGGCGGGCTGCCCCGACAGTAGGGCGGCGATCTGCGCGCCGGTCAACAGTGTCGCACCCGTAGCGTCCGCGCTGTCATCCACCCATTCGGCGCGTAACCCGGTGACCGCGCCTCCAATACCCACCACCCCGTGGACCCGCGCGCCGGTGAGAATCGCGCCCTCCATCCGGGCGCCGGTCAAGATGGCTCGACGAAGATCAGCGCCCGAAAGGTCTGCACGCGTCAGCGTCGCGCCACGCAGCTGCGCATCCCGGAGCTGAGCGCGCACAAGGCTGGCCTCTTCGAGATTCGCACCGCTCAGATCGCAGCTCGTGAGATCTGCCTCATCGAGCTTCGCCGTAGACAAATCGGTTTCGCTGAGATCGGCGTGGGCGAGTTCTGCTCCCACGAGCCGTGCCCCGCCAAGGGTCGCCGACTCGAGCTGCGCATGAGCAAGCCGGGCGCCGGACAAGTCTGCGCCCTGCAGATTTGCGCCTTCGAGATTGACGCGACTCAAGTTGGCCCCATTGAGCTTCGCCCCACGCAAATTGGCGCCCTCGAGATCCGCGCTTTCGAGGTTCGCTTCACGAAGATCGGCGCCAGCCAGAAACGCTTCGCGAAGGCTTGCGTTCTTGAACAGCGCTTTGGAGAGCCGGGCCCCCTCGAGGTTTGCTCCGTCGAGATCGCAGCGACGGAAGCTGGCTCCTTCGAGCACGGCGCGAGTCAGTACGAGTCCGCGCAAATCGGCCCGATCGACCTTTTCTCCGACTTTGATCTTCTTGAGAACGACTTCTGCCGTAAGCTCGGGCATCTGCGCCATCTCCTTTTTGCCCGATCAGGGCTGCGCCACGTATTTGGTTTGCGCGTCTTCGAGAAAGGACTCGAGCTGCGCGAGTTTGCCTATGAATGGAAGTCGCTCAAGCTGGCCCAGACGATCCACTTCGCCGAGACGCGCAAGCTCTACTTGGATATCGAGCAACGTCTGCTCGCGCGCCTTGCGAAACTCCTTTCTCTTTTCGGCCGCATCGCGTGACCACGACTCGGACGCTTGCTCGTACGCTTCGTGCTCGCGGCGGAGACGCAACGTAAGCTCCGCGATGCGCTCGCGCTCGCGCGCCCGAGTCGTATCGGGCACCGTGCCCCTCACTTGCTCATGGTAGATGCGGAAGCGCTCGACAATGCGCACCGCAAGGGCCTCGGGGATGCCGGTGGTGGCCACGATGTCTGCCGGCGTTGCGAGAGCCATCGCCTCGAGAGTGCAAAGGCCCGCTCCATACATCTTGTCGAGCGTTATCTTCTTTACGTCGGGCACCTGCAAGAGGAGCGACTGCAAAATCACCGCTTCACGCTGCGTCCGATCCAGGTCGAGCGCGAAAGCCTGCGGCATCAAGCGACTCAGCTCCTCGTAGCGCTCGAGGAGCGTGCTACGCATCTGGCCGGCGATCGTTCCTGCATCCGACGCGCGCGCGCTCAGAAGCGCCGCGGAAAACGCTTGCAGGGCAGCGCTGAGCTCTGACAGCTCGAGCTTCTCGGCGGCTCTCAGCAACGACCGAACCGCCGGATCGCAGATGGGCAGCCAGTCGGCCGTGGCGTCGCTCCAGCGCAAGTCAATGACGAAGTCGCGTACTGGACGAACGTAATTCGCCGCCAATTGGGCGAACAGAGCGCGGACCTCGGCGAAATCCGTGTGCGCAACCCCTGGGGCAGCGGGTGCTCCGGGCGCTCGCTCGAGTGACGCGAAACCGGCATCGACTTCCGAGCTAAGCAGACGCTCGAAAGTATCGGCGATCGAGGTGTGACCGCCATTTGGCTTGTCCATCTCGGGGGCCGGGGGCCGGGCGGAAGAAGACGGTCGCTCCCGCGTTGCTTGGGAATCAGTCGCCGGCGGCGGACTCGCTTTCTCCGCTACAGGCAAGTTGGACCCCGGAGCACCCGGCGCGCCAAAGGCGGCTACGGGAGAAGCGACCAATGTCCCGCCGGCGGCACCCGCGGCCGCCGCCGCACGTGTGCGCTGCGCAACCGTTTTGCCGTGTTCGGGGTGGCTGACAACGACGACTGTGGACCCGGAAGCAGCATTTAGCGCCTTGTTGGCGCCCGATGGAGCGGAGGCCACAGCCGACGGGCCTCCTGCGGCACGTGTTGCTCCGACCGCCGCGGATCTGGCAACCGCCCCGCTAGACCCCGCCGCTACCGGGGGCGGGCGATTCGGACCGAGTCCGATCTGCGTGCTCGCTCCCACACGCGCTGCCGGTAAGGAAGCCGAGGGCGGGGCCTTGTTTCCTTGTGGCTCCCGAACCGGAGCCCTGGCGCCTTGCCCGTCGTTTGTCGAACGCTTCACCGATGGGCCCTCTTCGCCGTCTACACCCGCGGACGTAGCCGGCAACGAAGCCTCAGCCTCGCTCTTTGCCGTGCCGGGGAAGAGCTTGGAGAAAATGCTCATCGCCAAGGACTGAGAATAGACAAAACGGCTCCTCTCGGCTGGAAAGTAAGCATGGGGATGGTCGATCGCGCCCACATCACTGAGGCGAGTGCTACGCCGGAACGCGGCCGTGCACATTCGCTGGACGTGGCGCTCTTAGTGACACATTCTCCGCGCCGTGAGCGCTCTACGCGAAGCGTGCCTTCCTGTTTGTGTCCTAATCCTAGGCGCTTGCGCGTCCAACGACGCACACTTCGTGACTCAATTCGCCCCGGACTTCACAACTGCACGCCACACGGTTTCCGTGCTCGGCGTGTACAAGGATGGACAGATGAGCACCGAGGCGTGGAACGCCATCGCTCCTCGCATGGCACCTTCGCTTGGGAGCCCGACGTGCGAGGCGGGGTACGGAAATGCCCTCAGTAAGGCGAATGGCGGTTTGGCATCCGCGATCGACGACTACGCGCGTGACAACGGCCCGACCGACGAGCTTCTGACCGAACTCGCTCCTGCCGCGCAGGGAGATCTCATCTTGGTGTTCACCGTTGCGGGAAAGCCACCAGTACCAAAAAAGGTCTCGGTACAAGACGCGCCACCCGCGCAAGGAACGCAGGGGGCCGGAATGGGCGCAATGCGCCGCAGCAGACGGGGGGGAGCGGGGGGAGGACAGGGAGCGCGCGAAGATCCCAATCTTTTCGAGATATCTGCGCTGCTTTTCTCGGTTGCCCAGGTGCGATCGGTCGCCGTGGTGTCGCTGCAGTACTCCGGCCAAAACGTCGACGAAGCCGTAACCAAGTTCGCCGCAAAGTTGCAAGGTACTCTGCCGGCCACCAAGTGTGCAGGGTGGGATTGGAACGCAAGCATTACGTTAGTTCACTAGGTTCAACATCAGCCTCACTAGGTTTACGCCCGGTTCAGCATGAGCCTCACTCCGCCGCGCCTCCGGCGCGGCTCCGTTCCGGCCCGGGACTTCACCCGCCCCAGGTTTGTCCTTTGGGGCCCCAAACGGCGTGGGCTAGGGACCCACGCCACAAACCTGGGACCGGCGCTCCCCCCAAACGGAGAACCCGCGGACCCCCTAAAGGCGCAAGGCGTGGGCTCGGGACCCACGCCACAAACCATGGGACGGACCGCCCAAAAAAACGACAGACCTGGGGCGGCCGGCGCTCGTCAAAGCGTTGGTTAGAACGCGCCGACGGGTCC
>WNFJ01143250.1_pt2 | contig 16970 bp, 11 predicted proteins | sample 5400461 | NCBI WGS metagenome assembly WNFJ01 (sample SAMN13153349, study PRJNA577476) | soil metagenome | isolation source: 115 cm saprolite on Douglas fir-dominated hillslope | place: USA:California | collected 2013-09-17 | reverse complement strand
AGCTTTCAAGATGCCGATCTCGCGGCGGCGTTCGAGGATGGCCATCACCAGAGTGTTGATGATGCCCAGAGAAGCGACAGTGAGCGCCAGGCTTCCGAAGAGGCCCAGGAAAAGATCAAAGACGGTGAAGACGAGGCGGAGATTTTTGGTGGCGTCCAGAAGGGAAAACGTCGCGAAACCCATTTTCTTAATGACCTCTTCGACTTGCAGCACGTCCTTGGGCGAATGGACGCGCACGGTCAGCGCCATATAAGAAGGTTTCGCGGAATTGCCGGAAAGAAAAGTCTCCAAATCATCGGGCTGCGCAACATGGAGTTGCTCCGCGGTTTTGAGCGGGAGGTAAACGCGCGCGCCGCCGAATCCGCCGATGCCGGCCGAGGGATCGGATTCAATGACGCCGACAATGCGCAGCGTCTTTTCGCGGGAGAGGATGGAGATGCCGCCTGGTCCGCCCGCGCCCATGGCGGCGTCGAGAAGCGCTTCGTCGTCAGCGTCCTTCGAGAGGGCGGCTCGCTCGGCATAACGCAGGGTCAAATCTTTTCCCAAGAGCGAGGGAGGCTGATCGGTGAGAAGTTTTGCAAATTCGATTTGCAGAATGGCTTCGTCCGCGGTCGGCGAGGAGAAATACTTGCCGGTCATGCCCTCGAAAGAGCCGCTCGACCGCGAGGAATCAGGCAAGCCGAGAACAGAAGTCGTTTCCGATTTGCCTGCATAGCGCACGTCGGTGATAAAGCGAATTTGCGGATAGACTTCCGTCACTCCCGAAAGCTTGCTCAGTTGCTGGCGGACGTCCTCGTTCAAGAGGCGGGCATCCTGTTTTGGCGCGGAATCCGGTGATGGAGGCCGCCGCCCCGGACCGCGAAAATTGCGTTGCGAGGTGACGAACACCGCGTCAAACAATCCAGAACGAGTCAGGCGCTGCGAGGCCAGCGTTTGCAAGCCGACGCCCAGCGAAAGCATGGCCACAAGGGAAGCAACGCCGACAGCGACGCCGAGAGTGGTGAGCGAATTGCGAAGCACGGCTTCGCGCAAATTGCGTACAGGTCGCGCGTTTTCAATGCTGCACTCCGTCGCTGACCAGCCGTCCATCGGAAAGCAGCGCGATGCGATTGGCGAACCGCTCGGCCAGGGGCCGTTCATGCGTGACCATGATGATGGTCATCCCGAGCGATTCCTGGATTTCCCGCAATAAGAGAAGAATCTGTTCGCCGTTGACGCTGTCGAGATTTCCCGTAGGCTCGTCCGCGAACAAAATTGCCGGGCGATTGACGAGCGCCCGGGCCAGGGCCCCGCGCTGTTGCTCGCCGCCGGACAGCTCGCTCGGCCGGTGGCGCCTCCTTGCGCTGAGCCGCACGCGCTCGAGCGCTTCGCCGACGCGAGACTCGCGATCCTGGCGATCCACTTCGGCGAGCCGCAAGGGCAGCTCGACGTTTTCTTCGAGCGTCATGCGCGGCAGAAGATTGAACGACTGAAAAACCATGCCGACGGTGTCGCGGCGGTACCGCGCGAGTTCGTCGGCTTCCAATTCGGCCAGGTTGCGGTCACGAACGCGAATGGCGCCAGAGGTGGGGCGGTCGAGGCCGGCCATCATGCTCAAAAGCGTAGATTTGCCAGAGCCGGAGCTGCCCAACAGGGCGAGGAATTCGCCTTTCTCAACGTCGAGGGAGACGGCGTCGACGGCGCGGATGACGGTTTCGCCCAGCCGATATTCCCGCGACACGCTTTGAGCCTGAATGAACATCGGCGCGGTGGGCATGGTGGGGCTGCTCGATGGTATTACGCAAGGATGCAGCGGAAGTTACGCGCTCTTCCTGGTTCCCCTGGAGCAAGTTGCCCAGGCCGGATCAAGGAACTAAATGTGCGCGCGCAGAACTCTCCCTTTGCAAGAACTTCGCTGAGGGTCGAGTTCTACGAACTACTTTTGCTTGATGTGGACAGGCTCAAGCAGTTTGAAATCGAGAGCCGTTTCCGCGGGCAGGGTGATGTCGCGATTGCCCGTTAATCCAGCGCCAGCGGTACCTGCTGCGGCGCCGATCAACGCACCGATTCCTGCGCCTTTGCCGCCGCCGGCTAACGCTCCGATTCCGGCTCCTCCGGCCGCGCCGCCACCTACCAATACAGCCGTGCGCTTGCCTTTTCCTTTGGTGGATTGCGTTGCGGAAGAGGTCTGAATTTCATGGTCCTTCCCGCCGACGGTGACGCTTGTGAGCGTGAGGCTCAGAACAGCGCCGCCCTTGAAGTGGCCGGCAGCTTTGGCCTCTCTCACAACGCCTTCAGCGCGAGCGCCCTTCGGGATGGCGATTTTTCCCTCGACTTCCACGGGAGATTCAACGGTCGCCGTGAACTTGTCCCCGGACCTGCTGGCCTTCGAGCTTAGGGTTTGATCCAGAACGACGGCGATCACCGTGTCAGCCGGAACCACGAGAGGCTTGGGCTCGATGACTTTTTTCACAGCGTCAGCCACGGACGGAGATGAGTTGGCGTCCGTGCCGGATGCGGATGGTTGGTCAGCCGGCTTCTGGCAACCGACGGCGAGAAAGCACATGCAAAGAAACGAAACTAGAGGTCGAGCGATTCGAACATTCATCACATCCTCCGAAGGGCTGGATATCTCTTTCTCTAAAGATACTCCCATCAGCGACGAAGTCAATTTCACACGCGCAAAATCAAGAGGGTTTCTGAACTGCCGTGGGCGTTCGAGCCTGACTGGGTTCCATTGTGGCACAGAATCCGCCTTTGAAACTGGCCATCGTCACAGCAGGCATGAATTCTAGGGATCCCCGACTAACCGGTTGAATCTGCAAAGACTTCGCGACTTCTTGACCTTCAGAATGTGGTCTCTCCCCTGCAGGGGATTGCCGATAGCCGGGAGTTAACTCGCTGTCTCTTTCGGATTTCCAGAAGCGCAGGTGCTCAACCGAGCAGGAGAATACGGACGTGACAGGATTGAAAGCACTGACAAGCGCTTCATCAGGATCCGAAACCGGCTCGGGCGTTCTGCCGCAGTCCCTAAACATGCGAGTGCTGATCGTTGATGATGATTCAGCAACCCGCAAGATGCTGGCTGCTCTGCTTGCTCAAATGGGTATTGGTTGCACCCAAGCCGGCAGCGGAAAAGAGGCATTGCATCTTCTCAAAGCGCAGCCGCTGGATGCCGTGATTTCCGACCTGCGCATGCCGGGAATCTCGGGAATGGAGCTGCTGACGGAGGTGCGCCGGCTCCATCCGCATATCGTCTTTTTGGTGGTCACCGGAACCGACGATATTCAAGTCGGCATACGAGCCATGCAGGAGGGCGCGGACGATTACCTCGTGAAGCCTTTCCAAGTAGACGCCGGCATTGTCTCCGCGAGTCTCGCGCGCGCCCTACATAAAAAGCGCCTGGAGCGCGAGATCGAGAATTACCGTCACCATCTCGAGGAAATGGTAGCGGAACAGACCCAGCAACTTCGCGAGGCTCTGAGCCAGGTCGAGCGCAGCTACGATCACACTGTGGAAGTGTTGGGAGCGGCCATCGACTTGCGGGACAGTCCGACCGCGGGACATTCCCGCCGAGTATTCTTGTACTCGATCGAGATGGCGAAAGCCCTGGGTGGCTTGGAGCAGCATCAACTCAGGAATATCGCCATGGGAGCTTGGCTGCATGACATAGGCAAACTGGCGATCTCCGACGGCATTCTTCTCAAACCCGGCCCTCTCACCGATGAGGAACGCCAGGTTATGCAGCAGCACGTACAAATTGGGTATGACATGGTCAGAGGCATCCCGTTTCTTGCGGACGCCGCGGAAATCATTTTCGCGCATCATGAACGTTGCGATGGAAGTGGATATCCGAGGGGCTTGAAGGCAGCGGAGATTCCAGTGGGTGCGAGGATATTCGCCGTAGCGGATACGTTCGACGCCATGACTTCGGACCGGCCCTACCGGCGGGCTCTTCCGTTCAAGGCATCGCGAGACGTGATCGATCAAGAATCGGGAAAGCTGTATGACCCGCAAGTAGCGAACGTTTTCTTGAATATTCCTGGCGAAACCTGGGAAACGATACGCAGGGAAACCGCAACTGCTCAAGCTTTCGGGACGGCAACGGCCAGCAACATTCAGGCGTTGAGCGGCCTGGCCAAGTCCGGGAACGGGTGAGGAAATTGAATTGGTTGGAGCAAGGGCCGCTGGAATTGGCGTGCAGCGAGGGCGAACCGCCTACTGCAGAACCCAGGGCCCTTTTTTTACTGTGAACCGGCATCCGTAACGATGGAGCGGCGTCGCCTTGAGGTCCGAATGCATGATCTGTGCTTTGCCCACGTGCTCGTTTCCCCCGGACACCAGGTGCACGTCTACATGAGAACCAACGGGTATCTCTTTGACGCAACTGCAAAGGAATCCGCTAAGACTGACGTTTTCCGTTGTTGCCACCTCTTCAAATTCTTTGCTCTGTGCATCCTTGCCGCAAAGCTTCAGCGTCACTCGCAAGCGCACGCGCACCTCATTGCGCGGAACGTAGCGGGACGATTTTACGATGCCTCGAAGACAAGCCTTGAGCGCTTCAAAGTCCAACGGCTTCTCAAAGTACGCTGCGGCGCCCAACTGCTTGCAGTGTTCCTTGGTTTGCGCGCCGGCCTCGCCGCTCACGATCACCACGGGAATCGTCTGCGTCCGGCTGAACGAAGTGAACGTCTGGCACAATTCATAGCCGGAATACTTCGGCATGCGCAAATCGAGCAGGATGGCATCGGGTCGGTGTTCCAGCGCGAGTGCCAATCCATGTTCAGGCTCTCCCGTGTCAATGACTTCGTAGCTGTCGCTCAGTTCCAAGTGCATCAGCCGCCGCAGCGCCTGGTCGTCATCTACAATCAACAATTTTCCCATCGCTCGGCTCCTCTATCAGCGGGAACGGGTGCCGCTTTGAACGGGGTCCAGCTCTGTTTTCGAGGCGGGCAAGGCCTTCGTGCCGCCGTCCAGGACTTCTCGGACCTTATTGATGAGAATCTCTTCCGTGAACGGTTTGTGCAAAAGGTTGGTTCCTTTTTGCAGCACGCCATGGCCGGCGATAAAAGTGTCCGTGTAGCCGGACATGAACAGCACTTTTAGACCGGGGCGCCGCATCAACAATTGTTCAGCCAAGACGCGGCCGTTCATGCCGGGCATGACCACGTCAGTAAGCAGCAGGTCGAAAATGCCGGAATGGCGCGCGGCAACCTCCAGCGCTGCTTCTCCGTTCGCCGCTGACAGCACGCGGAATCCGTTTGATTCGAGAAAAGCCTGCGCCAGCTTCCGCAGCGGGTCTGCGTCTTCCACAAGGAGAATCATTTCTGAACCTTGCGGCTTTTCTCTTGTTGTGGCTTCGGGCTTGACGACGGAATCTTGTTCGGCGTCCAAGTGCCTGGGGAGATAAATTTGAAACTTTGCCCCCATGTTTGGCGCACTATCCACCCAGATATATCCATTGCTTTGCTTCACCACTCCATACACGGTTGCAAGGCCGAGGCCTGTGCCTTCTCCCACTCCCTTGGTGGTAAAGAACGGCTCGAAAATGTGCGCGAGGGTTTCCGCACTCATGCCTGTCCCAGTGTCTGCGATCGCCAGCATGACGTAACTCCCAATTTTGGAGCCGGGATGATCGCGCGTGTAGGCCAGGTCGAATTCCACGTTGCCGGTTTGGATCTGCAGCTTCCCGCCCGCAGGCATGGCGTCCCGTGCATTCACCGCCAGGTTCATGATCACTTGCTCGATCTGGCTCTGGTCCGCTTTCACATTTCCCAGACTCGGATCCAACGACAGTGATACGTTGATATCCTCACCGAGCAGCCGTGGCAGCATTTTTTCCATGTCCGCTACCAGGGAGTTCAAGCTCAGGACGGACGGCGTCAGCACTTGCTGCCGGCTGAAAGCCAGCAACTGGCGCGTCAACGAGGCTGCTCGCTGGCCGGCTTTTTCAATTTCCGTGGCAAATTCGTAGGTAGACGCGTTCTTGTCCAGGGACTTCTTCAGGACTCCGCTGTATCCGATGATGACTCCAAGCAAATTGTTGAAGTCATGCGCGATCCCACCCGATAACCTTCCGATGGCCTCCATTTTCTGAGCCATTCGCAATTGGCGTTCCAGAGTGCGTTGTTCGGTCACGTCTTCCGCGAAGACCTCAAAGTAATCGGCGCCACCATCCTTGCCATCCACCCGATGGCCGGAGCACCGCACTACGATCGCCTCGCCGCCCGGTCGCTTCCATTCCAGTTCCATGTCCTGCATGACCTTCGACTTTGCGAGAAGATCATTCATCCTTTTGTAGTCTGCGGAGTGACGAAAAACTTGCGTCGCAAGATCCGCCTTGAACAATTCTTGCGCTGATTCGTAACCAAGCATTCTCTGGAAGGCTGGATTCACCTCCAGGAATTGGCCCGTCATCGTAGCCCGGTAAATCCCGTAAGGCGCACCTTCCACCAAAGAACGAAAACTAGCTTCTGAGCGCGACAAAGCCTCCTGCGCTTTCTTACGCTCCGTTATGTCGCGGTTGACGATTACCAGTTTCTCCGGCTCGCCCTTTTCGTTCCGGATCACGCTGGCCACCGATTCCAGCACCATCCAGCTGCCATTCTTGTGCCGGAAACGGTATTCCAGCGTTGTTCCCATCCCTGAATCGCGCGTTCGTTTCGCGGCGTTCTTAACCCGTTCGCGGTCTTCCTCGTGTATCTGCTCGAACCCGGAGGACTCCTGAAGCTCCTCAGGCGTGTACCCCAAGATCTTTTGATAGGAGAGACTGTTGAAAATCCTCCGGCCTTCCAAATCCACTACGGCTATCATGTCCGCCGCGTTCTCGCTGATTAAATGAAACAGTTCTTCTCTCTCGATCAGCTGCCGGCGAATCCGGTGAATTTGCATATGCTGATAGATGGTGTAGAGATCGAACAAGAACACCAAGCCGATGAGACCTCGGACCGCTTGAGGAAGCACATACTGTGCGTGAAAATCCTGTGCTGATGATTGATTTGGAAGCAAAAAGGAGGCCAGCGCCGTGGTGAGCAGCAGCGTGATGATGGCCGCCGCTACCCACAGCCACCATTCACGGCGCTCGACCTTCCGGAAATTGGCGCGCAGAGTACTCGCACTGATATCTCGAAGACTGCCCGGACTTTTATCTGCTCTCTTTTTCATAACCTGGAAGTTCGACGATCCCGGCGCGCAATGCAGCGCCGTATTTCTCCGCTCGCTGCTTGCGGACAACTCCCCCGTGATCCCTTGCACGTGGCCACCCAAGCAGGCCCTTGTTTCTTTGGAAGGTGTCCGTAGGTTGTTGCAAATCCAGCAAATAGTTTTGCCGCTGTCGATTAGCGAGAGCTTCGAGCAAGTGCCTGTGCCATTTTGGGTCAAGCGTCACAGTTTGGAACGTTCTTGGTGCGTTTGAAACTCGCACAGCGATGATGCTCTTTCCGATAACAACCTCTCACGTTTTCTTGACACTCTGTCGCCACTCATTCAAACTCAATCATCCCTTCCTAAATCTATAAGTGTCGTGAGAGCCCATGCGCATTCTCGTCGCTGGAGATGACGCGCCGCTCGCAGAATTTCTGCAACAGCGGCTCGAACAACAGCAATTCTCCGTGCAAGTGGTTTCCACCGGAACCGAAGCGGAACAAATGGCCTCCGCTCGGCCCTGCGATCTCGTGCTCCTGGATCTCAATCTGCCCGTGGCCCGCGGACTGGAAGTTCTGCGGAGCATTCGCGCCAGCAAGCCGGATTTGCCCGTGGTCATCGTGACGTGCGCCAGCATGATCGACGAGCGCGTTCGTGAGCTCGATGCCGGTGCGGATGATTGCCTTGCAAAACCTTTTGCCTTTGACGAACTGGCCGCGCGCATTCGCGCCGTCTTTCGCCGCGCAAGCCGGCGCGTGAGCGCGGTCATACAGATTGAAGATCTCGAACTCGATCGCGTCAGCCACATCGTCCGCCGCGCAAGTCACGCGATCGACCTCAGCCCCAAGGAATTCGCCCTGCTGGAATTCCTGATGCGCCATCAGGGCCAGGCCGTTTCCCGGACGTCCATCGTCGAGCAGGTTTGGAAGCTCAATTCTGAAACGACGACAAACGTAGTGGACGTATACATCAATTATTTGCGTCGCAAGATCGATGATGGATACAGCCGGGCTTTGATTCGAACGATTCGCGGCGTTGGCTATCAAATCGGTGCGAATGGACATCACGCTCAGTGAGCAAAAGGAACAATCGCTCTCGCTCGCAAGTACTTGAGGCTGGTAATTATTTATTGAAATGGGTATGCGAAACCTGACGTTGGTTACGCTGATTCTCATAGGTCTCACTCATCCTGCGCCATGCCTTGGCCAAGATTCAATGAGCCAACCTGCGTTTGGGATTACCCGGGAATCTAAACTGGCTGACTTCAATAGCAGCATCTACTACAAAAACAAGATCGAATTCTCCCTCGAAACGGGATGGCTTCCCCAAAATATTCCTTTTGTGTTCGATTTTCTTTTAGGCGATGGGTATACCCAGACAGGGCTTCAATACACGCTGGTACCCATCATTGCTTCTCTCCGATGGCAAATGAACAACGTAGGAGGCCCTTCGATTCTACGCGGCAATTGGGATCTTACGCTGAGCGGGTCCTTCACCGTGATTCCGAGAGGACCTGAAACACGCTACGGGGCTTATGACATGGGTATTCGACGTAATTTTGTCCGGCCTAACTGGAGAATTGTGCCCTACTTTGACGGACGCCTCGGCCTCGGGCGTATTGACGCTAAGGGACCCAAAGGGGCGCACTACGCGCAAGGACAAGACTTCACGTTCACTCTCATGATTGGCAGTGGGGTCCGATATAATTTCAATTCCCGTTATGCCATTTCCGCCGGTATGAATTACATGCATATATCCAATCTTTATTTATCCGAACCGAGATTTTTGAACTATGGCATCAATGTCTACGGGCCCATGGTGGGGCTCGATATCCGCTTAGGCAAGCCGAGACGACAGTCTGCACAATAACATCCGGATAGGAGCTGACGCTCGTCGCGTTTTACGACTTATCAGATATTCGAGCAGTCTCTGGTGTATCTCGCCTTGGTAATTCACCGGGCAGCCCGTGAAATTCAGCGCGGACTCTCGGCAGCGCGCTTGGATACTTCTCTTGCAGGAACTCAACCAATTTTTCGCGCACGTAGCAGCGCAGGTCCCAAGCCTCGTTGGAATCGCGTGCGTCCACCAGCGCGCGGAGCTGAAGCGTGCCTTCCCTGGCGTCGCTGACCTGGAGGACGCACACGTTGCCCTTCCACAGGTTCGTGGTTTTCACAATGCGGCCCAGCTCCGCCCGAACCTCCTCGACGTGCACCGTGTAATCCACGTAGAGAAAGACGCTGCCGAGCAGGTCCGCGCTGTTTCGCGTCCAATTCTGGAAAGGGTGCTCGATGAAGTAAGAAAGTGGCAGCACTAGCCTTCGCAAATCCCAAATTCGCACAACCACGTAGGTGGTGCCGATTTCCTCGATCCACCCCCATTCTCCTTCGACCACCACGGCGTCCTCGATGCGGATCGGTTGCGTGAACGCTATCTGGATACCGGCGATCAGGCTTGAGAGCGTGCCCTTCATTGCCATGCCCACGACCAATCCTGCCAATCCGGCCGAGGCCAGCAGGCTCATGCCGATATGTTTGATCGCGGGGAAAGTCATCAACATGATAGAGACTGCGACGATCACGACGATCACCACCACGATCCTATGCAGCACTTCAATCTGCGTTTGGACGCGGCGCGCGGATAGGTTGGCAGCCAACTCCATGCGGTATCGTGCGGAGAGGATGTCGGTGGTGATCTGGCTGATCAGAATGATCAGCCACGCGGTCGCAGCGATCAATCCAAGGCCGACTACGCGCTCGATTGGCACCAGCACACTTTCCGAAAGGTTCGCCGCCGGAAGGGCCGCCAGCAGCGCAAGTAATGGCAGAATCCAGCGGGAGGGTCTCTGTCCATGGCGCACCAGGGAGGTTACGAACACGTCCCCCTTTCTGCGGGCCAGGCGTTTCAAAACAAAAAAGAAGACCGCGTGAACCACAAGCGCAATAAGAATCGCCGTGGCTAGAATATAGGCGGACCACATCCAGGCATGCCAGTCTCTCAAAATAAATTGCATCTTCTGCTCCCATCGCCAGTCACCTGCGCCGGGGATGATTTTGCGCTTGTGACCGAGGTTCACTTTCTGGAAAGAACAATTTACATTCCGGCGATCTCACCGGAAAGCGACTCTCTGGGACGCGATGAAGCCGTCAGGGCGAGCCGCGATCATTTTACCGGAAGTTCCGATTTGCACATCTGGCTTTTGCTTCCAAGTCGAGTTGACCTTCATCGAATTCGTCCTCGCTCGAGTTGCGGAGAGTAATACCTCCTTGAATCCATTTCGTAACCCGTGATTCGCACTAAGTTTAGCGCTCGGACTGTCGGGCTCGCGCCGACTTTGCTATCCTACGCCGCGTGAAACCTCTTTTCCTCATTGATACTGACACCGCTTCCGATGACGCCGTTGCCTTGATCATGGCGCTGCGCTCCCCCGCGGTGCGCGTGCTGGCAATTACCACGGTTGCGGGGAACGTTGCCGTTCAGCAGGCCACGCGCAATGCGCTCTACACTGCAGAGCTCTGCGGCTCGGACGTTCCCGTTTTCATGGGTGCGGAAGAACCACTGAACCGCCCGCACCAGAGCGCCCACTGGTTTCATGGCCGCGATGGCCTGGGGGATCACGGCTACCCGCCTCCCAAGAAATCGCACGAAAAATTGCCGGCCCTCGAGGCCATCATCTCCACCATCGAATGTCATCCGGGCCTCGTCTTGGTGACACTCGGACCTTTGACAAATATTGCTTTGGCTTTGCAGCTAAATCCTGACATCTCCTCAAAAGTCTCCCGCTGCGTAGTCATGGGCGGCGCGCCGTGTTGCGAAGGGAACGTGACTCCGGCAGCTGAGTACAACATTTGGTGCGATCCCGAGGCCGCGAGAATCGTGTTGCGCAGCGGACTTCCAATCGAACTAGTCGGCTGGCATCTCTGCCGCGGCGACGCGGTGTTGAATCCTGACGACATCAAGCACGTTTTGACCTTTGGCACACCGCAAGCTCGCTTTGCCATCGAATGCAACAGCCGCGCCCAGGAAGCCTACTTGGAGCAGACCGGCGAACATGGGATTTCGCTACCGGACCCCGTGGCGATGTCTATAGCGCTGGACTCCACGATTGTCACGCAACAAAGCGAGCACTTTGTGGATGTTGAAACCTCCAGCGCTTTGACTCTTGGCATGACCGTTGTGGACCGCCTCAACGTCGCGGCCAACGACCGCAATCGCGCGGTTTGGTCGCCAGTTCTTGGTCGAGGTATCAGAGCGAAGGTCTACTGGACGATCGACAATTCCCGTTGGAAACAAGCGTTGTACTCCGCCCTGCGCTGAGTCTTTTTGACCGTCACCGGGTCCAAGCAGGTAAGATTACGCAACGTGCTGAAAATAAAGCTGTTAGCTGTTCACATTTCCGCACTCTGGCCCAGAACTTCCGATGGCAACTTATTTCCCATGGCAGTGTTCTACCTATTGGAGCTTTAAGATGTTAGGCTCCCATTGACCGGAGTAGTTGCCCAGTCCATCTTGAAAAGGCCCGGCAGTCCGGTCGGAGAACAGAGAGTTCGTTATGAAGATATTTACCGGTAAGAGCGTCCTCAGCATGCTGCTGTCTTTGGCCGGTCTCATGAGTTTTGGAGCACCGAAGGCGCGAGCGAATGAAGACAAAGATCCGCCCACGCGCGTCGCACGTATCAGCTTCGTTGATGGTTCCGTTTCCCTGCAGCCCGGTGGACAAGGTGACTGGGGCAGCGCGGCCAGAAACCGCCCCATGACCATTGGCGATAAAATCTGGGTTGACAAAGATTCCCGCGCCGAATTGCAAGCTGGTCCCGCCGCCATGCATCTCGGCAGCATGACTGCGCTTTCCTTCCTGAATCTTGACCAAGGCATCACGCAGATGCGCCTCGCCGAAGGCAGCATCAATTTTCGTGTTAGAGAATTGCGCCAAGGCGATGTCTACGAAGTCGACGCCCCAAACGTGGCGTTCATCGTAAAAGAAGCCGGTGCATTTCGCATTGACGTCGATGAAAACGGGGATTCTGCCCGTGTGACCGTCCTTCGCGGTGAAGGCGAAGTTACCGCCGGCGGCAAGACCTATGAAGTTCATGCTGGCGAGCGCGCCGAATTCACCGGGACCGACAACGTTCAGTACAGCGTCGACCGCGCGCCGGGACCCGACGGCCTCGATCGTTGGGCCTCTGAGCGCGACTCGAAAGAAGACCGCTCTGTCTCTTCAAGATACGTCTCGCGCGACATGGTTGGCTACGACGACCTCGACGATTACGGTACTTGGCGCGATGAGCCCGAGTACGGGCACGTTTGGTATCCTTCCGAGGTTGCGCCCGGATGGGCTCCTTATAGCTACGGCTATTGGAACTGGGTCGGCCCTTGGGGCTGGACTTGGGTTGACTATTCGCCCTGGGGCTTTGCTCCATACCACTATGGCCGCTGGAACTATTTCGGGGGCGGGTGGGGCTGGTGCCCAGGCCCGTACGTTGGCTATCCCGTTTATGGTCCAGCGTTCGTGGGCTTCCTTGGTGGCGGCTTCGGTTTCGGTTTTGAAGCTGGTTTTGGTTTCGGCGGGGGGATCGGCTGGTTTCCGCTGGGCTTCGGCGAACCGTTTTTCCCCTGGTTCGGTTGCAGCCATAATTTCATCACCGTCATCAACGTCCACAACACCGTAATCAACAACACGAACGTTTTCAACTCAAACATTCACAACGTCAATTTCGTGAATGCGCACAACGTGAATGCCGTGACCGTGGCCAATCGCAATACCTTCATGAACGGCCAGGCCATCAACCGCGGAGCAACTCACTTGACGGCGGCTTCGTTGAACGGTGCGCGAGTGACCAACTCGGTCGGCATCAGGCCGACGCAGCACAGCGCGCTCGGCGCGGTCAACATAAAATCCAATGTGGCCAAACCCTCGGCAGCGGTTCAGAACCGCACCGTGATCGCGCGTACTGCGCCCGCGCAAGGCGCATCACAGATGCACGTTCGCACGGTTAGCAGCGCAGGCCTGACTTCGGGTCGCACGGGCAATGGTCCTGTGAACAGCAATCAGCGTGCGGCTAGCCAGAACATGCCATCGCACATCGCTCCTTCGATGAATAACCGCCCCGGCAACGCGCCTGCGACGAACAATCGTCCGGGCAACACGCCTGCGACAAACAATCGTCCGGGCGGTGCGCCCACGATGAATAGCCGTCCGAGTAACATGCCCAGCACGTCCGGCATGACTTCCCGGCAGCAGCAGCTCTCACAGAATCGGCCGCCTTCCGCAATGACGAACTCGAATCGGACATCCGCCGGAGCTACGGTCAACAATTCCACGCAGCGCCCCGGCAATAGCACACGCACTTGGGAAGCGCAGGGAAATACAAGCGATCGTGGCCGCCCGCCGGCAGGCTTCGGTAGCTCGAGCGCATCGGGAAATTCGCCGGTGCAATCAGCGCGCGGGAACCAAGCCAATCGTCCGCCGTTGGCAGGTGGAGGTTCGCAGTCTGGCGCCCCCAGCGGCCAGTCCTCGCGTCCTTCCGCGCCAAACTATAACAGCAACCGTCCAAGCTCCTCCGGCGGTGGCCGCTCTTACGAGCCGCCTCAGCGGACTTACAACAACGCGCCGAATAATGGTAATCGCGGTTCTTCGCAGCCACCCTCACGCTCGTACTCAACGCAGCCGTCGTACTCAGCGCCGCGGACGTACTCCGCGCCGAGCCGCAGCTATCCGGCACCGTCACGCTCCTACTCTGCGCCAAGCTATAGCGGCGGAGGTGGTGGCTCTCGTGGCAGTGGTGGCCCTATTCTGCGCCAAGCTATGGCGGTGGAGGCGGAGGCTATCGCGGCGGCGGCGGTGGAAGCTACGGCGGTAGTGGTGGAGGCTATCGCGGAGGCGGTGGCGGCGGTAGTTATGGCGGTGGTGGCACTCGCGGAGGCGGTGGCGGCGGTAGCTATGGCGGCGGTGGCACTCGCGGCGGCGGTGGTAGTAGCGGCGGTAGCTCTCATGGTGGAGGCGGCGGTGGCTCCCACAGCGGGGGCTCTTCCTCTCACGGTCACCCTTAAGCTCATTACGAACGAAACGGCCCGCCCGGATATTCCGGACGGGCCATTCTTTTCTCAATCCACATTGCACCTTAATTACTCCGGATTACTCCGGCCAAATATTTCCAGCTTCCCCTGCAGCTCGCACCATCGCCCCACGATACAACTCTTTGAGTGCCTTGGTGTTTCATAAATAGAGGTATTTCGCCACGGGCATTTGTTGTTTCGACATGGGGAATTTTGCTTTGAATGCCCGCCATCGGCGAAGTGATAATGTTTTGAGTTGAACCCTGGCCATTCATTTAGGAATGTGAAATCACGCGGCGCAAGTGAACGAAGGCCGCTCAGGTTTCAGGAGAGACTTCGACATGAGAAAACACGCGCTCAAATTAGCGAGCCTCCTCAGCATCGCGCTGGCGGCGGCTCTCTTCGCCCCGCAACGCGCTGCTGCCGATGAAGACGATCCGCCTAGCCGCGTCGCACGCCTCAGCTACACGCATGGGCAGGTTTCGTTCAACCCCGCAGGTACCGACGACTGGGTTTCCGCGGTCATCAACCGTCCCCTCACCACCGGCGATAAGCTTTGGACTGACAACGGCTCTCGCGCCGAGCTGCACATCGGCTCTGCCGCCATCCGTCTTGCCAGCAACACTGGTTTTTCATTCTTGAATCTCGACGACCGCGCCGCGCAAATCCGCGTCACTGAAGGCACCCTTAGCGTGCGCGTGCGCCGTCTCGAAGAAGACGAAACTTTCGAGATCGACACACCGAATCTCGCCTTCTCCATCCTTCGCCCGGGCAACTACAAGCTTTACGTCAATGAAGCCGGCGACACCACCGTCGTGACCGTTCGTGACGGTGAAGGCGAAGTCACTGGCGGTGGCTCGGCTTTCACCATCCATCCGCGCGAAACCGGCACGTTTGCCGGCATCGATCAGCTTGACGCCGATATTCAGCGTTTCGGCGAGAACGACGACGACTTCGACCACTGGTGCCACGACCGCGATCGCCACGCGGATCGTTCCACTTCCGCCCGTTACGTCTCTTCCGACGTCATCGGTTACGACGACCTTGACGATTACGGCGGCTGGCGCCCCACTCCCGAATACGGCAACGTTTGGTTCCCGCACGTCACCGTCGTTGACTGGGCGCCCTATCGCTATGGCCACTGGGTTTGGATTTCCCCGTGGGGCTGGACGTGGGTTGATGATGAGCCTTGGGGATTTGCTCCCTTCCACTACGGCCGTTGGGTTGTTGTCCGCGGCGTCTGGGGTTGGGTGCCGAGCCCGCCACGGCCCGTGGCAGTCGCCTATGTGCGCCCGGTTTACGCTCCCGCTCTTGTCGCCTGGGTCGGCGGACCGCACTTCAGCATCGGCATAGGAATTGGAGGAGGCGGTGGTGCCGGCGTGGCGTGGTTCCCGCTCGGCCCGCGTGACGTCAATTGCCCGTCCTATCACGTCAGCGAGCGCTATGTGCAAAACGTCAACATTTCCAACACCACGGTCATCAATCAGACCAACATCACCAATGTCTACAACAATGTCTACGTCAACAAGACCGTCAACGTCACCAACGTCACCTATCAGAACCAGACCGCGCCCAATGCTGTGACCGCCACTTCTCATCAGGCCTTCACGTCTGCTCAGCCCGTGGGCCGCAACATGGTCAAGGTGGATGCGCGCGAAGTGGCTTCCGCTCCCGTCGCTCCGATGACGCCGAGTGTTGCGCCGCAGCAGCACAGTGTTCTCGGTGCGGGTGCCTCCGCTTCGGTCAAGCCCCCGGCCGCTTCCTTCAGCCGCGCGGTTGTGGCGAAGACTGCTCCGCCTCCCCCGCCCCCTACCTTCGCTAAGCAGCAGCAAGCTATTCAAGCCAATGGCGGCAGGCCGCCGGCCGTCTCTCAGATCCGCCAAGTGCAGACCGAGAACGCACAACAACAGGCTCGTCCGAACATCAAGATCGCTCCACCGGCCCAACCTGGCACGCCGCGTAACGTTCAAGCGAATCGGCCTGCGGGCAACGTGCAGGGCAATCAGGGCAATGTGCAGAGCAACCAGCCAAACGCGCAGAACAAGCCTGCCAACGCGCAGAACAACCCGCCCAATGCGCAGAACAAGCTTGCCAACGCGCAGAACAACCCGCCCAACGTGCAGAACAACAACAATCGCCCGCCGTCCGTGAGCAACAATTCCGCTCCGGCGAATCCTCCCAACCGGCCTGTGAATAATCCTCCGGCGAACGCCGGAAACGCTCCAGCCAACGCTGGCAATCCTCCAGCCAATACAGGCAATCCGAGGGTTTCCAATGATCGTCCGCCGTCCGCGCGGCAGAATAATCCCAGCAGCTCGAACGCCGTGAACCCGCAGCTCGATCAAAAGCACCAGCAGCAACTGGAACAGCTTCACCAGAAGCAGGACCAGGAGCGCCAGAAAATCGAGCAGCAGCAGATCCAGGAGCGCCAGAAAGTCGAGCAGCAACAGATTCAGGAGCAGCGGAGGACTCAGCAGAAGAATCCTGAAGACACTAGAAAGCCGCAAGTCGACCAGAGACAACAGCAGCAGCAGATTCAAGAGCAACAGAAAATTCAGCAGAAGAATGCCGACGACGCCAGAAGGCAGCAAGCCGACCAGAAACAACAGCAGCAACAGCAGATTCAAGAGCAACAGAAAATTCAGCAGAAGAATGCTGAAGACGCCAGAAAGCAGCAAGTCGAGCAAAAACAGCAGCAGCAGCTCCAGCAGCTCGAGCAAAAACACGAGCAGGAACAGCAGAAGCTCCAGCAGAAACAGCAGCAGGAGCGCCAGAAACAGGCCCCGGCTCCGAAA
>WNFJ01189284.1_pt1 | contig 16980 bp, 16 predicted proteins | sample 5400461 | NCBI WGS metagenome assembly WNFJ01 (sample SAMN13153349, study PRJNA577476) | soil metagenome | isolation source: 115 cm saprolite on Douglas fir-dominated hillslope | place: USA:California | collected 2013-09-17 | reverse complement strand
GCGCGGCTCAAAGATCGTGTGCAGGTCGTGCATCAGACGGGGCCGAAGGAGCTCGATGTCGTGCGTCAGGCTTACCGCACCTCGGCCTTCCCCGGCGCGCGCGTCGTTCCGTATCTCGATCCGATCGTCGGCGAAATCGCGTCGGCGGATCTGGTCGTCAGCCGCGCTGGCGCGATGACGATCGGCGAACTTGCCGCGGTCGGGCGGGCGGCTGTGCTCGTGCCTTTCGCAGCCGCCACCAACAATCATCAGGAGCTCAACGCGCGCGTCGTGGAGAAGGCCGGCGGAGCGGTCGTCATCACGGAATCGCAGCTCACTCCCGAAAAACTCGCGATGACCATCAGCGAGATTCTCAGCGATCCCGCGCGCGCGACGCGCATGGGGGCGGCAGCGCGTTCGCTGGCCGCGCCGGAAGCGTCAAAGAAAATCGTAGATTTACTCGAAAAAATTGACAATACCGAATAAAATTCAACATTAGCAAGCCATTCGAACCGAATGAATTTTGAACACATTAAGAACATTCATTTCGTCGGCATCGGCGGTATCGGAATGAGTGGCATTGCTGAGATCCTGGCGGAGCGCGGCGTGAAGGTCTCCGGCTGCGATCTCAAGCCGTCGGCGTCTACCCACCTGCTGGCGACCCGAGGAGTCCCGGTGCTCATGGGACACTCAGCCGCCCATCTCAAAGGCGTCGACCTGGTTGTCGTCACGTCCGCCGTTCGCGGAGCAAACGCTGAAGTCGATGCCGCCCGCGTGCGGCACATTCCGGTCATGAAGCGCAAAGAGATTCTGGGCGCACTCGTGAATGCGCAGCGCAGCGTCGGAGTCTCCGGTACGCACGGCAAGACGACCACCTCCGCCATGATCGCAGTCATTCTCGAAGCGGCCGGTCTCGATCCCACGATCATCATCGGCGGGATGCTGCGCAACATCGGATCGAACGCCAGGAGTGGCAAGGGCGACCTGGCCGTCATCGAGGCCGACGAATACGATCGCAGCTTTCACGAGCTGCATCCTGAAATCGCCGTCGTCACGAATATCGAAGCCGATCACCTCGAGTACTACGGCAGCTTCGAGGCCATCGCGGAAGCGTTCCGCGTTTTTGTCGAAGGCATCAAGCCGGGCGGATCGGTCGTCGGATGCGTCGATGATCCGGCCGTTGCAAAGCTCCTGACCGGGATCGACAAGAAAATCATACGGTACGGCCTTTCCGCGGCCGCCGATGTTCGCGCGACCAACATCACGTTCGACGAACGCGGATCGCGTTTCGAAGTTCCCGGCACCGGATGGTTTCGCCTGTTTGTCCCCGGCGAGCACAACGTGCGCAACGCGCTGGCGGCGATCGCGGTCGCGCGCCAGCTCGAGATCCCGAGTCCTGACATTGCCGCGGGCCTCGCCAAGTTTCTGGGCGTCGATCGCCGCTTCCAGATCCTCGGCGAATACGGCGGCGCGTTGATCGTCGACGACTACGCCCATCATCCAACCGAGATCCGCGCCACGCTCACGGCAGCGCGAGCCGGTTATCCGCGTCGCCGCATCATCGCGCTTTTCCAGCCCCATCTTTATTCGCGCACGCGCGATTTCGCGCGCGAGTTCGGCGAAGCGCTCACAGTTGCGGACGTCGCGCTGGTCGCGCCGATCTACGCAGCCCGCGAAAAGCCGATCGAAGGCATCAGCTCGCGGCTGATCGCGGACGCCGTCGAAGGCGTGGAATTCATCGACGGCGACAACGCTGCGATTACCAACTTGATGCGCGAGTTTTTGAAACCGAATGATGTCTTCGTGACGCTCGGCGCGGGCGACGTCAACGAAATCAGCGAAGCGCTCGTGAGAGGAAGCGTATGAGCGTTCAGCCGCAATTCGAATCGACCGATCGCTTCCTGCGGCCGGCCGACGTCGATCGCGTTCGCCGAAACTATCGCAGCATTCAGGTTCGGCAGTTGATCGTTGTTCTGCGAAACGCCTTGCTGCTGCTGGCCGTGCTGGTTGCGCTCGCGATGTTGTATCGGCGCACGCAATCCGACGGACGCTTCGCAGTCCGCCATCTCGAAATCAGCGGGGCCCAACACACGACGACCGTCGACGTGGAAGCCGTGCGGCAGCGTTACATCGGCACGAACCTCTTTCACCTCGACATCGCCGGGCTGCGCCGCGATGTCTCGTCTTTGCCGTGGGTTAGCCGCGTCGAGATCGAGAAGAAACTGCCCGACACGCTGCGCGTTCGCATCGTGGAGCGCACTCCGATCGCACTTGTGCAGGCTAACGATTCGATACGATACGTCGACGATCGCGGTGTCGCTTTCGCGGCGCTGTCACCGGCCGCCGGCGATTCGGATCTTCCGCTGATCAGCGGCGCGCAGCCGGGAGACTTGCCGCGCTGCGTTGCGATCCTGCGCTCGCTGCGAGCACACGACCCGGATCTCTATTCGCGCATTTCGGAAGTGCATCCGTTGCCGCCGAGCGGCTTCGCGTTCTTCGATCGAGAGCTTCATGCGTTCGTGTACGCGAACGAAGAGGAGCTCTCGTTGAAGTGGCGCGACCTGCGCTCGATCGCGCGGGCGGAGCACCTCGAACGCGGTGACATCGCGTACGCCGATCTGCGATTCAACGGACAGGTCGTCATCAAGCCGCTGCGCATGATGCCGGCGGCGCCGCCCGTCCAGCGGCCTTTCATTCCGGTGCCGATCACGAACTAGGAGGAGATGCAGATGCCGAAGACCGAAGAAAAGTACATCGTCGCGCTCGACATCGGGACGTCGAAGGTGTGCGTGCTGGTAGGCGAGGTCACCGATCGCAACCAGCTCGAGATCATCGGCAAGGGAACTGCGCCGATGAAGGGCACGCGGCGCGGCAACATCATCAATCTCGATCAGGCGATCGACGCGGTCAAGAAAGCCGTCGATGAAGCCGAGGTCATGGCGGGACTGCAGATTGAATCGGTGTACGTCGGTGTGGCCGGCGATCACATCCGGTCGGTCAACTCGCGCGGTGTCGTTTCGGTCGGCGGCAAGCACAAAGAGATCTCGCGCGAAGATATCGATCGCGTGATCGAGGCCTCGAAGTCGATCGACATTCCGGCGGAGTTGGAGTTGCTCCACGTAATCCCGCGCGAATTCGTGGTCGACGGACAGGACGGCATCCACGATCCGCTGGGGATGACCGCGGCGCGTCTCGAAGCGAACGTGCACATCGTCACCGGCGCGCGAACGCACAATCAGAATGTTCTGACTGCGGTGAACAAATCGGGCATCGCGGTGCAGGAGCTGGTGCTCGAGCAACTGGCGGCGGCCGAGGCGGTGTTGACGCAGGACGAACGCGAAATGGGCGTCCTCCTCATGGACCTCGGCGCCGGAACTACTGACTACGCGGTGTTTCTCGAAGGCAATGTGATTCACACGAATGTGCTGCCGGTCGGCGCCGGCCATTTCACGAGCGACATCTCAGTCGTGCTGCGCACTCCGATGGAAGATGCGGAACGGATCAAGAAGCGCTACGGATGCGCGTTGGCATCGCTGGTCACGAACGATGATCCGATCGAAGTGCCGACGGTCGGCGGCCGCGCTCCGAAGATTCTGTCGAAGCACGAGCTGACGAACATCCTCGAACCGCGCGCGGCCGAGATCGCGAAGCTGGTCTATCAGGATCTGGAAAAAGTCGGCTTGGAGAAAGAGATCCGCTCCGGCGTTGTGCTGGTGGGTGGCGGAGATGGACGGCATGGTGGAGATGATCGAGCAGGTGTTCGATCAGCAGGCGCGCAAGGGCGTTCCGCGCGGCCTGGCGGGACTCGCCGACACCGTGAATGGACCGGAATGGGCGGCGGCCGCCGGGCTGCTGCTGTGGGGTTTCCGCGATCGCGCGCGCATCCGGCGGCGTCCGCGCCGGGGGTTGGCGAAGGTTGCCGAGTCGCTGCGAAGCTGGTTTGCGGCAAATTAAATTGGTATGCTAATGGGAGACGGTAAATGATAACGTTTGACGAATCACCAAACGCGGGCAAGCTGAAGATCTCGCTCGACGAGGAGCAGCTCACGGCGAAGATCAAGGTGATCGGGGTGGGCGGTGGCGGGGGGAATGCCGTCAACCGGATGATCCAGGCAGGAATCAAGGGCGTCGAGTTCCTGGTCACCAATACCGATGTACAGGCGATGCGCGCCGCTCTTGCGCCTAACAAGATTCAGATCGGCGCGAAGCTGACCAAAGGCCTCGGCGCGGGCGCGAATCCCGAAATCGGGAAGCAGGCGGCGCTCGAGGACACCGATCGCATCCTCGAAGCGCTCAGTGGCGCGGACATGGTCTTCATCACGACCGGGATGGGCGGAGGGACGGGAACTGGCGCGGCGCCGATCATCGCGTCGCTGGCCGCGGAGTTAGGCGCACTGACGGTTGCCGTCGTCACGAAGCCGTTCGCGTTCGAAGGAAAGCGCCGGCGCGTGCAGGCGGAACAAGGCATTCGCGCGCTGCGCGACTGCGTCGACACCCTGATCACGATTCCGAACGAGCGTCTGCTGAACTTCGTCGAGCGCGCAACATCGCTCGGCGAAGCGTTCAAGATCGCCGACGACGTTCTGCGCCAGGCGGTGCAGGGCATCTCCGATCTGATCACCGTGCCAGGCGAAATCAATCTCGACTTCGCCGACGTCAAGACGATCATGCACGGCATGGGCATGGCGCTGATGGGCACCGGCGTGTCGAGCGGCGAGCACCGCGCGGTCGAAGCGGCGCAGCGCGCGATCTCGTCACCGCTGCTCGAGGAAGCATCGATCGAAGGCGCGAAGGGCGTGCTGATCAACATCACCGGCGGGCCCGACATGACGCTGTTCGAAGTGCACGAAGCGGCGTCGATCATTCAGGAAGCGGCCGACGAAGAGGCCAACATCATCTTCGGAACCGTCATCGACCCGAAGATGAAGGACGAAGTGAAGGTCACGGTGATCGCGACGGGCTTCGATGCCGCCACGAAGGGATTGCTCAACACGCGCGGCGAACAGCTCTCGCATCGCCCGGCCGCGCCGGCATCGCCGATGGCGCGCACGCTCGCGCAGACGCACGAAGTGAAGGCGCCCGAGCCGCCGCCGGCGGTGGGCTCGGAAGGAGAAATCTACGATCCACCTTTTTTTCGAAAAGGCTTCTCAAAGGCCACTGACGGCAGTGGCGGATTCGGGCCGATGGCGTCGAGCGATTTCGGCAATGACCTCGATATTCCGACGGTGATCCGCAATCTCAGCGACTAGCGCGCCCCTCCTGCGCGCTACGCGGTGGTGGGGAGAGGGACCCACGACCAACAAATGATCGGGGGGACGGTCTTCCGCCGTCCTCCCGATTCTTTATGTTCGAGATGATTCCTATCGCGCGAAGAATTTTCCGACGGTTCTATCCGCGCCGGAAAGATCCAGCACTCGACGCGGAGATTGTGAAAAGTCCGCTCGATGGGAAATTCGAAGAGACGTATCTGCGCCGAGTCGATCGCAGCGATCCGTTCGTCGCGGCGCGTTACTTCGAAGGCATCCGCTGGCGCAACGTCCTGGGTCGATTCGTTCCGCAGAACGCGCGCATTCTCGACATTGGCGCCGGCGACGGGGCGATCGAGCTCGCTCTTCGCGCGGGCGGACATCGCGTCGTGAGCGTCGAGCCTCTGTGGAACGAAGTGGCGCGCCACCTCGAGGTCACGCGGGTGATTGCCGATGCCGCCAACCTGCCGTTTCGCACGGCGGCCTTCGATGCGCTGGTGTTTCTCGAGACGCTCGAGCATCTCGAGGATCGCAAGAGCGTTTCTCAGGAGATGTCTCGCGTGGCGCGACCAGACGCCATCCTCTTGCTCACGACCCCCGCGCGTTGGCGCTACGCCTTTGCGGGAGATCCCCATTTCGCGATTCGCGGTCTGGTTCTACTGCCGGCGCGCTGGCAGCGGAAAGTCGCGTCGCGACGTGGGTTCAATCGCCCGGAACATTTCGTCGATCGGATCTATGGATCTGTACCGCAAATCCATCGTGTCTTTCCATCGTTCGTGATCGAGCGAGTCTTGTCGCGCTCTCGAATGCCGCGGAAGTGGTTCTGGGATGCGATCGTGATGCGGAAGAAGTGACCCGCTCACTCCCACTCGATCGTGCTGGGCGGCTTGGAGGAGATGTCGTAGACCACGCGGTTGACGCCGCGTACTTCGTTGACGACCCGCCGCGCGATCCGATCGAGCAGGTCATGCGGCATGCGATACCAGTCGGCGGTCATGAAGTCGGTAGTCGTCACGGCGCGAACAGCCAGCACGTTTTCGTACGTGCGCTCATCGCCCATCACGCCCACGCTGCGCACCGGCAGCAGCACCGCGAATGCTTGAGAGATTTCACGATAAAGGCCGGCGCGGCGAATCTCATCGATGACGATGTCGTCGGCATGCTGCAGGATCTCGACGCGCTCGGCGTTGACCTCGCCCAGGATGCGGACGGCGAGTCCCGGTCCGGGGAAGGGATGCCGCCAGACGAACTCTTCTTCCAACCCGAGTTGCACGCCGAGGAGCCGGACTTCGTCTTTGAACAGCTCGCGGACGGGCTCGATCAGCTTGAGGCCCATTTTCTCCGGCAGTCCGCCGACGTTGTGATGCGTCTTGATCACGGACGATGGTCCCTTGATCGAAACGGATTCGATCACGTCGGGATAGAGCGTTCCCTGCACGAGGAAGTCGGCGTCCTTGATTTTCTTAGCCTCTTCTTCGAATACGGCGATGAACTCGTTGCCGATGCGCTTGCGTTTGATCTCCGGATCCTCGACGCCCGCGAGCCGATCGTAGAAGCGCTGTCGCGCGTCGACTGCGATGAAGTGCAGGCCGAGTCGATCGCTTAGCCGCGAGGCGACCTGCATCGCCTCGTTTTTTCGTAGCACACCGTTGTCGACAAAGATCGCGGTGAGCTGATCGCCGATTGCTTCCGCGACGAGAAGCGCGGCGACGGTCGAATCCACGCCACCGCTGACGGCTGCGATTGCTCTTTTCTTTCCGACCATTGCGCGGATCTCCTGCACTTTGCGCTTTCCGTAATCGCCGAGGTCCCAGGTCGGCTTGCACCCGGTGATGTTGAACAAAAAGTTCCTCAATATCTCCGTCCCCGCCTCGGTATGCGTCACCTCGGGGTGGAACAGAATTCCGAAGAAGCGGCGATCGCGGTTCTCGAATCCCGCAATCGGCGCATTGTCCGACCGCGCGGTCACCCGAAAGCCGGCCGGCTCGTGCAGGATGCGATCTCCGTGGCTCGCCCAGACGTGCTGATGCTTCGGAGTGTTCACGAGCAACAGCGAATCGGCGATGACATCGATTTCGGCGCGTCCGTACTCGCGTTCATCGGCCGCCTCCACTTTTCCGTCGAGAAGGTAGGCCATCAGTTGCATGCCGTAGCAGATCGCGAGGATCGGCACGTTCAGATCGAAGATTTCACGTGAGCAGTGCGGCGCCGATTCCGAATAAACGGACTGCGGGCCGCCGGAGAAGATGACCGCCTTCGGTTGCAGCGCGCGAATTTTGTCGATCGGATAGTCGAACGGATGGACCACCGAGTAAACACGCTGCTCTCGAATCCGGCGAGCGATGAGCTGTGTGTATTGTGACCCGAAATCGAGGACGAGTATGGTCTGCTCGGGCTGCACTACAGGAGGTTCCGCAGCTCCTTGCCGGGTTTGAAGCGGATGGTGTTTCCGGGCGGAATCTTCACCTCGACGCCGGTCTTCGGGTTGCGGCCGATACCCTTCTTCCGCTGCTTGACCTGGAAGACCCCGAAGCCGCGAAGCTCGATGCGCTGCCCGCGGGCAAGGGCATTGCGAAGGCCCTCGATGACCGTGTCCACCGCCTGGGCCGCCTTGACGCGAGAAATTTCCGACATTTCGGCAACTTTATTGACGATGTCCGCTTTGATCATGGTTCACGAATTATAGCCGTCATGAGCGACAGACACCGAATCGACGTGTGGCTCAAGCAGGTCTGCCTGATGAAACATCGGAGCGAGGCGGCCGAGGCTTGCCGGGGCGGCAAAGTGAAGATCAATGGACAGCGCGTGAAGCCCGCGGCGCCCGTCCGGGCGGGAGACGTCGTCGAGTTCATGCAGGACACGCACTATCGCCGGGTGGTCGTGGAGACGTTGCCCGAGGGTCCGGTATCCAGGGAAGTCGCGCGCTCGCTGTATCGCGACGAGACGCCCAAGCAGGAGGGCGACATCCTGCGGGTGGCGCTGCGGCAGAGGGGAAGCGGCCGGCCAACCAAGCGCGACCGCAGAGAAGTTGACAAATTTAGACGGTGAGGGAATGAGACAACGTCCTATGCCGTTTAATTTGCCACTACGTTGTTTGCCTTTCGAGACGCAGAACCTCGCGGTTTCGAATCTCCGACTGGCAGCACAGAAAGGAGATTCACCCGTGAAAACAAACGGTACCGTTAAGTGGTTCAACGACGCTAAAGGCTTCGGATTCATTACGACGGAGGGCGGAGAGGACGTATTCGTCCACTTCTCAGCCATCCAGGGAAACGGCTTCCGCTCTCTCTCCGAGGGCGCACACGTTGAGTTCGACGTGGTTCAGGGCCCCAAAGGCCTGCAGGCCGCGAACGTAACTCTTTCGTAAGACGTCAACAGCCACCAAAAACTAAGGGCAGCCATTTCGGCTGCCCTTTTTGTTCGGGGTCAGGCCTACCGTTTCCCCTTTTTTCTACACGGCGTGGAAAAGAGGTTAAACGGTAGGCCTGACCCCATCAGTGTCCGAAGTTCGAGTTCGGGGGCACGGGCGGCGCTTTCGTCTCCTGGCCGGGAACAGGAAGCTTGCCTTCGCGGATTGCCTGCAGCGTTTCGGGATTGGTGAGATCGAGACTGGCCTTAAAGCGCGATTCGTACAGCATTTTCGCGAGCGGCGCCGCATCGGTGCCGCCGTGCTGTCCGGCGTGCTCGACGAAGACCGCCACGACCAACTGCGGTGACGACCTGGTGGCATACGAAACGAACCAGGCGTGATCGCGTTGCATGAACGGCAGGCCGGCGGTGCTGAACCATCCGCTCTGCGCGATCACCTGCGCGGTTCCGGTCTTGCCGGAGATGTCGAGGCCGGTGACGCGCGCGTTGCCCGCGGTGCCGCCTTCTTCGTTGACGACTTTCCACAGACCGTTGCGCGTGGTCTCGAGCGCGTTGGGCGGGATTTGAATCCTGCGAACGACTTCACTGGCGACCTGCAGCCGTTCGACCGAGCCGTCTGGTTTCGTTCGTTCGATCATGCGCACGACGTGGGGGCGATAGATTGTGCCTCCGTTCGCAACCGTCGACATCATCACCGCAGTCTGCAGCGGAGTGACGATGAGCGGGCCCTGACCGACGGCGACGGAAATCGTTTCGCTGGGATACCACTTGCGATGCTGTTTCGCCGCTGCCCATTCGGTCGATGGAACGATTCCGGCCTTTTCGCCGTCGAGATCAATCTTCGAGAGCTGGCCGAATCCGAGGCCGGTCGCCCACTTTGCGATTTTGTCGACGCCAAGTCGAGCGCCGACGTTGTAGAAGAAGATGTCGCATGACTCTTTCAGCCCATTCGCGACCGCCAGCTCACCATGTCCCTGCTTTCTCCAGCATCGGAAGCGGCGGCCGAAGAACACCGCACTGCCGCCGCAATTGAATGTCGTTCCCGGGCCGATCGCTCCCTCCGACAGACCCGCGATGGCCATGACGGCTTTGAAAACGGACCCGGGCGAATACAGGCCTTGAATCGCGCGATTGAGCTCGACCTTGAATGGATTCGAAGAGAGCAGCTTCCACGTGTCGGGCGTGAATCGCTTCGAGTAAACGTTGGGATTGAATTCGGGAGAGGAAACCATCGCCAGGACTTCGCCGTTGCGCGGATCGAGTGCCACCACTGCGCCGACGAACTCGTTTTCGACGAAGTACTGCTCCGCGCGACGCTGCAGATCGAAGTCGAGCGAAAGATAGACGTTGCTGCCCGCCACAGGATCCTGTCGGGCGTTGCGCACTTCCGCGAGGCGGCGTCCGTGGCTGTCGTACTCCCAGAATTGAGTGCCGTCCTTGCCGCGCAGATACTCGTCGTACATCAACTCGACGCCGCGCTTGCCGATCAGATCGCCCTGCTTGAGATCTTTGTGCTGCAGCAGGTCTTTCTCGGAGACTTCGCCGATGAAGCCGATGACGTGCGCAGACATCGTTCCGTAGGGATAGTTCCGGCGCTGCACAGGCTCGACGTTCAGCTCGGGAAACGTGAGCGATTCCGCCTGAATCGACGCCACCTGCATCATCGGCAGATCTTCGGCAATCGGAATCGGCCGCGCGAATGGAATCGCTTTTCCTTTGTCGAGGCGCGCTTCGATATCTTGCGGTGTCGTGCCGAGAGCGGTTGCCAGAAAGGTGACGAGTTTGCCGCGATGGCGGTTGTCGGATTTCACGATCGGACGCATGACGACGCGATCGAGAGTCAGCGAGTAGGACGGCTGGTTGTCGGAAAGAATCTTCTTGCCTTCGCGATCCATGATCAGGCCGCGCTTGGCGGGCATCGGAACAGGTCGGAGCGCATTGGCGTCCGACAGGTACCGATATTTTTCCGCCTGCACCCCCTGCACGAACCAGAACGATCCGGCAAGGAAGACGAAGATGGCAACGATCGCCCACAACAATGCATTGATGCGGAAGGTGAGGAACTTTTGGTCGTCTCGATAGACTCGCATGGGGTCAATAGGCCGGTCGTCGTGCCGCTTCGATCGGCTCCTCTCGCAGGAATAGCGTTAATAGTTGATACACCAGCATTCCGAACAACGCAGTGAAGATCGCCTTGACGATCATGGCCTGCTCGAACATCTCGATCTTCTGCTTGAGCAGGATGTTGACGAGAACGAAGATCACAAGCTCATTCACTATGACGGCGCCGAACAGACACGCGCCGAACATCAGTGTCCCGCGCAATACCAAACGCGCGTTGATGTACGCGACCACGTAGGCGATGACGGTCAGCGAGAATGCGTGCAGGCCGAAGATCGACATCGAGTAGGCGTCCTGCACGAACAAGATTTCCACCCATCGCGTAGTACACGATGAGGATCAGATACGGATTGAAGAACGCCAGCGCGTTCGGATAAAAACTGTCGAGGAGCGAATGCAGCGTCAGCGCGATGAGAAGGCCGATCGCGAATCGAAGCCATCTCACGGCGTATACCTCACGATCTCGCCCGGGATTTTTCGAGTGTGCAGCACGATCACTTCCTCGATGCTTCCGTTGAAGTCAACGAGCGGATGTACGGTGATCGTCTTGAAGAGATCCTGCCCTTTTTCGGCCTTGGTGACGAAGCCGACCGGAATCCCTTTCGGATAGATGCCGTCGATGCCTGCTGTCAGGACCTTGTCGCCAGGTTGCACATCGGCGAGCGACGGGATGTCGTACAAGTTGGCGCCGCCGGCACCGTCGCCGCGAAGCACGCCTTGCCGTCGCGTGCGTTCGACCAGCACGCCGACCGAGGAGTTGGCGTCGATGATCAATTGAATCTTGGCCATGTCTTTTGTCGTCAACACCACCCGGCCGATCAAACCGTTGGCGTTGACAACGGCATCATTGACTTGAATGCCGGTGCTCGAACCGCGATCGACGATGATCGCCTTGAAGCGGCTGGACGTGTCGAGCATGATCGCCTGCGCCATCGTCGTCGGCATGCTGAACTCCTCGGAATATCCGAGGAGATTGCGGAGACGTTTGAGGTCACCTTCCGATTGGCGCAGCTTCAGATTCTCAGTAGTCAGCTCGATGACTTTTCGATGCAGCTCCAGGTTTTCCGCGACCGAACGGCGCATGTCGAGATAGCCGTGGTACATGTCGGCAGTTGTTTGCCCGATCCAGTTCACCGTCTTCGGGACAGGAGAGAAAATCGTCATGACGGTGCGCTCGAACATCGTGCGCGTTTCGCCGATGTAGCGCGTCCGGCTGCTCAGGCTCATCAGCACGAACAGCAGGGAAAGAACGACGATGAACAGGAGCGTCGGTCTGCGGGGGATTACATCAACTGGTACAGCCATGTTCACTTCTCGGCCTGAGCAGATTCAGTGCCGGGTGCCTACTCGATCGAGATCTTACGCAACAGATTGAAATCGGTCAGCATCTGCCCCGTTCCCAGCGCCACGCACGCCAGTGGATCTTCGGCCAGAGTCACGGGAAGTCCGGTTTCCTCGCGAAGACGTTTGTCGAGGTTCTTCAGCATCGAGCCGCCGCCTGCGATGATGATGCCCTTGTCCATGATGTCCGCCGACAGCTCCGGCGGGGTTCGCTCCAGCGCGACGCGCACGGCCTCGACAATCGTCGCGACAGTCTCGGATAACGCTTCGCGAATCTCCTCATCGGAAACGATCAGCGTCTTCGGGACGCCTTCGACGAGATCGCGCCCTTTGATCTCCATCGTCATCTCTTCATCGAGCGGGAAAGCCGATCCGATCTCCATCTTCACCTGCTCGGCGGTGCGCTCGCCGATGAGCAGGTTGTACTTCCGCTTGATGTACTGAATGATCGCGTCGTCCATCTCGTTGCCCGCGACGCGCACGGACCGCGAGTAGACGATGCCAGCCAGAGAGATCACCGCGACGTCCGTCGTGCCGCCGCCGATGTCGACGATCATGTTGCCGGTCGGATCGGTGATCGGAAGGCCGGCGCCGATGGCCGCCGCCATCGCCTGCTCGATCAAATAAACCTCGGTCGCGCCGGCGCGCAGCGCGGAGTCTTTGACCGCGCGCTTTTCCACCTGCGTGATTTCCGAGGGGACCGAGATGACGATGCGCGGTTTGACGAGGAATCGCCGGCCGTGCGCCTTCTCGATGAAGTACTTGATCATCTTCTCCGTCACTTCGAAGTCGGCGATGACGCCATCCTTCATCGGACGAATCGCGACGATGTTGCCCGGCGTGCGGCCCAGCATCTCTTTCGCTTCCTTGCCGACCGCCTCGACGTTGTTGGTGATCTTATTGACCGCGACGATGGAAGGCTCGCGCACCACGATGCCTTTGTTCTTCGCGTAGACGAGAGTGTTTGCAGTCCCGAGATCGATCGCGAGATCGTTCGAGAACATTGAAAGCAGTGATTTGAGACCCATTACTGGTGGAGCTTCCTTCTCGAGCGAACTTTGGAGCTGCCGCGGCAGAAGTGCAAATTAGGTGCTAATCGTTATTCTTCAACCAGAACGGTCTCGGATTGTATCGTTTGTTTCCCCGCGGCGTTGACTGCTTTTACGACGACGGAGTTCCGGCCGACTTTTCCGAAGCTGACCAGTTTCTTGAAGTGGCCATTGGACTCGACGTCGACTTCCTCGTCGTTGATGAAGACCGTTGCGCCTGGATCGGTCGTGCCCTCGATCATGTAGAACGGTCCGCCGATCGAATAGGGCTTCTTGATCTGGAGCGATGGAGGAGGAGCTTCGGTATTGATCGAGCCCGCCTGCTGCGTGGCGCCGCTTACCCGAAAGCGCCGGAAGGGCGAAAACGGCCCCGGTTCGCCCTCCGCGCTGGCCGCTACCCGCCAGTAAAACGCCCCTTCTGCGGTCACTTTCGCCGAAGCGCTCGATTTCGACCGCTTCGAGTTGATCTCCAGCGTCGTGAAAAGGCGGGAGCGCGAGACCTGCAGCTGATATGCGGTCGCACCCGTCACCGGTTCCCATGTGAAATCCACTCTGGACTCGCTGCTCATCGGATACACCTGATTGTCGGCCGGCGTCAGCAGCGCCGGAGGCATGAGAAGGTTCCTGATCGGCGAGATCGAACCCTGGGCGCTGGCGTTGACCTTCTGGCCCGTGTTCAGCTTGATCGCTGGTCCGCCGCTGCTCGGGGTCACCGAGGTCGAACCCTTCGTGGCTACGACCGCGGTTGCCTTCTGCTTGTCGACGCCGACCTGCGTGGTGGAATCCGATTCGACGACGATCTGGCTGCCTGGTGTCCGAACTGTGGAGACGTCGTCTGTTGTCGCCACTTCAACCGATCCGATCTGCATCTGGACGGAGTTGCTCTTTTTCGATGTGGCCGGATTGAACTGGGCGTAGATCTCGAGAAGAGCGTTCGGACCGACGGTGTAGAGCGATCCATTCGAAAAGATGAGCTCGGCCGACGCATTGTCGCCCGTCTTCACCCAATCGCCGTTAAATAATGGAGTGCGCGCATCAGCTCGCTTCCAATCGGATGTCGCCGATTTTTGGAAGGAGACATCGCCCTCAACGGTCAGGAACTGCGCGTCATTTTCGGCCGCGCCGCCGCTGACCGCCGCCCGGCTGATCGTCTGCGATTCGACAGCAGACTCTTGCGCGTTCGGGTACTTGCCTTGGGTCAGCAGAGTCGCGGCCTCATCGAGTTTGCGCTGTGCGCGGTCAAATTCAGAGCGGTGACTCTGGAAGTCCTTCGACGACGCCAACGAATTCAGCGCCTGCCGAGCCTCCGTGATCGCGGCTTCCGCCGAGCTCCTCGGGTTCCTTTTTTGATTTGTGAAGAACCACCAGCCTGCCAGGCCGAGGACGACGAGACCGATCTGCTTGAGCCGATCGATCGAGATCAGGTACCAGTCGATGTTGGCCTGCTGTTGTGCGGCTCGCTTAATCGCCATGGACGCGGTTCATCTTTTATAACACAGCATTCTGCCGTGTTTGCTGTCGTTTGCGGGAATAGGTAAACTGTCGCGTTTTTTACCAGTGTGGCGGCGGCCGCTCTCGGCCGCCTGCGGGTGGGGGCGCCCGCGGCCGCACATTCCCGACAAATCAAAAAGAGGTTTTCCCGATGCTCAAAATGATGCGCGACAACTTCCAGCAGCTGAAGTGGGCTCTGCTCGCTGTGGTTGCGGCTTTCGTCATCGGCTTCGTCTACGTCGACATGGGTCTCGGCGGCGCGGGACAAGCTAAACAACAGGATCGCGCGTACGCCGCTCGCGTGAACGGCGAGACGATCCCGTTCCGCGAGTACGATCGCGCGCTTTACTACACGCAGAAAAATTACGAGCAGATGTATCGGCAGCCACTGTCGGCCGAGATGATCGAGTCGATGGGCCTGCCGCAGCAGGTGCTCGACGGTCTGGTCGATCAGCGTCTGCTGCTCCAGCAAGCGACAAAGCTGCATTTGAACGCGACGCCGGAAGAAGTCCGCAAGCGAATCCTGCAGATCCCGACGCTCAATCCCGACGGACACTTCGTCGGAGCGGAGCTTTACAACCGCTACATCACGGGCTCGCTCGGCTATCAGTCGACGGCTGAATTCGAAGACGAGATGGCGAAGGACATCACGGTCCGGAAAATGGAGAGCGCCATGGCGAACTCCATCATGGTTTCACCGAAGGCCGCTGAGGAAGAGTACCGGCGCGTCTCGGAGAACGCCAAGATCAAATACGTGATGCTCGCGACAGCGAAAGAAGCGCCGCAGGTCACCGTGACGCCGGCGGAAGTCGATCAGTACTACAAAGCAAATCAGGCGAACTATGCACACGGCGAACAACGCGCGCTGAAGTATCTGCTGGCGGATACGAATCGCATTCGCTCCCAGATCATCCCGACCGAGGCGGAGCTGCGCAAGCGCTACGACGCGTCGAAGGAAGACTACAAACGGCCCGAGTCTGCGCACATCCTTCACATCCTCATCAAAGTCGATCCAAACGCCACCGCGGAGCAGAATGCGGCCGCGAAGGCCAAGGCGGAAAGCCTCGTGAAGCAATTGCGCGCGGGCGCCGACTTCGGGAAGCTCGCGAGGGAGAACTCCGGAGATCCGTCGTCGGCAGGCAAAGGTGGCGACATGGATTTCGTCGATCGCGGAATGACGGTCGAGCCGTTCGACACGGCGGCATTCTCGATCCCACTGAACACGATCAGCGATCCGATTCGATCGAAAGAGTTCGGCTACCACATCATCAAAGTGCTGGAGCGCAAGCCGGCCGGTTATCGCCCATTCGAAGAAGTGCGGCCGATGCTATCCGCGCAGCTCGCAGATCAGCGGGCGAAAGACCAGGCGCGCGATGAGATCACGCGAATTGCTGCGCGGCTGAAGCAGTCCAAGCCGAAAACGCCCGCCGAATTTGCCGCCTTCGCAAACGACAAGGTCAGCTCCAACGACACGCAGTGGTTCTCGAAGGACGACCAGATTCCGGGCATCGGCAACAATGGGGCGCTAGCGACATGGGCCTTCTCCTCCAAGCAAGGCGACGTCGGCCAAATCCTCGGCACGCAGGGGATCCGTCCGGCCGGCATCACCGACTTGAGCGAGATCCGCGCGAAGGTCGAGGCCGACGCGCGCAACGCGAAAGCGCGTCAGATCGCGCAGCAGAAACTCACGCAGGCCATGCCGGCGGCGAACATCGACGAGCTGGCCAAGAAAGTCGGTCAGACCGCAGTGGAAACCACGGTGACGCGCCAGGGTTACATCACCGGATTTACCGGCGACACATCCGCTCTCGTCGACGCTGCGATGTCCGGGAAAGCCGGCGACATGAAGGGGCCGATCGTTCTTCCGGATGGCGCAGTGGTGCTGCAGGTCGTCGAACAGAAGAAAGTTGACGCGAAAGCTGCCGGCGAGAATCGCGCGTCGTATGCCGAGATGCTGCGGCAGCAACAGGCGCGAAATCTGCGGACGGTGCTCTTGCAGCGGTTGCGCAAGGAATCGAAGATCGAGATCAATCCGATCGTGACGCAGCGCAACACGCCGGCGCAGCAGGCAGGCTTGTAGTCGATTGGAGATTCTGCCGAAATGGAACGAGCCCGCGATCCGCGTGCTCATGATGCCGCGCGATACCAACGCGCAAGGCACGATTTTCGGCGGCGTCATTCTCTCGTTCATCGACCAGGCAGGGGCGATTGAAGCGCGCCGCCAGGGCGCGCGAATCATGGTCAGCGTGGCCATGGACAGAGTCGTGTTCCATCAGCCGGTTTTCGTCGGCGATTTGATCAGCTTCTGGTGTGAGACGCTGCGCATCGGCAACACATCCATCACCGTGAAGGTCGTTGTCGAGGCGAATCGCGCTTACGATCCC
>WNFJ01734149.1_pt1 | contig 16992 bp, 17 predicted proteins | sample 5400461 | NCBI WGS metagenome assembly WNFJ01 (sample SAMN13153349, study PRJNA577476) | soil metagenome | isolation source: 115 cm saprolite on Douglas fir-dominated hillslope | place: USA:California | collected 2013-09-17 | reverse complement strand
CGCGTGCCGGCCCACGACTATGTCGCGGCCGTCGCGGGCGAGCTCGCGCTGGTGCGCGCGGCCGCTCTCGCCCCGCCGAGCGAGGGTGGGCTCGATACCCTGTATTTGGGCGGCGGCACGCCGTCGGCGTTGCCGCCGGCCGCGCTCGCCGCGCTCCTGCCCGTGCTGTTCGCGGCGTTCCACGGGGCGGCGCCGCGCGATGCCGTCGAAGTGACGCTCGAAGCGAATCCCGAGGACGTGACGCTCGACGCGGCCCGAGCCTGGCGGGCCGCGGGCATCAATCGGGTCTCGCTCGGAGCGCAGTCGTTCGACGACCACGTGCTCGCCTGGATGCACCGCTCCCACGACGCGGCGCGCACCGGGGCAGCCGTACGCGCGCTCCGCGCGGCGGGGATCGTCGATATCTCGCTCGATCTGATCTTCGCCGTGCCCGAGGAGCTGGGGCGCGACTGGGCCCGCGATCTCGAGTGCGCCGTGGCGCTCGAGCCCGCGCACCTCTCCCTCTACGGTCTCACGGTCGAAGCGCGCACGCCGCTGGCCCGGTGGATCTCGCGCGGCGCGGCCTCGGCGCCCGACGACGAACGCTACGCCGCGGAGTATCTCTACGCCCACGAGCGCCTCGCCCGGGACGGCTATCGCTTCTACGAGGTCTCGAACGCGGGGCGCGGGGGACGCCGCTCGCGCCACAACTCGGCCTACTGGACCGAGCGCGCGTATCTGGGGCTCGGGCCCGCGGCCCATTCGTTCGACGGCTGCACGCGCCGCTGGAACGTGGCCCCGTGGGAAGCCTACCGCCGCGCGGTGCGGCTCGGGCGCCTGCCGCACGATGCGGCGGAGACCTTGACCGAGGACCAGCGGGAGCTCAAGCGTCGCTACCTGGCGTTGCGCACCGACCAGGGGTTGCCCGTCGGGCTGTGCACGCCCGAGCGGTTGCGCGCCTGGGGCGGGGCGGGGTGGGTGCGGGTAACGGGCGAGCGGTTTCGGTGCACCCCTGAGGGGTGGCTGCGGGTGGATGCGCTGGTGCGCGACTTGACCCCCAGCCCTGACAGTGTAAATTGTTAGTGGGTAATAGCTTGGCTACCATGGAGACATCCTTAAGCGAGCGCGAGCGCCAGGTCTTGGAGGCGATCATCGAGACCTACGTCGCTACCGCCGAACCGGCGGGGAGCCGCACTATTGCCAAGCGCTTCGGCCTCGCCCTCTCCGCCGCGACGATCCGCAACACCATGAGCGATCTGGAGGAGAAGGGCTATCTGTATCATCCCCACACGTCGGCGGGCCGCGTGCCGACCGATCTGGCCTACCGCGTCTACGTCAACTCCCTGATGCGACTGCCCCAGGTGTCCGCCTCTGATTCCGATCAGATCCGCCAGGAGTTGGGCAACCGCAACGCCCTGGACCAGATCCTCGAGCGTGCGGCCCAGGTGTTGGGCGTGCTCACGAAAGAGCTCGGCGTAGCCGTCGGACCCACGCTCGACCGCGCGGTGCTCGAGCGGCTGGAGCTGTGGCAGGCCGCCTCCGCGCGGCTGCTCCTCGTGCTCACGCTCAAGAGCGGCGTGGTGCGGACCATCTTCGTCGAGGTGCCGGCCGAACTCGCGCCCGACGCAGTGGCGCAGGTGGCGGAGGTGTTGAATGAGCGGCTTGCGGGCCTGACGCTGCGCGACATCCGCGCCACGCTGCCCGAGCGCTTGCGCGACGCGGCCCCGGCGGCTGGGGCGAGCGAGCTCCTGAACATCTTCATCCAGGAAGCGGACGACCTGTTCGACGTGCCCCCGGCGGGGAACGCGGCGGGCGGCGTGGTGCTCGGCAGCGCTCAGCTGCTCGCCGGTCAGCCCGAATTCGCCACCAAGGAGCGCCTGCAGGGCCTGATGGAGGTGACCGAGCGGCGCGAGCTGTTGCGCGAGGCGCTCTCCACGCGGTTGGGCCAGGGCCTCACGATCACGATCGGCAGCGAGCACCAGGATCCGACGCTCGCCCCGTTCACGTTGGTGACGGCCTCGTACCGGCTGGGGGCGCTGGCGGGCGTGATCGGCGTGATGGGGCCGACGCGCATGCCGTACGACAAGATCGTGGCGCTCGTCGATCATACGAGTCGCCTGGTCGGTGAGCTGCTCGAATGACCCTGGACTACTACGCCGTTCTCGGGGTCGCGCGCACGGCGGACGAGGCCGAGATCAAGAAGGCCTACCGCAAGCTGGCGATGCGCTATCACCCCGATAAGGTTGGCGTCGAGGAGAAGGTGCAGGCCGAGGCGAAGTTCAAGGAGATCACCGAAGCCTACGAAGTCCTGCGCGATCCCGAGAAGCGCACCGTGTACGACCGCTACGGTGCGGCCGGGCTCAAGCGCGGCGGGGGCGGCGGGGGCGACTTCGGATTCGCGCAGTTCGATCTCGCCGAAGCGCTCAACGTGTTCATGCGCGACTTCGGGGGGCTCGGCGGCCTCGACACCCTGTTCGGTGGCGGTGAGCGCGCCCGGCGCGAGCGGCACCGCGGGCAGGACTTGAAGGTCACGCTGCAGCTCGATCTCGCCGAGGTGGCGAGCGGCACCACGAAGACCGTGAAGCTGCGCACGCTCGACCGCTGCACCGCGTGCGCCGGCTCGGGCGCGGCGGCGGGCACGCGCGCCACCACGTGTGGCACGTGCGGCGGCACGGGCGAAGTGCGGCGTGCCGCGCGGTCCATGTTCGGCCAATTCGTTTCGCTGTCCCCGTGCCCCAGCTGCGCGGGCGACGGCACGGTGCTCGAGCACGCGTGTCCCAAGTGCCAGGGCGACGGTCGCGTGCGCGCCGAGAAGAGTGTCGAGATCAACGTCCCCGCCGGCGTCGCCGACCATCACTATCTGACGATGCGCGGCGCGGGCGTGCCGGGTCCCCGCAACGGCCCACCCGGCGATCTGATCGCGGTGCTCGACATCGCCGACGACCCGCGTTTCGAGCGCCATGGCGACGACCTGATTTACGACCTGCCGCTCTCCTTTACGCAGGCCGCGCTCGGCGCCGAGCTGGACGTCCCGACCCCCTACGGCGCCGCGACGCTCAAGGTGCAGCCGGGCACGCAGACCGGCGCGGTCTATCGGCTGCGCGCCAAGGGGCTGCCGCGCGTCGGTGAGGGGGGGAAGGGCGATCTGCACGTGCGGGTGCACGTGTGGACGCCTTCGAAGCTCACGCCCGAGCAGCGGGCGGCCTTGGAGGCGCTGGCGAAGATCGAGGGCAAGCCGCCGGCGGAGGGCGCGAGCGGCAAGAAGTTGTGGGAGCAACTGCGCCAGGCGTTCGGACGCTAGCACCGCGCGAGCGGGGAGGGGAAGGCGGGGCGTATGGGGGCGTGCGTGTTCTGTGCGATTGCGGCCGGAGAGATCCCGGCCAAGGTGGTGAAGCGCGGGGACGGCATGCTCGCCTTCCGGGACGCCACCCCCCAGGCGCCGACCCATCTCCTCGTGATCCCGACCGACCATCTCGGTTCGCTGAACGATGCCAAGGATCCGCGCCTGTTGGGATCGCTGCTCGCGTTCGCGCGCGACGTGGCGCGCGAGGCGGGCGTGGCCCAGAAAGGTTATCGCGTCGTTTTGAACACCAACCCCGACGGCGGGCAGACCGTGTTCCATCTCCATCTCCATGTGCTCGGTGGCCGGCCGATGACCTGGCCACCGGGGTAGCGGCGCGCGAGTTGCGTGCAGTCCGGGGCCGGGCTAAGTTTTTGCGACGTTCAGAGTTAGCGAACGAGGCCAAGGGGGGTATGGCGGCAGCGGTCAGTCACGATGATGCACGCGTGTTGGGCGCGCTCCGCCGCTGCCGAGCGCCGTGCGAGCGGGTGGAGATCCTTTCCGACGTGTGGCAGCACCCTCAGGACGAGAAGCCGAGCGAGCGGCGCCCGCGCAGAGTGAGCGCGGCGCGCCGCAGGGGCTGGCGCCCCCGCCCCGCGTAACGTGGCGAGCCTGGCCGGGCGGCTCCGCGCCGCAATGAACGAAGCCCGCAAACTCCGCGATCAAGCGCGCACGCTGCTCCTCTCCACCATCCTCGCCGACATCAAGAACCGCGAATTCGAGCTCCAGCACACGCCATCCGACGACGAAGTCGCGGAGGTCGTGCGGCGCGGCATCAAGCGCCGGCGCGAGGCGGCGGAGCAGTACACCGGCGTGGCCCGCCCGGATCGCGCCGCGCAGGAGCTAGCCGAGGTGCAGGCGCTCGAGGCGTTCCTCCCCGCCGCGGTGCAGCCTGACGAAATTCGCCACGCGGTCCGCACCGCGATCGCCGCCGGCGCGACGGACGTGGGCAAGGTGATGGGGCAAGTGATGCCGCAATTCAAGGGCCGGGCGGACGGCAAGCTCGTGAACCAGATCGTCCGCGAGGAGCTGGCGGCCGCCGTATGACTGTCGGGGGAGGGGTCGCGCCCTCCGTGCTGGAGACACTGGAGTTCCCGGCCGCGCTGGAGCGCGTGGCGGCGCACGCCGCCGGCCCGCTCGGCGCCGAGCGCGTCACGAGCCGCGCGCCGGACACCGATCCCGAGTCGATTCGCGCCGCGCTCGCCCAGGTGGCGGAGCTCGCGGCCCTGTTGCTCACCGACGACGCGATTCGGGCCGACCCGGTGCCGGACATCGCGCCCCAGCTCGCGCTCCTCGCCGTGCCGGGGAGCGTGCTCGAGGGCCCCGCGCTCGCCGAGTTGGGCCGCGCGCTCGCGGCTGGGCGCGGCGTCGCGGCCGAGCTCAAGCGGCTCGCGCCCGACGCCCCACGCACCGCGCGGCTCCGGGTCGATCCCCCGCCCGCGGCGCTCGAGCAGCGGCTCGTCGCGTCGCTCGATCCCGACGGCCAAGTACTGGACGGGGCGTCGCGCGCCCTGGCGCGGGCGCGCCGGGCGGTGCGCGACGCGCGCCAGCGCCTGATCGCGCGACTGGAAGCGATCCTCGGGGCGCTCGATCCGACCGAGCGCGCGCCCGACGCGGCCGTGACGCTGCGGGGCGGGCGCTACGTCATCCCCGTGCGCGGCAGCGCCCGCTCGCGCATCGGCGGGATCGTGCACGACGAATCGGCCACGCGCTCAACCTTGTTCGTCGAGCCGCCGGAGGCGATCGAACTCGGCAACGCGCTGCGCGCGCACGAGGCAGAGGAGTTGCGCGAGGTGCTGGCGGTGCTGCGCGACTTGACTGAGCTCGTGCGCCCCGAGCAGGACGGGATCGCGCGGGCGTGGGAGATGTGCATCGCCTTCGACGACCTGTGCGCCCGCGCCCGCTATGCCGTGCTGGTAAACGGGTTCGCCCCTGCGATCGGAACCGGGCCGCTCGAGGTGCGGAGCGGGCGGCATCCGTTGCTCGTGGGCTCGAGCGTGGCGGTGGTGCCGTTCGATCTGCTGCTCGCGCCGGATGAGTTCACGGTGCTCGTGTCGGGCCCGAACACCGGTGGCAAGACGGTGCTGATCAAGGCGGTGGGGTTGCTGTGCCTGATGGCGCAGAGTGGCATCATCCCGCCGATCGGGCCGCACTCGACGCTGCCCGTGTTCGGCGCCGTGTTCGCCGACATCGGGGACCGCCAATCCATCGCCGCCAGCCTCTCGACCTTCTCCGCCCACGTGGCCCAGCTGCGCGACCTGCTCGAGCGGGCGGGCGCGGGCTCGCTCGTGCTGCTCGACGAGATCGGCAGCGGCACCGACCCCGCCGAAGGTGGTGCCCTCGCCACCGCCGTCTTGAAGACGCTCACGCGTCGGCGTGCTGTGACCCTCGCCACGACGCATCTAGGCGCATTGAAGCAGCTCGCGGCGGAGACGGTCGGCATCGTGAACGCGTCGCTCCAGTTCGATGCCGAGACCTTGACCCCCACCTACCGGCTCCTGAAGGGCGTCCCCGGGCGCTCGTACGGGCTCGCCATCGCGCGGCGCCTGGGGATCGCGGCCGATGTGCTCGATCTAGCGGAGCGCGCCGTGCCGGACCGCGAGCGGACGCTCGACGCCCTGCTCGCGACGGTCGAGGCGCGCTCGCGCGAGCTCGAGGCGCGCGAACGCGCGCTCGCGGTCCGCGAGGAGCAGGCGCGTTCGGGCACCGAGCGGCTCGAGGCGCGCGCCGCCGAGCTCGGCGCGCGCGAGCGCGACGTGAAGACCCGCGCTCAGCAGCTCGACCGCGCTGCGCGCGAACAGACCCGCGCCTACCTGCTCCAGGCGCGCCAGCAAGTCGAGGCGGCGCTCGGCCGCGCCCGCGCTGCCGTGGACGAGGCGACCGCCCGGGAAGCCCGCCGGCTCGTCGAGCAAGCCATCGACGCGACGGCCGGGGAGGGGGAGGGAGCGGGAGAGGGCGACTCAGCGGAACCGCGCCGCGAGGACCGCGCCCCGCGCGACGGGTGGGTGTCGTTGGACGCGCTGCGGCGCGAGCGCGGGGGGCTGACGCCGCCGCGCACGCCCGACGCCGCGCGGCGCGACCGGCGCTCGGCCGAAGCCCAAGCGGTGAGTGCCGCCAGCGAGATCTCGCTCCGCGGGCTGCGGGTGGCCGACGCCGAGCCGCTCCTCACCAAGGCGCTCGACGACGCCGTGCTCGCCGACCTTCCCTATCTGCGCGTGATCCACGGCAAGGGCACGGGCGCGCTGCGTCAGTACGTGCACGACGTCCTCGCGGCCGACCCCCGCGTCAAGCGCTTCGGCTTCGCCCCCGCCAACCAGGGCGGTCACGGCGTCACGGTCGTGGAGTTCACCGCGTGAGTCTCATCCCCGAGACATCGTGGGCATCATCGGTGAGCATGTCGAGCTCAGGCGCACCGGCTCGGACTTTCGCGCTCCCTGTCCGTTTCACGGCGGCACCCATCGCAACTTCGCCGTCATCCCGAAGAAGGGGATGTACTACTGCTTCGTGTGCCACGCTGCGGGGGACGTGTTCCCCTTCTTCATGCAGAAGCTCGGCATGGACTATCCCACGGCGGTGCGCGAGGTGGCGCGCCGGGTGGGGATCACGATCCCCGAGCGCGGCCCCTCGGGCCCCGACCCGCGCGAGCCGCTGTACAGCGCCGTCGCCGCCGCGGCCGACTGGTATGCGCGCCAACTGCGCGAGAGCCTCGAAGCCCAGGTCGCGCGGGACTATCTCGCGTCGCGCCACCTGCCGCTCGACACGGTGCTCCCGCTGGGCCTGGGGTACGCGCCGCGCGGCAAGGCGTTCCTCGAGGCGATGCAGGCCCTGGGCGTGCAGGAGCCGGTGCTGCTCGAGGCGGGCCTCCTCGCCAAGCGCGAGGACGGCTCGCTCGTCCCGCGGTTCCGCGGCCGCCTGTTGTTTCCGATCCACGACCTGCGTGCGCGGGTGGTCGGCTTCGGCGGCCGGATCCTCGGCGAAGGCGAGCCCAAGTATCTCAACTCGCCCGATTCGCCCGTGTTTCACAAGGGGAAGCTCCTCTACAACCTGCACGTCGCGAAGCACGCCATCCGCAAGGCGGAGCGTGCGCTGCTCGTGGAAGGCTATTTCGACGTGCTGCGGCTCTCGCTCGCGGGGGTCGAGGAAGTCGTGGCGCCGCTCGGCACGGGGCTCACGCCCGACCAGGCGCAGCTGTTGAAGCGGCATACGGCCCAGGTGATCCTGCTCTACGACTCGGACGACGCCGGGTTGCGCGCCACGTTCCGCGCGGGCGACGAGTTGTTGCGGGAGGGTGTGCGTGTGAGCGTGGCCACCCTGCCCGCGGGTGAGGATCCCGACACCCTGGTCCAGGCGCGCGGTGCCGCGGGGCTCGAGCCGGTCTTGCAGGACGCCGTCGACGTGCTCGAGCGCAAAGTCCAGATTCTTGAGCGCAAGAGCTTCTTCACGACCCTCCCCGGCCGGCGGCGCGCGCTCGACCGCCTGCTGCCCACGATCCGCGCGGCCACGGATCCGATCACGCGCGAGCTCTACTTGTCACGCGCCGCCGAAGCGGCTGGGGTGCGCAAGGACGTCCTGGAGCGCGAGGTGGCGATTGCGGGACGCGCGCGGCGCGAGTCGGGCGGGGCCGCCGGGCCGGGCGCGCCGGCGGCGGTGGCCGCGCCCCGCCCAGCGAGCGCGCTCGCCCCCGCCCAGCCCGCGAGTGCCGAGAAGGCCGTGCTGTTGCTCCTGCTCGCCGGCGAGCCCTGGCGCGCCCGGGTGGTCGAGGCGATCGACGCAGAGGAGCTCGAATTCCCGCCCTATCGCGCCGTGTTCGAGGCCGTGGCGGACGACGCCGTGCTGGCGCTGGACGCCACGTCGGCACGGGCGTACGAAGCGCTCCAAGGCGAGGGCCTCGGCACGCGCGATCCCAACGAGCTGTACGAATTCGCCGTGAACTGGATCGAGGCGCGCCGGCTCGAGCGGCACTTGGACCAGATCGACGAGCAGCTCCCGTTCGAGAGCCCGGAGCGTCAGATGTCCCTGCTTGCGGAGAAGGTTCGGGTGTTTGACGAGCTACGCAAGCGCAACCCCCGTTACAAGATCGCTGGGAGGAGGAGAGGTGCACCCGGAACTTGAAGCGTTGTTGGCGCTGCAGGAGAAGGATCAGGCCGTCACGGCGACCGACGCCGCCCTCGCCGCACTCGCCCCCGAGCTGCGGGCGCTGGATGACGCGCAGGCAGTGGCAGAGCGTGCGCTCACCGCGGCGCAGGCCGCGATCCAGGCCGCGAGTGACCGACGCGATGGGCTGGAGGGCAAGATCGCCAGCTACCGCACCATGCAGGAGCAGCGGCGCCAGCGGCTGGAGTGGGTGCGCGGGGCGAAGGAAGCCTCCACGCTGATGGCGGAGCTCGACCTCGCACCGAGGCCGAGCGCCGGGCGGCCGAGGCCGAGAAGGCGCTCGACGAGGCGCGGGCCGCCCAGGCGCCGCTGCGCGAAGCGCTCGCCGGGAAGCGCGACCAGATCGCCGCCCAGCGCGAGCGCGCCGTGGCCGAGCGCGACCGGGCGGCCACCCAGGTGGCGAGCGGGCTGCTCGGCCGCTACGAGCGAATCCGCCGGGGCAAGGCGCCCCTGGCCCTCTATGCGCTGCATGGCGATGCCTGTGGCCACTGCTTCACCGCCGTCCCCACGCAGCGGCGCTCGCTGATTCAGCGCGGCGCCTCGATCGAGGCGTGCGAGGCGTGCGGCGTGCTGCTCTACGCCAAAGAATGATCCCACCGCGCTGGGCCGTCGCGGCGGCGCCCGATCTCGCGCTGACCCGGGCGCTCGCTGCCGATCTCCATATCCCCGAGCCGCTGGCCGCCATCCTCGTGCAGCGTGGCCTCGCCGCGCCGGAGCGCGCCAAGGCGTTTCTGCGCCCCGACCTGGAGCGACTGTCGGACCCGCTGGCCTGGGCCGACATGCCGCACGCTGTCAGCTTGATCGCGGACGCCGTGCGCGGTCGCACGCCGATTCTCGTGCATGGCGACTACGACGTGGACGGCCAGTGTGCCGCCGCCCTGCTCACGCGCGTGCTCCAGAGCGTCGGGGGCGTGGCCCACGGCTTTGTGCCGCACCGCCTCAGGGACGGATACGATTTCGGCCCCGCCGGGCTCGCCCACGCGCAGCACGTCGGGGCCAAACTCATCATCACCTGCGACTGTGGCATCACGGCCAACGAAGCCGTGGGCGCCGCGCGGGCGGCGGGCATCGCCGTGATCGTCACCGACCACCACCGTCCGCGCGCCGCGCTCCCGCCCGCCTCGGCGGTGCTCGATCCCCAACGCGCCGACTGCGCCTCGCTCGACAAAGACCTGTGTGGCACCGGCGTGGCCTTCAAGCTCGCCCAGGCACTCGTGCCGGCGCTCGGGGTGTCGCCCAACCTGCCGTTTCATTTCCTCGATTTGGTGGCGCTCGCGACCGTGGCGGACGTCGTGCCCCTCACGGGCGAGAACCGCATCTTGGTGCGCCACGGGCTCAAGATGCTCGCCGATTCCCGCTGGACCGGCGTACGCGCCCTGGTCGACGCGGCGGGCCTCGCGGGCAAGCCGGTCAAGTCGGGGCACGTCGGCTTCATCCTCGCCCCGCGCCTGAACGCCGCCGGCCGGATCGGCGATGCGAGCCTGGGCTTGAAGCTCTTGCTCTCGGACGATCCGGTCGAGGCGGCCGCGATCGCCCGCGAGCTCGAGACGCTGAACGCCCGGCGCCAAGCGCTCGACCAGCGGATCCTGGACGAGGCCGTCGAGCTCGCCGAGCGGGTGCTGCAGCCGGAGGACCGCGCGCTCGTGCTCGCCGCGGACGGGTGGCACCCCGGGGTCATCGGGATCGTGGCGTCGCGGCTGGTGGAGCGCTACGGGCGTCCCACCTTCCTCATCGGCTGGGACGAGGGGGCTGAGACGGGGCGAGGATCGGGTCGGAGCATCGTGGGCTTCGACCTGCACGCGGCGCTGGAGCGCGTGGGGGTCCACCTCGAGAAGTACGGCGGCCACACGATGGCGGCGGGGCTCACGCTGCGCCGAGAGCGCTACGAGGACTTCCGTGTTGCGTTTCTCGGGGTGGCGCGCGAGCTTCTCGGCCCCGACGATCTCGTCCCCGCCCAGCGCGTCGACCTGGAGCTGCCCTTGGGCCTCGTCTCAGAGGAGCTGGAGAAGCTGATCCGCTACTTGGAGCCGTGCGGTCCCGGTAACCCGGCGCCGGTGTTCGGCGTGCGGCGGGCGCGGGCGGTGGGCGCACGCCGCGTCGGGACGAATCACTTACGCTTCACGCTCGACGACGAATCCGGCGTGCTGCCCGCGATCGCCTTCCGGTGGGCCGACGCGATCCCCGAGCACTGGCTCGCCGAGCGACTCGATGTCGCGTTCCGACTGGAGCGCGACGAGTGGCAGGGGCGCACCACGCTACAGGCTCGCGTCGCGAGCATCGCCCCCGCCGAATGACCGCGCCGCCCGGCGCGTGGGGCAGCCGAGCGGCCCGGGGACGAGGGAGCGCCATGATTCGCATCATCGCGGGCGAGTTCCGGAGCCGGCGCCTGAAGACCCCAGCGTCGGACCGGGTGCGGCCCACCGCCGATCGGGTGCGTGAGGCCTGGTTCTCGATCCTCGAGCGCGCGGTCCGCCATGCGCGCGTCTTGGACCTGTTTGCCGGCTCCGGGGCGCTCGGCCTGGAAGCGCTGTCCCGCGGCGCCGTCAGTGCCGACTTCGTGGAGGTGCACCGCCTGGCCCTCGCCGCGCTGAAAGCCAACGTCACCGCCCTGAAGGTCGCGGACCGCGCCGTGATCCACCGTGCGGACGCGCTCAAGTTCGCCGAGACGTTGCGTCCCGGTCAGTACGACGTCGCCTTCGCCGATCCGCCGTACGAGGGCGACCAGGCGGCGCGCCTCGTCGCGCTGTTCCGGGTCACGGCGTTCGCCCGCGTCTTCTCGATCGAGCATGCCGCGGACCGTCCCATCCCGGGCGACGACACGCGGCGCTACGGCGACACGGCGGTCACCTTCATCTACGCGCCGTGACACCCGTCGCCGTCTACCCCGGCTCGTTCGACCCCATCACCAAGGGGCATGAAGACCTGATCCGCCGCGCCTTGAGCTTCGCCGACACGGTCATCGTGGCCGTGGCCGTGAACAGCAGGAAGCAGCCCTTGTTCACGCCCGCAGAGCGGGTGAGCCTGATCCGCCAAGCGGTGACCGATCCGCGGGTAGAGGTCCGTTCTTTCGACGGCCTGCTCGCGGACTTCGTGCGCGTCGCGGGCGCGACGTTGATCGTGCGCGGCCTGCGGGCCGTCTCGGACTTCGAGTACGAGTTCCAGATGGCGCTGATGAACCGTAATCTGGCTCCCGGTGTCGAGACGGTCTTCTTGGTCCCGGCCTTCGACTTGACCTACGTGAGTTCGAGTCTTGTGCGCGAAGTGGCGCGATTCGGGGCCGACGTCTCGCGGCTCGTTCACCCCGCGGTCGCGCAGGCGCTCAAGCAGAAGTTCGGCAAGTGAGGTTCCGGGACACGGTGTATGAGCGGGCGCGTCGCGCCCAGCGCCGGATTGTGCTCCCCGAGGGATCGGACGCGCGCGTGCGCGCCGCCGCGGCGCGCCTCGAGGCCTTGGGGCTCGGCCGTGTGCAATTGCTTGAGCCCGGCGCGCTCCTCGCCCCGCCCCCCGACGCCATTCGCCTGCTCCGGAGCCGTCGCCCGGAGCGATTTCCCGACGACCCGGCGGCGCGGGCGGCGCTCGGCCATCCGCTCACGTTCGGCGCCGCCCTCGTGGCCCTGGGGCACGCCGACGTGATGGTCGGCGGTGCCACCTTCCCGTCGAGCGACACGATCCGCGCGGCACTCTGGACCGTGGGCACCGCTCCGGGCATCACGACCGTGAGCGGGGCGTTCTACATGGTGCGGGGCGACACCGTGCTCACGTTCACCGATTGCGCCGTCGTGCCCGAGCCCACTCCTGAGCAGCTCGCCGACGCCGCGCTCGCCGCCGCCGGCGACCGGCGGCGCATTGTCGGCGATGAGCCGGTCGTGGCCTTCCTGTCCTATTCGACCAAGGGCAGTGCCGCGGGACCGCGCGTGGACCGGGTGCGGCGCGCGCTCGAGATCCTCGATCGGCGCCGGCCCGACTTCCGCTGCGATGGCGAGCTCCAGACCGACGCCGCCCTGGTCCCGGACGTGGCCGCGCGCAAAGCGCCGGGGTCGGCCGTGCGGGGCGAAGCCAACGTCCTCGTGTTTCCCGATCTTGACAGCGGAAACATCGCCTACAAGCTGGTGCAGCGCCTGGGCGGCTGGGAGGCAATCGGCCCGATCCTCCAGGGGCTGGCGCGCCCGGTGGCCGACCTGTCGCGCGGTGCCACCGTCGATGATATTGTGGACACTGCAGCGGTTGCGGTCCTTCAAGCCGGGGAGCCCACATGAGCTTCAGTCTCACCAAGGACAAGCGCGGGGTGGTGGTAGTGGGCGTGGACGGGCAGTTGATCGTCGGCAACCGTCAGGATCTGAAGCAGAAGGTGCTCGACGCGCTCGAGGGCGGCGGCCGGAAGTTCGTGATCGACTTCACCAAGACCGGCTACATCGATTCCTCCGGCCTCGGTGTCCTCGTGTCGCTCTCCAAGAAGATCCGTGAGCAGGGCGGGGACCTGCGCCTCTGTGGCTTGAACGAGGACCTCCAGACCCTGTTCGAGCTGACCAAGCTGGACACGCTCTTCGCGATCGCGAAGACCCCCGCGGAGGCGCTCGCCGCTTTCTAGCCCGTGGCCACCCCGCTGCACCTCGATGTCCGCCGTTCGCCGGCGGGAGGTGAGACCGAGATCGAGCTGTCGCTCAACGTGCCGAGCGACTTGGAGTACGTCGGCCCAGCGGTCGAGATGCTTGCGGAGCAGCTGCCCCGGGGTCCCCTGTCGCCGCGCCGCATCCGGTTCAACTTCCGCACCGCGCTCGCCGAGGCGCTCGCCAACGCCATCGCCTACGGCAACCATCATGATCCCGCCCGCCTGGTCCGCATCCTCGTCGAGATCTCGTCCGACGCGGTTCGCCTGCATGTGACGGACGAGGGGGGCGGCTTCGACCCGCTGGGCGTTCCCGATCCCACGCTCCCCGAGCGCCTGGAACGCGAGGACGGCCGTGGGCTGTTCGTGCTGCGGAGCCTCGTGGATCATGTGGCCTTCAACGAAAAGGGGAACTCGGTGTGCCTGACGCTTCGGGCGGGCTGACCGGGGAGCGGCTCGAGCGCCTGCTCCCGGCCCTCGAGCGGCTGGCCGGTGCCCGGCTGCGCGTGTGGCAGGCGGTCGGGGACACGGTGCAGCGGGTGGGGGCTGGCGCCGACCCGGGGACGTGGACGCCGCCGCTCGATGGCGCTCAGGACGGGCACCGGATCGCGACGCCGGAGGGGTCGGCCTGGCTCGAGCCGGTACGCGAGGCCCTCGGCGTGTGGCTCGAGGTCGCGGAGCCAGGGCTCGGGAAGCAGAACGCCGCCCCGTCACCCCAGGCCCTGGCCGAGATCGTCGGCGCCGTGCTCGGCGCCGAGCACGATGCCGCGCAGGTCGCGGCGGAGCTGTCCGAACGCTACGAGGAGATCGACCTGATCTATACGATCAGCGAGATCCTCGGCCACACGATCCGGCTCGACGAGGCGGCGGAGCGGATCCTGCGCGAGGTGTCGACGGTCGTGGGCGCGGGCCGCGCCACCCTCCTCGTCCACGATCCCGAGCAGCAGGTGCTCCGCATCGCGGCGTCGCGTGGCACGAAGCCGGAGGGCGAGCCGATCGAAGTCGACGATCCCTGCTCCGTCGCGGCCCGCGTGTTCCGCGAGATGCGGATCGTGAGCTACGACCCCACCGATCCCAAGGCCGTGAACCCCGGCTGTCCCGAGGGCCGGAACTACCGCGGCAAGGCGTTTCTCTCGGTCCCGGTGCTGTATGCCGCGCCCGGGCAGCGCGGCAAGCCGATCGGCGTGATCAACCTGACCGACCGCGTGGGGCAGGACGCCTTCACCGCGGGGGATCGCAAGCTCGTCGCGGCGATCGCCAACCAGATCGGCGCCGCGCTCGAGAACGCGCGGCTCGTGGAGCGCGACCTCTCCCAGCAGAAAGTCCGCCACGAGCTCGAGCTGGCGCGCGACCTGCAGCTCCGGCTCTTGCCCTCGCCGCTCGTCCTGGCCGCGCGGCTCGACGTGGCGGCGCGCTGCCGCCAGGCCGAGTCGGTCGGCGGAGACTTCTACAACCTCCTGAACCTCCATGGCGACAAGATCGGCGTCATGATCGGCGACGTCACGAGCCACGGCTTCGGGGCGGCCCTGATCATGGCGCTCGTCATGGCGGCCTCGGGTATCCACGCCGAATCGGCCGACACGCCAACCGAGGTGCTGCGCCGCATCGAGCAGTCCCTCACCGAGGAGCTCGAGCGCACCGAGATGTTCCTCACCGTGTTCTACGCCGTCCTCAATCCCGGCGCGGGACGGATCACCTTCGCCAACGCCGGCCACCCCCATGCCTTTCTCGTGTCGGCGCGCACGGGCGAGGCGGTGCGGCTCCAGGCCACCCGCCCACCCTTGGGCGCGGCGACCGCGCCGGGGACGGATGGCGTGCAGCCCTGGCGGCGGCGCGAGGCCATTCTCTGCCTCTTCACCGACGGGGTCACCGAGGCGCTCGGCGGGCGAGGTGAGCGCTTCGGGGAAGAGCGGGTCCTCGGACACGTGGCGCGGCTCAAGGACCGTCCGGCGCGTGAGATCCTCGAGTCGGTGCATGCCGACCTGGCGGGCTTCACCGGCGGCGCGCCTGCCACCGACGACCGCACCGTGGTGATCCTCAAGGCGTGAGCCCCGCTCGGCGGCTCGGCCAGCATTTCCTCACCGATCGGAACCTGCTCCGGCGCATCGTCGACGCGCTCGAGCCCGCGCCGGGCGACGTGGTGCTCGAGATCGGGCCGGGGAAGGGGAGCCTCACCGCCGAGCTCGTGGCCCGCGGGGTCCGGGTGGTGGCGATCGAGAAGGACGAGCGACTCGCGGCCGCGCTCGCTGGCGCGAGCGTGGGCGGAGCGCCCCCGGGCTCCTTCCGGGTCGTCACCGGCGATGCGTTGGCGCTCGACTGGCACGCGCTCGTCGCGGAAGGGATGGTGACGAGTCCCGCCGCCCGCGTCCCGCCGTTCAAGGTCATCGGCAACATTCCCTACGCGATCACGACCCCCCTGATTGCCACGGCCCTCGTGCCACCGCTTCCCACCCGGATCGTGTTGCTGGTGCAGCACGAGGTGGCCGACCGCCTCGCGGCAGCGCCGGGATCGAAGATCTATGGAGCGCTGTCGGTCGGCGTTCAGGCGGTGTGCCAGGTGGAGAAGCTCTTCACGGTGCGCGCGGGCGCGTTCTCACCGCCCCCCACGGTCCAGAGCGCGGTGGTGCGCCTCACCCCGCGTGCGACACCGTTGATTCAGTCGGCCGAGCTGGCACCGTTTCGCGTCTTTGTGACCGCCTGCTTCTCCCGTCGCCGCAAGCAGCTCCGCAACGTGCTCGTCGCGGCAACGCGACAACCCAGCGAGCGCGTGGTGGAGGGCATTCGCGCCCTGGGGCTCGATCCCACGGCACGGCCTGAGACGCTCGCGCCCGAAACGTTCGTGCGGCTGTTGCGTTGGAGCGCCCGATTGTGAAACCGTTCACGACCGTTTCCGTCGGGTACGCGCGATCCGTGAGGCGGGACAGCGGACTCCCCAGGAACGGCTCGATCTCGTTCGGTCGGAGGCCACATGGCAGGGCAGGGATCTGCGGGAAACGTCATTGCGGCGCTCTGTAGCTTCCTCGTGCCCGGCCTCGGGCAGTTGCTCCAAGGGCGCCTGCTCATCGCCGTGATTCAATTCGTCTTGGCGTGCGTGCTTTGGTTCTTCCTGCTTGGTTGGGTCATCCATCTCTGGTCCATCTTGGACGCGGCGTTGTGGAAGCCCAAGCCGCAGCCAGCCTCCTAGTGTCGAGGGGCCGCTCGTGCCGCGTTCGTCTTGCCCAGCCCAAGGACGTTGCGGATCTCCAAGACTTGATTACCCGTTCCGCGCGAGGGCTCAGCGTCGGGTACTATACGCCCGCTCAGACCGAGGCGGCTGTCAGATATGTCTTCGGGGTCGACAGCCAGCTTATCGCGGATCGCACCTACTTCGTGATCGAAGCCGACGCACAAATGGTCGCCTGCGGGGGCTGGAGCCGCAGGCGAACGCTGTTCGGCGGAGACCAAGCGAAGTCAGGCCCCGATCCGCTGCTCGATCCGGCTACCGAACCGGCGCGGATCCGCGCGTTCTTCGTCGACCCGCGGATGACGCGCCGCGGGTTGGGAAGCCAGCTCATGAGCGAATGCATCGGGGCCGCCCGGGCAGCAGGCTTCGGCGCGCTCGAACTCGTCTCCACGCTGCCCGGTGAGCCGCTCTATGTGGCCACAGGCTTCAGCGTCATCGAACGGTTTGACCTGACACTTCCCGGCAACATTCCCCTTCCGGTCATCAAGATGCGTCTGACTCTCTGATCCGACGGGAACACATCGACGAGGACCATTCACACGCACTTTCGAGAGACACGATCTTGCACGACCGGAGCCCAATTGCTAGGATTGCTGAGGAAAGTGAAAAGATTCACAAGCGATTCGCACAACGGCCTAGGACTCCCCAGGACGGCTCACCGAACGCGTGTCGCGACGTCACCATCATCCG
>WNFJ01736833.1_pt2 | contig 16997 bp, 18 predicted proteins | sample 5400461 | NCBI WGS metagenome assembly WNFJ01 (sample SAMN13153349, study PRJNA577476) | soil metagenome | isolation source: 115 cm saprolite on Douglas fir-dominated hillslope | place: USA:California | collected 2013-09-17 | reverse complement strand
CGTGGTTTCCCGGCACCACCGTGAGCTGCGTGCGCTGCGAGAGCTGCGCCAGCGCCTCGAACCCGACCGGGTTTCTCTTCTGCACGGCGTCGAGGAGCGCGGGCAGCCCGCGCCGCGCGGGCGGCTCCCGCGGCACGCCGAGCCGCGCGAAAAAGCGCTCGAGCCCCTTGGGCGGCGGCTGCATGGCGGTGAAATCGAAGCAATCCCCGAGGAGGATCAGCTCCGAGCCTTCGTCTTCCGCGACGCGGTCGCACAGCTCTTTGAGCTGCCGCCCCTGGCGGGCGTCGTCGAAGAGCCGCGCCTCGGCGCACTCGTCCAAATGGAGGTCGCTGATCGCGTACAGGGTCACGGAAGCGACGGACCATAGCGTTCCACAAAAAACAAGGGCCAGGCGAGCGGGCGTGCGGTAGAAGGCTCGCATGGACGTCGTGCTCATCGACATCGCCAACCGCACCTGCTACACGCCGAAGACTCCGCGCGAGGTCTGGGAGGACATCGCTGCCGGCACCGTCACCCCCGACAAGATCGCGCAGTTCGTCGAGGACCGGCTCAAGACCGGCCACGTCTCGCCGCTCGAGCAGGTGGTCTTCTGGTTCGGCATCAGCGGCGTGTCGCGCTCGCTGTCGCATCAGTTCGTGCGCCACCGCATAGGCATCTCCTTCGAGCAGCAGTCGCAGCGCTACGTGCGCTTCACCGGCAAGAACGAGGAGCGCCTCGAGTACGTGATGCCCGAGAGCTGGCAGGACGCCGGCAAGGCGGCGGAGTTCGGGAAGCTGATGGGCGAGATCACCCGCGTCTACCGCGAGGCGGTGGCGGCGGGCATTCCGGCCGAGGACGCCCGCTTCGTGCTGCCCAACGCGGCGCCGACCAACTTCCAGATCATGGTCAACTTCGCCGAGCTGTTGCACATCGGAGATCTACGGCTCTGCACGCGGGCGCAGTGGGAGATCCGGCAGATGATCGCCCGCATGCGCGCCGAGCTGATGCGCAGGGTCCCGCAGCTTGCGAAGTACATGCAGCCCAAGTGCGGCGAGAAGCGCATGGGGTACTGCGACGAGGAGCTCTCCAACTCGCGCCCGCACAAGCTGACCGTCCTCGAGGTCTTCAAGCGCGTTCGCGCCGAGAGCGGAAAGCCGATGCGCGACCTCGACGAGTCGGACTTCATAGCGGCGGAGCAGTTCCGGGAGAAGGCCTAGGCCTGGCAGACGCTGCCGCAAGCAAAGAGCGTTTCCGCGCCGGCAATGGAGCGAGCGCGCGTTCCGCTCTCCGGGCAGTCGCGGGCATGCGGGCGTCCGCTCTCGCCTGTATTGACTTCGCGGCGAGCGTCGGTTTTCTTACGGCTCCTTCCTTCTGCCTCGGGGGCTTTCATGCGCAAACTGCTTTTCGCAGCCGCGATCCTGGCGTCGGTGTCCGCCCGTGCCCAGACCGCTTCCATTCCCACCAACCTCAACGAAGCCACCGTCGTGCAGCTCCAGTCGATGATGGCCTCGGGCCAGCTCACTTCGGTGCGGCTGACGCAGTACTACATCGACCGGATCATCGGGCTCGATCAGAACGGGCCCGGCGTGAACGCGGTCATGGAGCTCAACCCCGACGCGCTCGCGATCGCGAAGTCGCTCGACATGGAGCGCGCCAAGGGCACGGTGCGCGGGCCGATGCACGGAATTCCGGTGCTGCTGAAGGACAACATCGACACCGGCGACAAGATGCAGACCAGCGCCGGCTCGTTCGCGCTGGTGGGAACGCCCGCGCCGCGCGACTCGACGGTGGCCGCCAACCTGCGCGCGGCCGGGGCGGTGATCCTCGGCAAGACCAACCTCTCGGAGTGGGCGAACTTCCGCTCGTTCGAATCGGTCAGCGGCTGGTCCGGGCGCGGCGGGCAGACGAACAATCCGTACGGGATCGACCGCAACCCGTGCGGGTCCAGCTCGGGATCGGGCGCGGCGGCGTCGGCCAACTTCGCCACCGTCTCGTTTGGCAGCGAGACCGACGGCAGCATCGTCTGCCCCGGCAACGCCAACGGCGTGGTTGCGCTCAAGCCCACGGTGGGCCTGACCAGCCGGGCCGGCGTCGTGCCCATTTCGCACACGCAGGACACGGTCGGCCCGCACGCGCGCACGGTGGCCGACGCGGCGGTGGCGCTGTCGGTCGCGCAGAGCGCGAAGTTCGACGGGCGCGACCCGGCCACGGGCGGCGTCCCGCTCGGCTGGCAGGGCACCGGCAAGACGCGGCCGAAGGTGCCCTCCGACTACACGCAGTTCCTCGATCCCCACGGACTCCAAGGCAAAGTCCTCGGCATCACCCGGCAGGGGCTGAATGGATTCGATCCCTTCGTCCCCACGCCCGTGCCGGTGATGGACGCCATCGAAGCTGCCTTCCAGAAGCTGACCGACGCCGGCGCGACGCTCGTCGATCTCGACGCCCTCGGGTACAACTTCGCCGGAGGCCCCGGCGAGTTCCTCGTCCTCGTCTTCGAGTTCCGCATCGACGTGGCCAAGTACTTCGCCACGCGGCCGGCGGGCTCGGTCCCGGTTGCGCAGGGCACGCTGCAGACGGCCTTCGACTTCAACAACGCGCACGCAGACGTGGAGATGCCGTTCTTCAATCAGGACCTCTGGGCGTTCACCTTGTCGCTGGCGCCCGGCCCCGACGACCCGCAGCCGGCGTTCGGCGGACTGACGTACAACCAGGCCCTGGAGCTCGACCGGCAGTTCGCGATCCAGAACGTCGATGCGGCGCTGACGGCGCAGCACCTCGACGCCATCGTCACTGCGACCGACAACCCGGCCTGGTCCACCGACCTCGTCTTCGGCGACCACTTCATCTTCGGCACTTCGAGCATCGCCGCCGGCGAGGGCTACCCGATCATCCAGGTTCCCGCCGGCATGGTGTTCGGCGTGCCGCTGGGCATCAGCTTCTTCGGCACGGCGTTCAGCGAGCCGACGCTGATCACGCTGGCTTCGGGATACGAGGCGGCCACGCAGGTGCGGGCAAACAACCTGCCGACCTTCGCGGCCACGGTGCCCTTCACCAACATCCAGGGCACCACCGTGACGCCGCCTCACCGCCGCGCCGCGCCGCCGACGGTCAAGCCCTCACGCGTGCCGAAGCATCTTTAGGCCGAGGGCGGCTTCACGTACTCGAAGTCGATGGGCATCCCGTTGATGCCCTTCGGCGGCGGCCCGGCTGGCGACTGTCGCCCTCGGCGACATCTTCCCCGCCAAGCGGGGAAGTCCCCGGCGGTGGCCGGGGCTAATCCTTGCGGGCGATCGCCTTCAGGAACCAGCGCGCCTTCTGGTGGACCTGCACGAGGCGCGTGTAGAGATCGGCGGTGCCGATGTCGCCGGCTTTGCTGGCGGTGTCGGCATCGTCGTGCATCTGCTGGATGACCTTGTCGTGGGCGGAGATCGCCTCTTCCACCATCTGCTTGACGTTGCGCTCGCCCGACGAGGGCGCGACGAACGAGGCCGGCAGGTACTGCGCGGGATCGGCGAGCGGCTTGCCGTCGATCATCAAAGACCGCTCGGCCAACTCGTCGACGGACTCGAGGACCTGCGTGCCGTGCTCCTCGAAGAGCAGGTGCAGGTCGCGGAAATGCGGGCCGTAAGTGAGCCAGTGGTATTTTTTATAGTTGAGAAACAGTACCAGCGCGCTCGCCTGCTCGCGCTGGAGGGCCGCGACGATGGGGTTCGTCTCCATGCATCTTCGGATGCGAGAAAATGGAGAACGATTCTCGAAAAGAAGGCCTCGGGCCTCGGACCTCGGACCTCAGGCCTCGGGCTTCACGTATTCGAAGTCGATGGGCATGCCGTTGATGCCCTTGGGCGGCTGCGCGATCCAGTTCGCCACCTTGCCCGGCTCGGTCACCGGGTGCATCAGCGATTTGACGAAGGCGCGGTCCGCCGCCGTGGGCAGCCACTCGCCCTCATGGGCCTTGAGCTCCGCTTCCGGGATCATCCGCCCCGCCGGATCGAAGGACAGCCCCGCAGACGGCCCGACGCCGCGGTGGAAGCGCCGGTGCGGCAGCCGCAGCGTCATCCCGGAGGCGCCCACGCGCGCGAGCGTTTTGTTCCAGCGGTCGACAGCGCGCTGGCAGTCCTTCACGTACTCGTCGCGCAGCACCTCGTTCATGGCGTTGCGCAGCGGCACCTCCTGCTCCACCAGCTTGCCGCCTTCGGGGACCTCGAGCCGGTAATTCTGGCCCATCGCCTTGTGCTCTTCGAGGGTGTCCTCGCGGAAGCGGCCCTTGAGCCCCGCGGCGAAGAAGTCGGCCGCATTCGACGACACCTCGCCGCCGAAGAGGTCGAGCGAGAGCGTGAACCAGAGGTTGATGTACTTCTGGATGAGCTCGAACGGCACCGCGCCCTCCTTGCGCGGGTCGAGGCCCTTCGCCATCAGCTCGCCGCAGCGCTGCACGATGCGGTCGACGCCGGTCTCGCCGACGAAGAGGTGGTGCGCCTCCTCGGTGAGCATGAAGCGCGTGGTGCGGGCCAGCGGGTCGAAGCCCGATTGCGCCAGCGCCGCCAGCTGGTACTTGCCGTCGCGGTCGGTGAACATGGCGAACATGAAGAAGCTGAGCCAGTCGTCGATCGGCTCGTTGAAGGCGTTGAGGATGCGCGGCTTGTCGCTCGAGCCGGAGCGGCGCTGCAGCAGCTCGTCCGCCTCCTCGCGGCCGTCGCGGGCGAAGAAGCGGTGCAGCAGGTAGACCATCGCCCAGAGGTGGCGGCCCTCCTCGACGTTGACGTGGAAGAGGTTGCGCAGGTCGTACATCGAGGGGCAGGTCTTGCCGAGCAGCCGCTGCTGCTCGACGGACGCCGGCTCGGTGTCCGCCTGGGTGACGATGATCCGGCGCAAGGCGTTCCGGTGCTCGCCCGGAACTTCTTCCCAGACCGGCTCGCCCATCACGTCGCCGAAGCCGATCTTCCGCTCGCCGTCGCGCGGCTCGAGGAAGATGCCCCAGCGGTACTCGGGCATGCGCACGAAGTCGAAGTGCGCCCAGCCGTTGGCTTCGACGCTGATCGCGGTGCGCAGGTAGATTTGGTGCGCCTGGAAGCCGTCGGGCCCGACCTCTCTCCACCAGGAGAGGAAGTTCGGCTGCCACTGCTCCAGCGCCCGCTGCAGCCGCCGGTCGGAGGAGAGGTCGACGTTGTTCGGAATCGTCTCGAGAGATTGAGCCATGGTTTTCCCCGGGCCGCAGGCCGGTCACGTTCTCCGATAGTCGAACTGCGGCCGCTCCGGCTTGCCGTACATCGTCAGGGCGCCGCGCTCGCCCGTCGCATTGGGACGGATGAAGATCCAGTTCTGCCAGGCGGAGAGCCGCCCGAAGATCTTGGTGGCCAGCGTCTCCGGCCCGGCGAAGCGGTAGTTCTGCTCCATGCCGGTGAGCGCGTCGGGGCTGAGGCTGGCGCGCTCCTCGACGGCGACGCGCAGCTCCTCCTCGAAGTCGATGTCGTCGGCGAAGACGGTGGCGAGGCCGAGCTTGTTCGCGCTCGCTGCCTCGAGCGGGCCTTCCTTCGCGGCGGCGAGCACTTTCTGCGCCTGCTCCGGCTGCGCGAGGAAGCGCGTCTGCAGGCGCGAGAGCCCGTTCCAGCCGGGCAGGGCGCCGCCGGAGAGCGCGCCCGGCCACAGGCGCACGCCGCCGGCATCGAGGAGGTAGCTGCGGTCGCAGGCGACGAGCAGCTCGAAGAGAGGGCCGCTGAAGCAGCTCTTCTCGTCGACCACGGCGAAGAAGCTGCGCGCGGTCACGTCGAGCCGGCGGAGCGTGCGGGCGAGGTTGAGGCGGGTCTCGCGCAGGATCCAGGAGTCCTTCTCCGGACCCGAGAGCAGCTCGCCCACAGCGTGCGAAATCGCGCGGTCGCCCTCGGTGCGGACGATGACGAGGCCGACGGTCTCGTGGTCGAAGCGCAGCCGCAAGAGCGCGTCGTCCAACTCGCGCGCCATGCGGATGGCGTAGCCGTCGGCGCCTTTGGCCAGCGCCTCGGCGGCGGTCTTCGGCACCTCGCCCGCGGGCGCGCGGACGGTCAGCTCGGCGGTGCGCGTCTTCTCGTCGATCTTCAGCGAGACGTGCCGGTACTGGAACGCGGCGCCATCGATCTTCGGCTGGATGGCGTCGAGCTGGATGCCGGGGCCGCGGTCGAGGGCCGGCGACCTGGCGGCGAGCTCGCGCGCGCGCTGCGCGACGGTGTCGGCGAACTTGCTGCGCGGCACCACCGCGTCGACGAGGCCCCACTCGACCGCGCGCTTGCCCTTCACGCCCTCCGCCAGCGTGGAGAACGCATCCGCCAGATCGCGGCGCACCTTGCGCTTGTCGACCACGCGGGTGAGGCCGCCGGTGCCGGGCAGCACGCCGAGCAGCGGGACCTCGGGCAGGGACACCGTGCTGCTGCCGTCGTCGGTGAGGACGATCTCGTCGCAGGCCAGCGCCAGCTCGTAGCCGCCGCCCGCCGTCGCGCCGTTGCAGGCGGCGAGGAACTTGAGGCCGCTGTGCTGCGAGGCGTCCTCGATCGCGAGCCGCGTCTCGTTGGTGTACTTGCAGAAGTTGACCTTGAAGGGATGCGTCGAGGAGGCGAGCATGTAGATGTTGGCGCCGGCGCAGAAGATCTTCTCGTGGCCGCTGGTGATGAGGCAGACTTTCACTTGCGGATGCTCGAAGCGCAGCCGCTGGACCGCGTCCGCGAGCTCGATGTCGACCGAGAGATCGTAGGAGTTGGATTTCAGCTCCAGCTCGCTGCTCTGGCCGCCGAACGGCTGCACCTTCATCACCAGCCGCGCCACTTCCCCCTCCACCGAGAGCGTCCAGTGGCGGTAGCGCGAGGGGTGAACGTCGAACGTGACCTTGGGGGCGGCGGCAGGCGTGTCCATCGTCAAATAAAGGTAGCACGCACTATATTGCTTGTCAACGTGACGTGACTGCATTATACTGCATAGCATGAAAGGCGAACGCGAGCTGCTCTTGCCTGCCGTCGGCGCCACCGTGCGCCGGCTGCGCGATGGCCTCGGGCTGACCCGGCGCGAGCTGGCGAAGAAGAGCGGCGTCTCCGAGCGGTTCCTCGCCGACCTCGAAGGAGGCCAGGGCAACATCTCGGTGCTGCGGCTGCACGACGTGGCGCGCGCGCTCGGGTCGTCGGCGGCGGAGCTGCTGCTCGCCGCCCAGCCGGACCGCACCGATCGGAGGATGGTCGCGCTGGTGGGCCTGCGCGGGGCGGGGAAGAGCACCATCGGCAGAGCGCTGGCGGCCAGGCTGCGGGTGCCGTTCGTCGAGCTGGACGCGCTGGTGGAGAAGGACGCGGGCCTCTCGCTTTCCGCCATCTTCTCGCTGCACGGCGAGGCGTACTACCGGCGGCTGGCGCGCGAGGTGCTGACCCGCTTCCTCGCCGAGGCCGACGCCGCGGTGATGGCGACCGGCGGCGGCGTGGTCACCGACCGCGAGTCGTTCAAGCTGCTGATGAAGCGCGCCCGCACGGTCTGGCTGCAGGCGACCCCGGAGGACCACTGGAAGCGCGTGCTCGAGCAGGGCGACGTGCGTCCCAGCGCGGCGAGCCCGCACGCGCAAGAGGAGCTGCGCGCGCTCCTGAAAGCGCGCGAGCCCCTCTATGCCCAGGCGGAGCTTGCGGTGGACACCTCGCGGCTCGGCATCGCCGGGACGGTGGACGAGATCGCCCGCCGTCTCACCTGAGGGCGGCGGCGCACAGGAATTTTGTACAACAGTGTCGCGATGCGATCCCTGCGGCTCCCTCCGCCGTCACTTGCCCGTGAAGGCGGGCGGCCGGTGCGCGTTGTAGGCCGAGATCCCTTCCTTGGCGTCCTCACCCTCGAATAGCCGCTGCTGCAGCTCGCGCTCGAGCGCGAGGCCGCTTTCGAGGCTCATCTCGATCCCGCTGGTCACCGCGCGCTTGATGAGACCGACCGCGCGCGACGCCTTGGCGGGCGGCACGAAGCGGCGAGCGTACTCGAGCGCCCTCTCGCGAAAGTCAGCGGCCGGCCCATCGAGAATGGCGTTGACCAGGCCGAGCGCCTTCGCCTCCTCGACCGGGAAGGTCGCGCCTTCCGCCATCAGCTCGATCGCCTTGGAGCGGCCGAGCGCGCGCGAGAGCCGCTGCGTTCCGCCCGTGCCGGGCAAGACGCCGAGCGCGACTTCGGGCAGCCCCACTTTGCCGGCTCCCGCGCGCGCGACGCGCAGGTCGCAGGCGAGCGCGACCTCGAGCCCGCCCCCGACGCAGTGGCCGTTGAGGGCGGCGATGACGAGCTTCGGCGTCTGATCCAGCCTGCACAGGGTCTCGTTGGCGTGCAGGCAGAAGTTGTACTTGAAGTACGGATCGGCGCCCTCCAGCATCTTGATGTCGGCGCCGGCGCAGAAGAACTCGGGCGCGGGCTTCTTGCCGGCCTCGGGGGGAGCGGGCCGCGCGCCCGTGATGACGACGACGTGGACCTTGCTGTTCATGCGCGCGTCGAGAATGTGCGCGTCCAGCTCGCGCATCATCTCGTACGAGTAGGTGTTGGCGGGCGGCGCGTTCAGTTCCAGGAGCAGCACGCCCTCGTGCTGCGAGGCGATGACCAAGGGGGCAGTCGGCATGCGCGCGTTTTAGCACCTCAACGAACTACACGTCGAAGCACGCGCCCAGCATGCGCTCGAAATCGATCCGGGCCCGCGTGCGGCCCGCGTGCCCGGAGTGCGACGGGGATGAGGCGGCACCGTGCGTTCGTTGCGGAGCGCGCCGCACCATCGACGAGCTCTTCAGCGCCTGGCTCGCCGTGCCGCCCGGAGTCGCCGATGGCGCCCTTCTTGCCCCCTCCGCGCTGCTCCGCGGGATGGTCCGCCCGGTGTCGTTTCGGGTACGGGTCCGCGCCGCGCCTTAGCGGCGGAGCATTCCCATCTCCTTCTCGATCTGCAGCGACTGCTCCATCGCCTCGGCCCACTCGCCCGGGTCGGTGGTGACGATGGCCGCTGCCGGATCGACGATGGCTGCGCCCAGCGCGCTGGCGAAGAGGCTGACCAGGTTCTGGTAGGGATGGATGCGGTTCTCGTCGTCGAGCTTGCCGCTGGCGATGGTGAGGTACGTCTGCGCCGTCACCATGAGGTGGCTCGCGGCGGTGGACAGCTCCTCGTCCATGTTGCCGATGTGATCGAGCATCGACCGGTGCGGGCTCTCCGGATCGCGCATGTCGAAGACCTGCACCAGGCAGTCGTGCGGCGAGGCGTCGGTGTAGTCGACGACGGTGATCCGCCAGGTGCGCTGCAGCTCCAGCTCCTTGGGCGACGGATCTCCCAGCGGCGCGAGCGTCAGCGAGGCGCCCTGGTCCTCCTCGCGCATCGCGTGCAGGCAGGCGTTGGTGAGCCGCTCGACGTCGTGAGGCTTCATCTGATGACCGGTGAAGAGACCGATCATGCGCGCAGGGCGCTCGGTGTTGACGAGGTTCTGGAGATACGCCTGGTCCTTGCGCAAGTCCGGCATTCTCCAGAGGAGAGCAGGGTTGGCCAGCGCAGGTCAACTGCAGCACTGTCAGGTGGCCAGCGACTCGACGATCACCGACACGCCCTGGCCGACTCCCACGCAGAGGGTGGCGAGCCCGTAGCGGCCGCCGGTGCGGCGCAGCGAATGGGCGAGGTGGCCGAGGATGCGGGCGCCGCTCATGCCGAGCGGATGGCCGAGGGCGATGGCGCCGCCGTCGACGTTGACGCGCTCGGGATCGAGGCCGAGCTCGCCGATCACCGCCAGCGCCTGCGCCGCGAAGGCTTCGTTCAGCTCGACCAGGTCGAGCTGCGCGGCCTTCAGCCCCGCTTTCGCCAGCGCCTTCTTTGTCGCCGGCACCGGACCGATCCCCATCTCGCGCGGGTCCACTCCCGCGCTCGCCGCCGAGACGATGCGCGCCAGCGGGCGCAGCCCCAGCGCGGACGCTCTCTGCGACGAGGCCAGGAGCAGGGCGGCGGCGCCGTCGTTGAGCGCGGAAGAATTTCCCGCCGTCACGCTGCCGCCCTCGCGGAAGGCCGGCTTCAGCCTGGAGAGCTTTTCCAGCGAGGTGTCGGCGCGCGGGCCCTCGTCGCGATCCACCACCGTCGCTTCCTTCTTGCCCGGCACCGTGACCGGCACCAGCTCGTCGCGGAAATATCCCTTTTCAAAAGCGGCCAGCGCGCGCTGGTGCGAGCGCAGGGCAAACTCGTCTTGCAGCGAGCGCGGCACCTTGAAGTGCGCGGCCACGTTCTCGGCCGTCTCGCCCATGCTCTCGAGCGGAAAGCGCGTCTGCAGACGCGGGTTCGGAAACCGCCAGCCGAGGGCGGTGTCGTACGAAACCAGCGACCCCCCAGCGAAGCCGTCGGAAGGCTTGGCGACCGCCCAGGGCGCGCGGGTCATGCTCTCGACGCCTCCCGCGATGCACAGCTCCATGTCGCCGAGCCGGATCGCGCGCGATGCCTGCACCGCCGCCTCCAGCCCGCTCGCGCAGAGCCGGTTCACGGTCACGCCGGGCACGTGGTCGGGCAGACCCGCGAGGAGCAGCGCCATCCGCGCCACGTTGCGGTTGTCCTCGCCTGCCTGGTTGGCGCAGCCGAAGAAGACCTCGTCGACGTCGCCGGGCCGCGCAGCCGGGTTGCGCTGGAGCAGCCGTTCGATGACGTACGCGCCGAGATCGTCGGGCCGCACCAGGGACAGGGCGCCGCGGAGCTTCCCCACCGGCGTCCGGATTGCATCCACGATCACGGCATCCATGCGCGCCTCCCTCGTTTCGACTAGATTCGGCCCATGCACCTGCGGCCTGACGAACCGGCGCCCGACTTCACCCTGAGCGGCGTGCCGCCCAGCGCGTACCACCTCGCCGGCCAGCGCGGCAAGGTGGTGGTGCTAGCGTTCTATCCGGGAGATTTCACCCCGGTGTGCCTGCGCCAGCTCGTGCACTACGAGGAGCAGCGCCAGCGGCTGGTGGCGACCGGCGCCACGCTCTGGGCCATCTCCACCGACACGCTGGAGCTGCACGAGCGCATGGCCAAGAGCTACGCGCTCTCCTTTCCGCTGCTCGCCGACGAGGGCGGCAAGGTGGCGGCGCAGTACGGCGTGCGCGGGATGCTGGGTTCGGCGCGGCGCTCCCTCTTCATCGTCGATCCGCAAGGCATCCTCCGCTACGTGAAGGAGGAACCGCTCTCGCTCAGCTACCGCAGCGTCGACGACATCCTTCACGCCCTGGGCGACAGCGGACTGCTCAAAGCGGCGCCGGTATGACTTCGTGCAGCTGCGCGTAGTCAAGATCGAGGCGGCCGTCGGGCTTGGGCTTCAGCATGTCGGCGTAGCGGTAGCCGAAGCGGACCTGCTCGGGCAGGTAGCGGTGGCGGCCGTGGACGGTCTGCGACGAGGTCCCGTCGATGCCGGTGACGGTGACGATCAGCTCCACGTCCTGCTTGCGCAGGGACTCCAGGGTGACGCCGTGCAGCGGGCTGTCCTCGGAAATGATGTGCAGCACCTGCCAGCTCCGCCCCAGCGCCGGCGAGCGATCGCGCAGGAGCCGCAGATCGTACATGCGGTAGGAGAACACGCCTTCCTTGCTGGTCTCCGCGCGCGTCAGCGTCACCCGCACCTGCGCCTCGAGGATGTAGTTGCCACGGGTGTTGGCGAGCCGGATCGCCAGCGTCGGCACCTCGTTGTTCCGGTAGACGACCGCGTCGCGCGCAAACTCGAGCCGCGCCTGCGGAATCGAGAACTTCGAAAAGACGAGGCCGGTCGCCACCGCCGCCACCACCAGCGTCACGATCGATTCGACGGTCATCGCCAGCTGCGCGGCCGTACTCTGCGGATACATCGCGCCGTACCCGATGGTGCCGGCGGTCTGCACGCTGAAGAAGAAGGCGTCGCGAAACGAGCCGGGTTGCGCGCCGGCGACGCCGCCGGTCCAGAGGAAGACCAGCGCGAAGATCAGGTTCATCAGGAGGACCATCCCGGCGATGACCAGCATCGTCACCCACCACGGCGCCCGGAGCATCACGTGGTAGAGGTCGCCGAGCAGATCCAGCGGAGCGTTGACGACGTCGATGCCCGTATCTTCGACGGGGGGCTTGCGCGCCATCGCCCCAGCATGCTGCCGGGCGGCGGGAGCGCAACAAAACGCCCGCCGCGCGCAGCGGCTACTTGACGCCTATGTCGCGTTTCACGTTGTTCTTGGTGTGGCGCGCCTTGCGCTTGGCGGCGCGGGCGCTCTTGTTCATGTGGCGCTTGGCCTTGTCCGCGCCCTTGTCGGTGTGGAGCGTGTCCTTGACCTTGTCGGTGGCGTCGGCGGCGGCGTCCTTGATGTCCTTCTTGGTGTCGCCCTTGTCGGCGAGCGCGGGCACGGCGAACCCCAGCGCGAGTGCGGCGACGATTGCCTTCAGCATCGGTTCCCCCTCTGTAAATGCCGGCCGCAGGCCGGCGGTCTCGGGGAAAGTTGTTCATCGATCGTCCGATGCACAACGATCCCTGCCGCGTGCTCCGAAGCGCGAAGAGGGAGAAAGGCCTGTGAGCCTTCTCCCTCTCCAACGTTGTTTGGGAAGATTTCTTACGCCGAGAAGCTCGACCCGCAGCCGCAGGTCGCCTTGGCGTTGGGGTTCTTGAACGAGAACCCGCTCTGCCCGAACTGGCCCTCGAGGTAGTCGATCTCGACGCCCATCAGGTACATCGAGCTCATCGGGTCCACGAACACCTTGACGCCGTTGACTTCGAAGGTGAGGTCGCCGGGCCGCTCGTCCTTGTCGATGTCGAGGCTGTACTGGAACCCCGAGCAGCCGCCGCCGACCACGGCGACGCGCAGGCCGGAGCCGGTCAGGCTTTCGCGCTCGATCGTCTCTCTCACCATGGCCGCGGCCTTGTCGGTGAGGCGCACGGGCGCGGCAGGCTTCTGGGGAACTTCGGTCTCCAAATTTGTGGTCTGGGTATCCATGGTCATCTCAGTATAGCTAGATGCCGCCTTTTTCCCAAGGATTCACCGAACGGCCGCCATCCACCGCCAGGACCTGCCCGGTGACGAAAGGCTGGGAGGCGAGGAAGAGGACCGCTTGCGCGACGTCCTCCGGTCTTCCGACGCGTTGGAGGGGAATTCGTTGCACCAGGGCCTTATCGTCCACCGAGATGGCGCCCGGCGAGACGCCGTTGACGCGCACCTCGGGCGCCCACTCGAGGGCGAGCAGCCGGGTGAGCGCAGCGAGGCCCGCCTTCGACGCGGCGTAATGGGCGTAGCCCTTCCACACCTGGGTGGTGCCGCAGAGATCGAGCAAGGTGACGATGGCGCCGCGCGCGGCGCGCAGGTGCGGGAGCGCCGCCTGCATCAAGAGGAAAGGTCCGGTCAGGTTCGAGGCCAGCATCGCCTCGAACCGCGCCCGCGGCAGCGACTCCGCCTCGGCCTTCTCGAATTCGGCGGCGTTGCAGACCAGCAGATCGAGCCCTCCCAGCGCCGTCGCGGCTTCCTGTGCGATGCGCTCGGGCTCGCGCGCCTGATCGCCCTGCACCAGGGGAGCGCGCACGCCGAGCTGCGCAAGCCGCGCCGCCGCCTCCACCGCCTCGCTGCGCGACTTTCGATAATGCACGGCGACGTCCGCGCCGCCCTGCGCGAGCCCGAGCGCGATGGCTCGGCCCAGCTTGCTGGCCGCTCCCGTCACCAGCGCGCGCTTGCCGCGAAAGTCCGCTTGCATGGCAGAACAATACGCGCTCTTTTGAACTCGCGATGGGCAAGAAGAACAAGCAGCAGAAAGCCGAGGTGGCGCCGCCGCCCGAGCCCGTGGAGGAGATACCCATCTCCGATGCGCCGCTGCCGCTCCTCGAGCTCGAGGCGCGCGCTCTCGGCGAGCTACTGGAGCTCTGCTTCGCGGACAAGCGCCTGCTCGCGCTGTGCGGGGAGTTGAAGCTCTACAGCCCCGGCTACCGGCTGGAGGCGATGCCGCCCGATCAGGTGGCGCGGATGCTGGCCGACGAGGTGCGCGCGGCCAAGGACGCGCGGGCGCTCATCGACAAGGCCATCCGCGAGTCGCTGCGCAACCCGGTCTTCGAGGGCAAGTCTCTCTCGGCGGAGGAGTACCGCGATCTCCTGGAGCTGTTCACCGGCGATCCGCTGCAGCACCTCGCGCGCGTCGCCTGGCGGGCGCTCATCGACGAGGACGAGAAGCTGCGCGACTACGCGCTCGCCGCCATCGACCTGGGCGTCGAGGCGCTCGATGCGCCCTCGCGCAACCCCAAGCCGCGCAAGCCGCAGCTTCCCGCCGACGTGCAGGAATTGCGCAGGCTGGTGGAAGAGGCGCATCGCGAGGCCGGGCGCGCCGGAAAGGAGCGGGACTCGCTGCGCGATCAGCTGGCGGCCGCGCGCGCGGACATGGTGGCGCGCGAGAAGACGCTGGGCGAGGTGCGCGACGAGTTGGGACAGACCCGCGGCGAGCTGACCCGCGCCTCGGCGGAGCTGGCGCGGCTGACCGCGGCGGGCGAGGGCCGGGCGCTCTCGGACGCGCGCAGGCTCGCCGACGAGAACCGCTCCTTGAGCGAAAAGCTCCGCGCCGCGCAAGAGGAGCGCGATACCCTGCGCGCGCAGCTCCAGGACGCGGAGCGCCGCGCCACCCAGGCGCCCGTGCCCGCGCCCGCCGCGCTGCCGGATGCGGAGCTGGTCAGCGCCGAGGAGGCGGCGACCTTCCTCATCCCCATCTTCACGCGCGAGTTCTACGACTCGATCCAGCGCTGGGACCGGCGCATGCAGCGCGCCGCCTTCGACAAGGTCTCGCTGCTCGCCCGCGACTGGCGGCATGGCTCCTTGCGCGCGCTGGCGCTCGAAGGGCTGCCCGGCTACTACCGCATCCGCATCGCCACTGACGTGCGGCTGATCTACCGCCGCGGCGAGGGGAACGCGCTCGAGATCCTCTCGCTCATCGACAGGGAAGATCTGGACCGTTACATCCGCCAGGCAAGGACGAGATAATGGAGATCGACGCCAAATCGTTGCAGCACAAACTATCGCAGCCGGGCGCGCCGCTGGTTCTCGACGTGCGCAATCCGCCGGAGGTGCAGGCAGACGGCGCGATCGCGGGCGCGCTCCTCATCCCCATGGATCAGCTCCCGGCCCGGCTCGCCGAAGTGCCGACCGATCGCGAGATCGTCGCCGTCTGCAAGCGCGGCATGCGCTCGGCCAACGCCGCCAACTGGCTGCGCGCGCAGGGCCGCAAGGCCGTGAGCATGCAGGGCGGAATGGATCAGTGGAAGGCCCTGGGTCTTCCAGTGAAGAAGTAAGCGCCGGCGCGTGCGAGGACCCGTGCGCGAGGCAGTGGGCGTGTGGGCGGCGATCATTCTCGGTCTCGCTGCGGTCGAGGCGGCCGGGCTCGCGCTGCCGGTGCTGCGCGGGCTTACCGGCGCGCTGGCGGTGGCCGCTTTCCTCTACCTGCCGATGCGCTTGCTCGAGCGCCGCGGGCAGGACGCGCGCGCCGCGGGTTGGCGGTTCGACCGCCTTGCGGCCGATCTGTCGTGGTCGCTCGGCGCCTGCGCGGTGGTGCTGCCGCTCTTCACCGTCGCCTTCTGGTTCTTTCCGGCGTGGATCGAGAAGCTGCCCGGCGCGCTGCAAGCGCTGCTCGCCCCTTACGCCGCGCGATCCGCGGCGCCACGCCTGCGCCTGCCGCTGGGTTGGGACTTCGCGGGGCAGGTGGCGGGCAACGCGGCAGTGGCGTTGTCGGAGGAGTTCTTCTACCGCGGCTACATGACCCTGCGCTTCGAGGAGAAGCTGCGGCCGGTGCCGAGCGCCCTTCTGGCGGCGGCGCTCTTCGCCCTCGGGCACTTATTGACGCCGGCGCCCTGGCGGCTCGCGGTCTTCTTTCCGGCGCTGCTCTTCGCTTTCCTTCGCAACCGCACCGGCACCATCGCCGGCGCCGCCATCTGCCACTTCCTCTTCAACGCCTGGCTGGCAGTGCTCCAGCGCTAGCCCCGGCACCATCGGACTCTTAGGGGCTACGCTTGCAGCCGTTACCTGTGGCCGTCATGAGACGGGTTCTACAGCGCTTCGATCTCGGTGAGGCCGCGGGGGACGGCCAGCACTTCGCCTTCGGCCAGCTCGCGGAAGCCCACCGGGTCCGCCTGCGCGCCCGAGACGAATATCGCCGCCCGCAGCATCTTGTGCGAGTTGACCCGCGGGTCCAGCTCGCTCGCCATCTCGCCGATCTCGCAGCGCTGGCACGGCACCAGGCCGTCGACGACGCCCAGGTACAGCGGGTGCCCGCGGCGCAGCGCCGTCATGACGCGGCCGTTGGTCGACACCAGCGCCAGCGCCGGCAGCGGCTTGCCCTGCTGCTCGAAAGCACGCTCCGCTTCGCCCGCCGCCGCGGCCAGGGCGCGCGCGGCCGTCAACGCATCGACGTCGTGATCGTCGAGCCGCCCCATGTCGCGCAGCCGCGAGAGGAAGGCGAAGAACAGCGCCTCGGCCGCCGAGTCGCCCTTCACCGATCGCCGCAAGTAGTCGGGCAGCCGCTCGAGCAGCGCCGCGCGGATGGGCGCGAGCGCTTCGGCCTGGCCGGCGGCCGCGAACAACCATTTCTTGAAGCGGAAGGGGAGCGTCACCACCTCGCTGAAGGCCTGCCCCGAGACGGCGCCGCTGCAGATGAGCGTGGCTTCGCTCTCGACCCCTTCCGCCAGCCTTTCTGGAAGCGGCAACTGCCCGGCCGACGGACGCTTGCGCAGCAGCACGTCGTCGCTCTGGAAGAACCCGACGCCGGCGGTGGGCTGCGAGGGGCGGAGCGAGACCTTGCCCGCCAGCCGCCGCAGCAGGCAGCCGAGCAGGCTTGCATCCGACTGGTGGATGGCGAGGAACTCTGCCAACTGCACACCCTCCCTGCATCCGAGAAAGGAGACCAACCTTCAATCTGCCACCTCGAGCAGAGTAGCGCACCCCTGCGCAATCCGCCATGCCGTCGCGTTGACCGGCAGGATGGCGGCCCGTAGACTCGCCCGCGGCTCAAATACCGGAGAAAGACGACCTCATGGCCGAACCTGGCGACATCGCGATCGGCATCGACCTCGGCACCA
>WNFJ01589814.1_pt2 | contig 16998 bp, 14 predicted proteins | sample 5400461 | NCBI WGS metagenome assembly WNFJ01 (sample SAMN13153349, study PRJNA577476) | soil metagenome | isolation source: 115 cm saprolite on Douglas fir-dominated hillslope | place: USA:California | collected 2013-09-17 | reverse complement strand
GCCAGAGGCGGCGCAAGAAAAGAGAGAAATGGGGCACAGCCCCATACCCCAGGCAAGGGGCATATCCCCTTGCAACCCCTGCAAAAAGATGTTTGAAGGACTTCTCAAAAATTCGGGATGACTCATAACCCTCTGACTTGCGAACTGCCGGAGGCAGCGAGCAAGCCAGAAGAGAGCACCTGAGGAGTTACAAGATTTGTCTAATTCTGTAGAGGAGAGTTAGATATGGTTTCATCAATCCTGGTTATCAACGATGATCAGTCGATTCTGGAATTATTTCATCTTATTCTGGAAGGTGAGGGATATAAGGTAAGCTCTTCGTTGGTTATCTATGAGGATGTGAAAGCTGTGGAGCAACTAAATCCCGATCTTATCATTCTGGACGTCAGGATAGGGTATCATGCTGGAGGGTTGCTCCTATTGCAGAAACTGAAGATGTACCCTCCCACAAAAGATATCCCTGTCATTATCTGCACTGCTGCGCTCAATGAGATGCGTGAACAGGAAGAGACGTTCAGGCAGAAGGGAATCCCAGTACTCTACAAGCCCTTTGATATGGACGATCTGCTCAAATTAGTGCAACAATTCCTTCCAGCACCTTCCTTAGACCAGCTAGAGCCTCTCTAGGCTTCCATTTCACGTCCTGCTCATCAGAAATATCCAGATCCGATTCCATGTAGAATCATCTCAAAAGCGGTTGCAACAATGACTGGTAAGAAGATCAGGCGCAGTGTTCTATTGCTCAGATGCACCAATAGATGTGCCCCTACTAGTGCGCCGATCAGGACCCCAAGAGCGACAGGTGCGGCAATCAATGGGGGAATATCACCACGTGAGAAGTAGATGCCTGCACTGGCTGCAGCTGTGACTCCAATCATTAGGTTGCTTGTAGTCGTTGAAACCTTGAGTGGAAGCCGCATCAATGTATCGAGTGCCAGGACCTTAAACGCGCCGCTTCCAATGCCGAGCAATCCTGAAATGAGTCCAGCAACATACATCATCGCCAGTCCGAACGGTGTGCGTGTGACTTGATACGGCACATCTCGTCCCAGGTGATGATCCGGGTAAGAGCTTGAAAGATGAAGCCATTTGGCCCAGCGATCATTCTTCACTCCCCTGGGCAATTCTTCTCCTATTTTGAACAACAGTGGAGCAGCAGAAATGAAGAGCACGATACCGAAAATCACAGAAAGTAAATTGGGAGCTAGCAAGCTTGTCAAGAATGCACCGCTAATAGCTCCAATGGTAGTCCCCAGCTCCAGAAACATACCGACACGCACGTTGGTCAGTCGATCACGAACATAGGCTGCTGCCGCACCACTTGACGTAGCGATGACAGAAATAATACTTGCTCCAATGGCCAGAGGAATGGGCAATCCAAAAACTAACGTTAATAGAGGAACAATCAATACACCACCTCCGAGCCCAACAAGTGAGCCTAGGACTCCTGCCACTACTGATCCTGCGAAAATAAGCAGAAATGTACTCATTGAAAAACGTAACATCAGGTTGTTAAAATGTTCGCTCGTCGTATTGATTTGACCGAAAAGCAGGCCAAGCAGGAGAATAGCTAGCACGATGAGCGTAATGATCATATATTTTCGATCTCGCTCGAGGGCAAAAGCCACCATCGAGGCTGCTACTCGTACAACGGGAGTGGCAATTAGCAGCAAGAGCCCCACTGTGATCACAGCTTGTGGCTGCCATGCGAGTAATCCCGCTCCAACCTGACTCAACGTTTGTGGAAAAAGAAAGGCTCTCTGAAGAGAAAATCCTCCAGGACTCAGCTCTGCAAGGAGTAATCCAAGCACAATAACTGCTGTGCTAAGAAGAACTCCCCCTTGCAGTATCCATCCGATGAAGTCCGTAATCATCGGTGGCTTGTGCTTGTTCTGCTGTGGGATGATATGCTCTACTAATGATGGATGGAAGAGTAGGGTATTCCTGGTTTTGTGTTGTGATAACATAATAGATGTTTACCTTTTCCTGTAAGTACGAATGCTCTATTCTATCTATTTGATGTATCAACCTCACTTATCACTAAGACCATCAATAGTATAACCTATTTTTTTACATTAGTCCAATTCATATATATGATGCTTATTATAAATAAAAAGAATGAATCAATCAAATGCACGCCTTTAGTAGTTGTGCTGGTGGAGAGAACATAGGACTAAACTTGTGCCCTTGACAATCGTTTGATCGCTTAGGTATACTACTTATCAGAGTATAAAGAACATTGAAAAACAAAATCTCGCAGTAAATATAACTGCTCTCATCCAGAGAGGTGGAGGGAAACGGCCCTGTGAAGCCCGGCAACCCGTTTGCAATGTTGCAAGCAGGGTGCCAATTCCGGCGGAGTATCATTGTACTTTCGCAAGATGAGGGGAAAATGCAATGGTGCAAGCCCCCTGACAAAGGGGCTTTTTTGTTACCTATTTTCCCGATCACCCAAGTACTTTATTATGCAAATAATTGAACTGCGTTGAAGGGGACGAGTAAATGCTATGGATGTCTACAGAGAGTTGACGACGATGAGAAGTCGGCGACATTCTAGCATTGAAAATGACCTCTGAGTTGCAGGTTGAAAACCCTTATACGGAACCCAGGCGGGATTGAAATGGGCGAGTAAGCTAGGCCGTTGGTGTCGTTATAGCCAGAGTGTTGTCAGGCGATAAAGCATATCTGTTAAAGAGAGGCTACATCGCCTATCGACGGCACTCACAGAGGTTGATGCCGTGAGGCACCAACAAACCAGGGTGGTACCGCGAAGACGTTTACCCCTCGCCCCTGTAGGGTGAGGGTTTTTTGTTCCCTATTTCCAGAAAGGAGCGTATGCTGTGGTGGCACAATTGGAATATTCTAGCGCGGTGGAAACTCAGATGACGAGTACAATTTTGCAGAATCAACTACATACCTACACGTTCGATCAATTGCCGTTACAACGTGGAGGACGGCTTGGCCCTATCACGTTAGCGTATGAGACCTGGGGAACACTCAATGCGCAGGGAGACAACGCTATTCTGATAACCCACGCTCTGACGGGCAGTTCTCATGCCTACGATCCCGAGTATCCCGATGATCCCAAGGCTGCATGGTGGAACTTGCTTATCGGGCCTGGACGCGTCTTTGATACATCGCGCTACTTCGTAATCTGCTCAAATATCCTGGGAGGATGTTATGGCAGTACTGGTCCGTCCTCAATTGATCCGTGTACGGGACGGCCCTACGGCATGCGTTTTCCTATCATCACTATTCGCGATATGGTACATGCACAGCACAGACTCATCGAGCACCTGCAAGTTCGTGAGTTGGCAATGGTTGCCGGAGGTTCTATTGGCGGCCAACAGGCGTTAGAGTGGGCTGTGGCCTATCCTGAGTTGGTGCGCAAGGTGGGAGTAATCGCTGCGACTGCGGCCCAGAGTGCCCAGGCTGTGGCATTCAGTGAGGTGCAGCGGCAGGCGATTATGGCTGATCCTCATTGGCTGTGTGGTGACTATGTTCCGGGACAGGGACCTGCTACTGGCTTGGCGATTGCTCGGATGCTGGCAATGATTACATACCAGAGCGAGGAAGCAATGGAATTGCGTTTCGCTCGTAATTCTGTTCAGCATGACGAATGTCCTTCACCGACTTTCTCTCCCAATCTAGGCGGGCGCTTTGATGTTGAGAATTATCTCTACTATCAAGGTGCACAATTGGCAAGACGTTTCGACGCTAATAGTTATCTCTACATCAGCCGGGCAATGGATTTGTATGATGTAAGCGAGGGCTATCCTTCGCTGAATGCTGCACTGCGTCGTATACGCAGTAAGGCTCTTTTCGTTAGTGTTCGTTCTGACGTACTTTTCCCAGCGGTACATATATGCACACTAGCTGATAAGGTGCGTGCTACCGATGGTGACGCGACCTATGTGGAACTGGATTCTCCACATGGCCATGACGCCTTCCTCAAAGAGTGGAGTCAAATGGCTGAGGCTCTTCGTCAAATTTAGGGGTTGTTGAATACATTTCAAGCTGTTTTTGAAAGGCGGAGATAATCTGATGGCACTTAATAGTAATCGTAGCTATGGCTTTGAAACGCTGGCTTTACATGCAGGCCAAGAGACGGCAGATAGTGCAACAGGAGCTAGAGCTGTTCCGATTTATCAGACAAGTTCTTTTGTTTTTGATAGCCCGGAGCATGCAGCAAACCTTTTTGCACTCAAGCAGTTTGGTAATATATATAGTCGTATCATGAACCCGACTCAGGATGCCTTTGAACGCCGGATTGCTGCTCTTGAGGGTGGCATAGGCGCACTGGCAACTGCTTCAGGCCAGTCTGCAGAAACGCTGGCTATTTTAAATATTGCTAACTCTGGCGACGAAATTATCTCTTCCGCTAGCCTGTATGGTGGTACCTATAATCTCTTCCATTACACACTTCCCAAACTTGGCATTACTGTACGCTTTGTCGATGGTCGCAATCCGGAGAACTTCCGCTCAGTGATTAATGACCGTACCAAGGCTATCTTTGCCGAAACCGTGGGCAATCCGCGCCTGGATACGCTGGATATCAGTGCAGTTGCTGCTATTGCGCACGAGAATGGTCTTCCGCTGATTATTGATAATACTGTGCCTACTCCCTACCTAGTGCAGCCCTTGAAACATGGGGCCGATATCATAGTCCACTCGGCAACCAAATTTATCGGCGGACATGGCACTTCCATTGGTGGCGTCATCGTCGATGCTGGCACGTTTGACTGGGCGGCCAGTGGGCGTTTTCCTGGTTTGACTGAGCCCGATCCTTCGTATCATGGGCTACGCTATGTCGAAGCACTCGGTCAACTGGCTTATATCATCAAAGCGCGTGTGCAATTGTTGCGCGACCTTGGACCGGCCCAGTCGCCATTCAACTCCTGGCTCTTCCTGCAGGGATTGGAGACATTGCCCTTACGAATGGAGCGCCACAGCCAGAATGCACTACGTGTTGCAGAGTTTCTCGTGAGCCATCCAGCTGTCAGTTGGGTAAGCTATCCGGGCCTGAAAGGCTATCCAGAGTACGAACTGGCGAAGAAGTACTTCACCCATGGCTATGGTGCCATTGTTGGATTCGGCATCAAGGGAGGTCTGGAGGCTGGCAAGCAATTGATCCGTCATATTGAATTATTCTCGCATCTGGCCAATGTTGGTGATGCCAAGTCGTTAATTATCCATCCTGCCAGTACAACGCACTCCCAGTTAACGCCTGATGAGCAATTCGAGACAGGAGTCACGCCAGACTTCATTCGTCTCTCTGTCGGTCTGGAAACTGTAGAGGATTTGATCGAGGATCTTGATCAGGCTTTGCGAGCGGCGGTCGCCCATGTTGGTCAACCTGTAAATGCGTAATGTAGTGTTTTTACTAGATTTTAATGAATGTTGGTGATTTCATATGAAACAAAAACAAGGTGTCAGTGTCTTAAAATTTGGTGGTACATCTGTGGGAAGTGGAGAGCGTATTCGTCGTGTGGCTACGATTATTGCTGATACTCTACAAGATGCTCAAACACATTTCCCAGTTGTCGTTGTTTCGGCAATGTCGGGGATTACCGACCAGTTGTTGCGTATTGCTCGCAGCGCTTGCTCACATGAAGATGAGGCCTGTGCGGAAGAACTAGTTTCTTTGCGCCAAAGACACTTGGAGGCTGCTGAGCAAGTCACGCGTGAAGGTCCAGAACGTGAGCAATTGCTACAAGATATTGAGCTTGCGCTGTGTGATCTGGCACAGGACGTGGAGGCATTACGTCAGGCGGCGAAAGCTGGTCAAGCGGTGCATTTGCGTACTGCAGCTGTTGGGTCCTGGGGTGAACGTCTCTCGATTTTGCTAGTTGCCGCCGCTGCCAGTAATATTGGTGTACAGACAAAACCGGTAAAACAGGAAATTATTATTACCAGTCATCCCCCTTATGATCCATCGCAGCCCTTTGGCATTGTCGTTGGAGCTGACCCTCTGCCTGAAGAGACACGCGCCAATGCGCATGCGCTGATCGATCCTCTGATACAACAGGGCGTTGTACCGGTTGCGGCTGGTTTCCTAGGACGCACAATTACTGGTTTTGTAACCACATTGGGACGCAATGGCTCGGACTACTCGGCGACCATGATTGGTGCTGCGCTCGACTGTGCTGAGGTCTCTATCTATACAGATGTGGATGGTGTGCTGACGGCTGATCCACGTCTGGTTGCTAATACTCGTCTGCTCCCCGCCCTATCATATGCTGAGGCGGCGCGTCTTTCCTGGTTTGGCGCAAAAGTGTTGCACCCACGTACACTGATCCCTATCGCTCCGCGTAATATTCCAGTGCGTGTTCGTAATTCATTCCGCCCGCATATTCGCGGTACACTCATTGGACCAGTTGAGAGCAGTGGAGCTAGTGGGATCTCGATTCGGCGCAAACTGGCCCTGATCGCGGTAGAGAGTACTGATCTGTTTGGGGCCCCTGAGAGTGCTGGGCAGGTTTTCGCCTTGGCTGCTCGGGCTGGTGCAGCTCCTGTAGCAATCTGTTCATCATCTGGACACCACCTTTCATTCGTTGTTGATGAACAGGCCGCCGCTTCTGTCCTCTCGCTCTTACAGCGCGATATGGATAAGTCCCTGTGGAGTGTACGCTGTCGGCGTGGTCTGGCTGCCTGTGCATGCATCGGCTCTGGCTTTACTGCAGATCCCATGAGTCCTGCTCGTGCTATGGCAGCCTTAGCGAGTGAACGTATACCTGTGATCACCCAGGGAGCCTCGGAACTAGGTATTACGTTGATTGTGGAAGATAGGGATAGCGAGTGTGCTCTGCGTTGCCTGCATCGTGACTTGATAGCTCCCGTCATCCCTCTGGTGCGCCATGCTCCTGTAGCTGCCGCAAAGGAGAAGCGGCGCGAAGCCTTATCGCTTAGAAAGTAGTTATTATGATGATACAAGTACAAGCAAAAATTCCTGTTGCTGTTCTGGGAGCAACGGGAATGGTTGGTCAACGTTTCATTGAACTGCTCCAGGGGCACCCCTGGTTCGAACTGGTTGCGCTGGCTGCATCGGAGAAACGCGGTGGTCGCACATATGCTGAGGTAACCCGCTGGCGGCTTCCCAATAGTGAGATGCCAGCCAATGTTGCTTCATTGTCGGTGGTTCCATGTCGACCAGAGGCTATGCCTGGCGTGAAGATTGCTTTCTCTGCCCTGCCTGGCGAGGTCGCTGGTGAGATTGAGGAGGCTTTTGCGCATGCTGGTATGGCTGTTTTCAGTAATGCCAAGAATCACCGTATGGATCATGATGTACCATTGCTCATACCAGAAGTTAATGCTGATCATATCGCTGTAATAGCCCAGCAGCGCAAGCGACGTGGCTGGTCTGGCTCTATTGTCACCAATGCCAATTGTTCTGCGACACCACTTGTGATGGCATTGAAGCCCTTACAACAGGCATTTGGGGTCCGTAAGGTCCTGATCACAACCTTGCAGGCCATTTCGGGTGCAGGTTATCCAGGACTATCATCGTTTGACATTCTTGACAATGTGATCCCATATATAGGCGGTGAAGAGGAGAAGTTTGAGAGCGAAACGCTCAAGATGCTGGGCTCGTGGGAAGAGGGCCAGGGCTTTGTCTATGCACCGATGATCGTGAGTGCGCACTGTAACCGTGTCGCAACACGTGAGGGCCATCTAGAATGCGCTAGCATCGAACTGAAACGTGATGCTAGTCCTGAAGAGATTATTGCGGCCTGGGAAAACTATATTCCCGAGTCCCAACACCTCACGTTACCGAGCGCACCTGTGCGTGCCCTGATTTACCGCCATGAGATTGATCGTCCCCAGACATTACATGACCGCGATGCTGGTGATGGTATGACTACCACCATTGGTCGCCTGCGTCGCTGTCCTATTCTGAGCTATAAATTTGTCACGCTTGCGCATAATACCATTCGTGGTGCTGCTGGCGGCTCCGTGCTCAACGCAGAATTGTGCCTCAGCAAAGGGCTAATCGAGCTAGGGTAGATAGGCAGAGCGCCTTTAGCACGCTCTGCCTTTTCTTGCGATAAGCAATTTCTCATTTCATTGCTTTAATCAAATCAGGGATCAGTTTTTCAGCGTTAGGCGTGCCCAGACCTGTGACTGGGTCCCAGCCTTGAGCGGCAGAATAGCCCTTTACGCTAGCCTGTGGCTCGCTGTTGTCTCCCCCAGTAATGTCATGGAAGTCCTGCTGGTAGGTAGCAGAGGTCGCCAACTTATAGAGACCAGGATTGATAAAGCCAAGAGGGTGTCCTGCCATCTGATTGGCGATGGCTTCAAGTGCTGCCCAGACTGGCGTACCGGTATTCCCACCAGTAGGGAACCACTGGCCATTCACATAAACAGCTAGTCCTGTGCCGGAGTCCTCATCTGCTGAAACATCAGGAATCCCACGCTGGTTGTTGAACTGCTTCTGTACCTCTGTAGGGAGCATTTTCTGATAGGAGGGTATCGGGTAGAAATGGCTGAAGCCGCCTCCGCTGTTACTCCATCCCGTTTCAAATAGGGTTGAGCCAGCGCTAGTTAAGGTTAAGCTCGTACCGCCAACACTGGTGACCCATGGCGAATCCGCCGGGAAACAGGTCGTGGGAACGTTCGCCATATGCTGATTATCGGCTCCAACGTTAGTGGCACCAGTACTACCCGAAGTGGCGAAGTACGAGATATGGTGGTTTATTGTACCTTGCTGGAGAAGAGTATCCCAATTTTGCAGTTCCTGCTGTCCCTGCGTATCTTGCAGTGTCGCTTCGGATGCATTCCATCTCAGAGAGACAATAGAGCCAAGCTGCTGGTCAATAGCATACTGTAGCAGTTTGCGAAACTCTGGTAGACCGAAAGTGCCTTCTGTTTCTGCTACCGGACTTTCCAGGACAACAATTTTTGCTCCCGGTGCGATAGTATGGAGAAGCTGAACTTCTTCTACAGTCCCTTCTACCCACGTCTCTTTGTCCTGATGAGGATCGGCTTCAGGTACATTGAGCGGTGAAATGACTTGCAGATCGACAGGGGGCAAATTGAATGTCTGGTCAAAGACCTTCATGTCCTGCTGAAGGGCAGGGCTGTCAAAGGAAGTAATATCAACGATAGTTTGCCCTTTGCCTGTAAACCCTTTTTTGATAAGTGAATCAATTCCATAAGCAACGCGCATAGCGTGCGGCGTAAGACAGGTTGGAATACTTTTCGCCTGACCTGGGCAAACATCTTGGGCGGAATTTTGATTGTTATTGTTTGTTGCTCCACTATTTGATGACCCACAAGCAGTAAGGAGCAAGCAAACGATGAGTAGTGGGATAAGTGCGCGAGTGCTACGTAGCATAGTTAGTAATACTCCTATCTCTCAGCTACTGATTTGCTGTTATGAAGCATAGCTAATGAGGGAAGTTTTTTCTAGGGGGAAAAAGGGACAATTTGATGAAGAAAGTCACGATAAATTCAAAATTTTGTGACAGAAGATATCTCACTTCAACGCTGCGATCAAATCAGGGATCAGTTTTTCTGCGTTGGGCGTACCCAGGCCCGTGACCGGGTTCCAACCCGGAGCGGCCGAGTAGCCCTTTACACCGGCCTGCGGGTTGCTATTATTCCCCTCAGTGATGTTATGGAAGTCCTGCTGGTAGGTAGCAGAGGTCGCCAACTTATAGAGACCAGGATTGATAAAGCCCAGAGGATGTCCTGCCATCTGATTGGCGATGGCCTCAATGGCTGCCCAGACTGGTGTGCTGGCACTTGTTCCGCCACTCAGGGTCCACTGACCACCCAGATAAACAGATAATCCTAGAGTAGGGTCGGCCTGCGCTGAAACATCAGGAACCCCACGACGATTGTTGAACAGCTTCTGTACCTTTGTGGGGAGCATTTTCTGATAGGAGGGCATCGGGTAGAAGCGACTAAAGCCGCCCCCGCTGCTGCTCCATGCTGTTTCATAGAAGGTTGAGCCAGTGCTCTGGAAGCTCGTACCGCCAACGCTGGTAACCCATGGCGAATCCGCTGCGAAACTGGTCGCGGGAGTTTTCCCAAGATGGTTATTATCGTCCATATAGTCGGTAGCACCAGTATCACCTGAAGAAGAGAAGTAGGTGATGTGATGGTTTGTTGTTCCTTGCTGGAGAAGGTCATTCCATTTCTGTAATTCCTGTTGCCCCTGCGTATCCTGTAATGTCAGCTCGGATGCACCCCAACTCTGAGAGACGATGGAACCCAGCTGGTGGTCGATGATATATTGTTGCAGTTGACGGTACTCTGGTAGGCCAACAATGCCTTCGGTTTCTGCTACTGGGCTTTGCAGGACGATAAATTTTGCCTCTGGTGCGAAGGCATGAATAACTTGCACATCCATCTCAGTCTCCTGTCCCCACCCCTGTTTGTCATGACGAGGGTCATATTCGGGGACGTTAAGCGGTGAAATCACTTGCAAGTCAGCAGGGGGCAAATTGAATGCCTGGTCAAAGACATTCATGTCCTGTTGGAGTGTGGGACTACCAAAGGAAACAACGTCAATAATAGTTTGCCCTTTGCCCGTAAAGCCTTTTTGGATAAGTGAGTCAATTCCGTAAACGACGCGCATAGCATGTGGCGTAAGACAGGTTTGCATCTGGGCTGGGCAGGCATCCGCGGTTGTAGTAGGTAGTAGCGATGATGGACTTGCTAAAGGAGTAAGATTGTGATTGGCACTTATCCCACTAGGCGTTGACGTGCAACCAGTGAGGAGCAAGAAAACGATGAACAGTGGGATATACATGCGAGTACTACGTACCATAAACACGCGGCGTTTCCTCCCATCTCCTGAAAGGAGATTAGCAACAGTGATTGATTTTATTTGGTAGTGGGTTATACAGGGAGGATAATCCTGGCTCACGTGAGAGTGTGAACCCCGACCAAAACAGGAACTCAGTGGAGTCTTCTGATTCCTCAGATCATCCTCAAGAGACCCACTACCTTTTATTTTTGTATAACCCTTTGGATCGGCTGCCACTTAACGAAAGGCACGCGGGAAGTCCCACCCCGATCTCGTGGGTCGGGATGAAAGCGTGCCCTGTTCGCCTTTCTGTTACTTTCCTTGGCATTCAGTGATATAGCGTCTAATAACTTCTGCCGATACACTTCCTGCTGTTCCGACATAATACGAACTTCTTTCCCGCAAAGCTTTTTGAGATGTGGGAACTTCTCTCGAAGATAACGTGACGTATACCCTTTGAGAAGTCCTGCAATCGTTGAGGGTGAGAGCCTGGGAGGAGCACTAACAAAGACGTGAACATGATCCTGATCGGTCTCCAAAACCAGAAGTGTGAGATCATGTTGCTCACAGCATTCTGCAATGAGCTTTTTCGTCTCTGCTTCGACTGCTCCCGTAAAGATTTTTCTTCGGTATTTGGGTATCCAGACCAGATGGTACCCGATCTTGTAATGGCACCATCTGGTTTTACCCACTTGCAACCCATCTGTTTCCATGGTAGAATCATAGCATGAATACAGTGCGTGTGTATAGGTTGCAACCCACTCAAAAACTCTTCACTTGTTTGAGAGATGCACAGATGGAAGCAGCCAAAGTCTGGAACCTCTGTGGAGAGATCCACAAACAAGCCAGAATGAGCCATACCAAATGGCCTGGGCGTAACGAGTTGCAGAAGGCTACCAAAGGGCAATTTGCTCTGCATAGCCAGTCTGTGCAGATGGTTGTGCATGCGTTTCTTGCCAAGTCAAAGCCATCCTCAGATGAAGATGAAATATCCATGGAGAGAGAAACGCTTCTATCCGGTCAAGTGGCCTGCTCAGGCAGTAAGCCGTGAGAATGGGCGGGTTGTCCTGCCTATGGGCAAAGGACGCGCTTCTCTCGTGTTGCATCTCGATTTGCCAGAAAATAGCGGTGCCTGTAGTCTTGTTTGGAACAATGGCTTTGAATTGCATGTCTGTGTTGAGACGCAGCAAGCTGAAGAAGCACCCGGAACGGTTCATGCAACGGTCGATCTGGGAGAAATCCACTTGGCAACCGTCTCGACCAATATAGGAGAAGCTATGATCGTGACAGGTCGTGGCATCCGATCTCTGAAAAGGCAACGGTCTAAGCAACTGGGCAAACTTGCAAAGAAGCAATCCAAGTGCAAGGAGTACTCTCGCAGATGGAGAAAGCTCCAAAGAGCCAAGAACAGGATCAAAGCAAGAGCAGAACGGCGTGTCCGTGATATGCGCCACAAAGCAACCCGCAAAGTGATCAACTTCTGCCAGGAACATGAGGTTGGATCTCTCTTCATTGGCAATCCCCATAATCCCCATGGTGTGCGCAACCGTGATGCGGGCCGTCACCACAACCAACGGATGTCCTTGTGGGAATACGGCAAGGATATCGACTACCTCACGCAGAAATCCAAACAGGCTCACATCATGAGCTTCACTGGCTCCGAACGAGGCACAAGCAGCCAGTGTCCTGTATGTGGGCATAAACACAAGCCCAAGGGAAGAAATTGGGCATGCCGAAAATGTGGCTTCACAGGCCATCGTGACATTGTCGGCAGTGTCAATATGCATAAGCTCGCTTTTGATGAGCATGTGTCGTTTCCTCATTCCGTCACGTATCTACGCCCTAGTTTGTCTAGGCGTAGTAGTAGGGCAGACACGCCCCTAGCATCACCTGATGCTTGTTGTCTATCGCAGTCAACGGGTCAACCACTGCTCTTGGAGCAGGTCCCTACGGGGATAGGCCATACCGTTGGAGTGCGATAGAAGCTCATCCCCTTTTAGGGGATAGAGAGTGTCACTGTAGCTCTATCGTCGTTTTACTACAAAATCCCGTGTAATGCAACAGGCGAATGGCCTCAGGATGCCAATCAAATTTCTGTAGGGAAGAAAGGTCACCGAAATGCCTGGGAGCCGACGGGATGGTCATCTGAGGAGGGACAATTCATTGTGTCCACTTTTCCCCTTAACCTTGTTAGCTAAATGGTAGTCTTATAGTCCTAAAACTCAAGCAATCAATTGACTCTGGAGTTTGAAATTATGTAAAGTCATCTTAGGCCATTTTTGTAAGGAATGTCAGAAACCCTATATGGCAGGACAATACTAGTTCTGAAATAGCCTGTTTGAAATTGAAATGAGGGGGTTTCTGCTACAAAGTTGCTGGATTGAAGGATTAGATATGCTATTTGTTGATCGTCGTCGTAAGCTTACCAAGGAAGAACAGGAACAGAGTACCGCGTCGTTTCAAGCACCTCTAAATGCAGTTCAGGGATTTTCAGAAGGACAAATAGACTTTCCCTCCAATTCTGTATGGTCTGGCGAGGCTATAGGGGCGATGCCCCAAGTGCCGACCTCATTTGTTCCTCCTGCAGGGGCACAAACGCCAACCAACCCTTCGTCATTTGGGGCAATGGCGCCTTTTGTTGATAGTACTCTATCGCCAAATGTGACTGGTCAACTCGCAGAACCGCAGACGGGTAATTTGCCCACTATGACGATTTCGCCAGTTGCTTCTACAAATGTAACGACTCCTCTACGACAACCAGTGGTGATCCGTGGGTCCAGGAAAACGCGTCAGATGCAGCCCCCACGCTCCTTATCCAAAAACGGACGTACTGTACTCTCTGTATTTGCGGTCCTTTTGTGCTTACTGCTTACAGTGACTGCCTTTGCGGCTGTGGTCCCTGTTGATACTCAAGGTCATTCAGAAGGTCTTGGAAAGCTATTGCAACCGCTGATGAAGGTAGTTACGTCGAAAAGTAATAATGGGAGTTCTATTTCCATTCAGGAAGCAGAAGCGACGGCGGCGGCAACCGATGGCTTTGACCCGGCTGGTTTTCACCCTGCTGCGGTTAGTGCAAGTGGCAGTACCCTGAATCGTTTCTTCTATGGGCAGTGTACATACTGGGCGAACTATCGTTTCCATCAATTGACGGGTACCTGGGTTCCCTGGCTAGGGAATGCCTATGAGTGGTATTACCAGGCATTGAGTTATGGTTGGCATACATCAGATTATCCGAATCCCAATGGACCCTCCATTATGGTATTAGGTCCTTATGTTCAAAATAGCTACTCCGCCTATGGTCATGTGGCTGTAGTTGAGAAGATAAATGGTGATGGGACTGTCACTACTAGCAACATGCACTGGCCCTATGTAGGTGTGGTATCGTATGTTAATTTCAATTACCCTGTTTCTGGTACTCATTTTATCTGGCCTTGATGATACTAGGAGTGCAGAAACAAGAGAAGACAGGATAGCCCTGTCTTCTCTTTATTTTTGGCTAGGCTAGACTATGTGGTTATTGAGAATACAATGGAAAACATAGAACAACGTATTACGCAGGTATGTAATGATCGTGAGCATGGATCGCGCTGGCTTGTCAGGGAGGCTGTACTTATCTTACGTGATGTAGCCCAATCTCCACAGGCATCACAGGATGCACTGATGCAACTATTATTTCACTATGCTCGCCGTATTGCTCAATCCAGGCCAGCTATGGCAGCACTTGCCAGTGCAGTCAGCCGAGTCGTGTGTGTGCAGGGAGGACTAGAGGCCATTGTGCAAGAAGCGCAACAGCTCCTGGCCGAGTACGACACTGCAATAGAGCAGATTGCTACGCATGCACAACCTCTACTGCAGGGTCAGGTGATGACGTGTAGTATTTCTGGTACTGTGCTAGAGGTGCTTGTTGCTAATCGCCAGCAGATTGAGCAGGTCATCGTGTTAGAGGGACGTCCACGCTATGAAGGCCGTGAGATGGCACGGGCATTGAGTCAACAGGGACTTGCTGTAACGTTGATTACAGATGCGCAAGCTGATATCTTTCTCCCTGAATGTCAGGCTGTAGTAGTAGGGGCTGATAGTATCCTGATCAATGGAGATGTACTCAACAAAGCAGGCACGGCATTACTGGCCTGGGCCGCTCGTGGCCACAGCCTCCCTTTTTATGTGCTTTGTGACCACGCCGCTGGGTGGATCATAATGCTGCTCGTCGTGCGGAGAATCTGGCAATGCTAGAAGAAAAGGAAGCCGAGGAGGTCCTAGAACAGCCTATATCAGGCGTAGTCGTCCACAACTTCTACTTTGACCACACTCCCTATCGGCTGGTCAGTGGGATAGTAACGGAACAAGGTGTGCTTGACCGACGTGCTATTCGCGAGATCGCTGTCAAAGCGCGAGCAAACGAGCGACAGCTTATGCTGCGTTACACATGACAGATGTGTCTGCTTACCTGTCACCCTCTCTGCCCAATGGTCCTATTTATTTGTTAAAAAGTCGGATCTGAGTATCCTGACATAATAGAGGCTGCTATTTTGATTGATGAATTGTGGGCATATAAATAGAAGGAGGGAGTCGTGGAAAGAAATCAAGAGCAGCAGTATCAGTTAGAAGACAGTCAACAGAAACAGGGTTCGGCGAACATGTTAGCAAGAGAGAAGAATCAGAAGAAGGAAGAGGTTGTACCAGGTGTGCCGGTTATACGTAGCAGTACACCGCGGCCATTTCCCTTTGATACAATGGCCTCATACAGTGGCTACTTCCAGAGTCTGCAACCGGGAGTTCCTTCAGGTTTTCCTGAGCGAGCTCCCTCGGCACCTCCTCTTCCAGAAGAACTGGGGGAGCATGAAGATGAGAATGAACTGCATACAGATGTGGCAGTTCCTCCTACTCCTCAGCTGATGTCATATGAGGGGCCGCAGGAGTTTATCTGGCTGTTTGAATATGGGTTGGAGATGGATCCTGCCATTCTCAATAGTCATGAGCAACTTAATGGCTGCGCGCTTCTCTATGGACCAGCAGTGTTGAAAGGCTATACATTAATGTTTGGTGCTCGGCATATTCCTAGAAGTGACGGGCCAACCACCGTGGCGATTGTTCCGAGCGTGGATCCAGATGCTGAAGTGTGGGGAGTTATCTATCGCATTCCGCGGCGTCTGGCAGAGCATGCTGGGAAGCAGCCATCGTTACTAGATACCATCCATGCTGCGATAACGCCACAAAATTTCTTTAAGGGAGTACAGGTAGTAGTGCATGAGATCTATCGTGATCAGGAAATTTCCGCTGTGACCTATGTTGCGACTGCTGTTGCTTGCCAGGAACTCCAACTGGTTTCGCCTGCACTATCGACTGCTGATGCGCTGTTTTTACAACATCTTGCTGCCATTGCCCGTGGACACAAATTGCCGCAGAGCTACATAAGCCAATACGGCGCAAGCCAGGATATCCTGTCGCAAAACCAGATGGCCCAGGATACTCAAGCTGTCTCAAAGGTAACCCAGGATTTTCAAACCATTCCACCTACGCAAATCCCTCCATCCGTTCTTCCTACCACTAACCCTGGAACCGGGGCGTCGGAGATACCGCCACTACAAGATGAGCAAAACACAGACCCCTTGCCTGCCATGAAGGAAGGTCTGCGTGCCAGTGATCCGTTTCCGCAGAAATCATCAACTCTATTGCAAACAAATTGGTCGCTAGTCGTTTTTTCAGTCTATCTGGCTGTGCTCTTATTAACTGTGTTGACATTTGCAGTCTTACAAGGCATGGGTTTTGGTCAAAGTGTGTTGACGAATAACTTTACTCCGTTGGGAGTGCCGTGGTTGGTTATAACGTATGGTTTGCTAGGAGCTTGTGTCAGTAGCCTTATCACCCTGGGACATTTGCGCAATCCTCATCCTCCACTTTTTGTCGTTATTACCTGGTTCGCACGTCCATATATTGGTGCTGCACTTGCTATCTTTGCCTATATTTTGCTAACGAGTGGACTCTTCATTGTGGGACAGAGTGTGGAAAGGCATATGGCCTTTTTCTGGCTTGTTGGGGCATTGGCTGGTTTCTGTGAAGGATGGGTCTTTTTCAGGCATGGGTAGTCCTTTGCCTTCTACGTGAGGGTCGTAGCTCTCTGACACTCCCCTGGCGAAAGCCGAGGGGGTTCTTCCTTCGACCACCGAACTTGCCACTTTTCCGAAGAGAAAGCAGTAGAGGTCCAATGTCCAGAAGCGTTTTGCACTTCTCAAAAGAGAAGCACC
>WNFJ01395786.1_pt2 | contig 16998 bp, 14 predicted proteins | sample 5400461 | NCBI WGS metagenome assembly WNFJ01 (sample SAMN13153349, study PRJNA577476) | soil metagenome | isolation source: 115 cm saprolite on Douglas fir-dominated hillslope | place: USA:California | collected 2013-09-17 | reverse complement strand
GACATTGCCTTCGGAGATAAGCTCGCTGAGCGGCAGGCCATAGCCGCGATAGCCCATGGCGATCTTGGCGACCAGGCGCAAATGGCTGGTGACGAGGCGGTGAGCCGCCGTGGGATCGCCTTGCTCGCGCCAGCGCGCGAAAAGGTGAAATTCTTCCTCGGGCGTTATAAGCGGGAACTTGTGGATGTCCCGCAGATACCGGCGGATGGTGGGGTCGAAGGATGCTCGTGTCACAGTGATCCTCTTGTGCTCAGAGCGCGCGCGATCTCGATCTCTGCCGGCCGAGATGGCGGTCTACGCCGCGGCCCTCAGACCCAGGCGTCCTCAGACTTCTCGCAAGCCGAGGGTCTCGCGTATTTCAGCATAGGGTCTCGCGTATTTCAGCATAAAGGGCGCCGCGAGCATCGCTTGCCCGGTCTTGCCGGTACCCCAGTTGTCTTGCGGAGAGTGCAGCTCGCGGATGGGCGGCGGCGGCTCCGGGTGCGGCGCTTATCGGCCGGGAACGACGATTCAGAAGATTTCAGCAGTTTGCCAAAGAACTCGACGCGGCTTCGGGGCTATTCTCGACACATTCGAGCGAACGGCGCTTTAGCTTACCCGGCAGTAATTAGGAGCTTGTCATGCTGGAGTTCTGGTCCGTCCCCTTAGTTCTTGGCGTGCTCATCGCGGCTGATATGGCCTGGGCGGCATTCCGCGACCGCCGGGTTCGTCGCCTCGCGATCAAACGCGGCCGGACACTCACGGCCAAGTACGGGCTAACCCACCGTTGATTGGCGGTTAGAGGCGCAGAAAGATGATGGACGCGTTGAGTGACAGTGACCGGGCATCCTCAATTGTGCTTAGCGCGGTGCGCATGTAACCAGAGGGGCACCGAGGCGATGGTGAGCGCCACGCCGACCGACGGGTCGCCACTCGGTGAGAAGGCCCAGTCCAGCGCCCCCCGCACGTTGTCGACGTCAGGGCCATAAGCCGCCAGCCATTCGGCAGCGGGCCGCGTCACGGAATCGACCGCCGCCCGCTGAAGCAAGCGCCGGCAGTATTCGGCGTGGCGTCGCGCGATCTCGTCGCGCTCGCCGGTGTCGGCCAGCTTCTCGAGCACGTAGGCCCGCGTCGTCTCGAGCAGCCGGTAGCGCGGTTCCGGACCATCGACATCCGCTGCGACGAGCGATTTCGAGACCAGGTTCACGACGCAGTCGACGACGCCCGACCCAGTGATCTCGGCGCATGCCGCCACCGTTGTGGCCGCTTCCAGCGTGAAGCTGCCGGCGAAGACGGACAGGCGACGCAAAACCAGGCTCTCGGACGCGGGGAGCAAGTCGTAGCTCCAGTCGAGCGTCGCGCGCAGCGTCTGGTGGCGCGGCAGCGCGGTGCGCCGACCGCTCGTGAGCAACCTGAAACGATCGTCGAGCCGGGCCGCGACCCCTTCGGCCCCGAGGGTGGCGACGCGTGCCGCGGCCAACTCGATCGCGAGCGGAATGCCGTCGAGATGTCGGCAAATTGCGGTTGCTGCCGCCAAAATACGCCGATCCGTCGAGAAATGCCGCTGTGCTGCCCGTGCCCGCGCGACGAACAACCGAACCGCACCGTATTTCAGCGCGTCGTCGATATCCTCGGTGCCCGCCGCAGGGACACCGAGAGGAGGCACGCGGTAAATGATTTCTCCTTCCGCACCCAACGGCTCGCGGCTCGTGGCGATCACGTGAAGGGCTGCGTTTGTGCGCAACAGCGCCTCGGCGAGGCCTGCCGCGGCGTCAATCACGTGCTCGCAATTGTCGAGTACGAGCAGGAGGTGCTGCGGTCCCAGCGCATTCGCGATACGTTCTGCCGACACCGCGCCGGCGGGGAGTTGCAGCCCTAGCGCCATGGCGACGGTGGCCGGGACGAGGTCCGGATCAGACAGAGATCCGAGTTCGGCGAGCCAGGCCCTGTTGGCAAATTTCGGCAGCAGGAGTCTGGCGACAGCGAGGGCGAGGCGCGTCTTGCCGATGCCGCCGGGGCCGGTCAAGGTGACGAGCCGGTGGGCGGCAGCGAGGCCCAGGATTTCCTCAATCTCGGCTTCGCGCCCGATCAGTTCGGAAACGGGCTCCGGAAGGTTCGCGGCAGCGCGCGGCGGCACTGCAACGGCCGCCGCTCCCCAAACCACCCGGCCGTCGGGCTCGCGGCCGATGAAGTCGGATGCGACAGCGGGAAGATCGGTAACCGCCGACCTTTGCGATTCCGACGTGGTGAAGTCTGTCGCCGCTGACGCATCGGCATCGGCTTCGCAATTTGTGGCGCGGACCTCGGCCGTGAAGCGGTAGCCGCGGAGCGGCACTGTCAGGATCAGGTTGCGATCCTCGCCCAGCGCCTTGCGCAAGGTCGAGATCTGCACCTGAATATTGTTTTCCTCGACCACGATGCCCGGCCAGACCCGATCGAGCAGCTCATCCTTCGTGACGAGGCTGCCGCGCCCCTCGAGTAGCGCCATGAGGACGTCGAAGGCGCGCGCGCCGAGCTCGACCGGCGCGCCGCCGGCGAGCAGCTGCCGCCGCCGCGGCAGCACGCGGAAGCGGCCAAACTCGAAGCATCCTGCGACTTCCTGAACCGCCTGCATAGGGACCTCAACGCAATTGGCTCAGGTTAGCTGATGTGTCTCAGATCGATCTATTGCACCTGTGTAAGAAACTCGATACCGCCGAGGATGATGTAGATCACACCTTGGTTTAGGCGTAGTCGCAAAAAAAGCCCCTCCGGGAACGGCGGGGCTGAGGTAGGCCGGCACCGGGAGGAAACCGGCCGGGGGAGGAAACAAGAGCGTAGCAGCACGCGGCGTACCAAGATATTGGCCGAGAGGAAAGGACCGGTCACCAAAAGGGAAGGGATGTCCTATACCCCCGTCTTAGGGGGTTTTCGAGTTTTCCTTGGCGAGCTTCAGCCTGTCCGCCATCCGCGCGAGATCGGGCAAAGACGAGGCTTGCATCTTTCGCATCACTTGGCCGCGGTGAATCTTCACCGTGATCTCGCTGATGCCGATGTCGCCGCCAATCTGCTTGTTCAGGCGGCCGGTCACCACGAGGGCCATAACCTCGCGCTCGCGCGGGGTCAGGGTATCGTAGCGCGTCCGCAACACTGCCAACGTCTTTTCATTCTCGCGCCACGCGCGATCCCGCGCGAGACCCGATTGGATCGCCTCCAGCATGTCCTGATCGCGGAACGGCTTGGTCAGGAATTCGATCGCTCCTCCCTTCATCGCCTGGACGGTCATCGGAATATCGCCGTGGCCGGTGATGAAGATGATCGGGATATGAATGTTGGCTGCCGCGAGTTCTCGTTGAAAATCAAGGCCGCTTCGCCCGGGCAATCTGACATCAAGGATAAGGCAAGTGGGGCCGTCCGGACGCCCGAATTTCAGGAATTCAGGCACCGACGCCAGCAGCTTGACCTGCAAGCCGACGGACCGCAGAAGGCTCCCGAGCGACCCCCGGACATCCGGATCATCGTCGATGACGACAATAGTTGGCGGTGCGTCAGTCATCGCTTGCGCTCGCAGCAATCGAGCCGCCGCAACCAGCAGGGCAATAATGATCCGGCGCTTGCAACATCCAAATCGTACCTGTAGAGGAGGATGCGCTTCCCTTATCTTATATCTTACCCACAGGCAGATCGGGCGCGCCAGCACCTAACGTTAATCGGTCTTGACCGGTCCCGGGGATATGATCAAACAACCCGAAATTGTACGAGTACCGGAAGCGACGGGCGGTTGTTTGCCGGGACCAGGCCACGTCGCCTCACCAGTCGCGCCCCCATCAGCCGCCGAGAGGCGCGCCGGCTAGCACATCCTGCGATCCATGCGCGGCTGGGCACGGATGGCCGGTACATGGACCTCCGTGTGCGGACCGCAGCGCGTGCTCCGCAACGAGGTCCTTGGCTCATTTCAGCGGAGGCCGGGGTATTGCCGAGGTCCGAACGTGATTGGTGGCGCAAACCGCCCACGATAGTGGGCTGCGGGGTAGCCGTACTCTCGGTTGCGGCGGCGACGATCGGCACACGCTGGCTCGGTGTGCAAATTGCTCCGACGCCGCTGTTCTTTTGCGCTGTCATGCTCAGCGCCTGGTTCGGCGGAGTCTGGCCGGGACTGCTCGCAACAGCGCTTTCCATGCTGGCCGTCGCCTATTACTTCATACCGCCGATCAACTCATTCGCTATACGGGTCGAGTACATACCCGCTTTTGTCCTTTTTTCGGCCTCAGCCTTGTTTGTCGGTTGGTTGAGCGCAAAGCAGCGAAGCGCAGCACAATCGCTCACGCTCGCACATGATGAGCGAGACGCGAAGGTCCGGGAGCTCGAGAGCTCCAATGACGCATTGCAGGCGGGGATCGCCGAGCGAGAGCGGGTCGAGGGCTCGTTGCGTGAAAGCGAAGCGAGGCTCCGCGCCTTGGTGGGCTCGATCGACGAGATCGTGTTCGAGTTCGACGCCGATGGAAGATACCTCAATATCTGGACCAGCGACGAAAGTCTGCTCGTCCGGCCTCGAAGCGAGTTGATCGGACGCTTGGCTGGAGTCCTCGGCGAAAAGGAGGCGGCGCCCTACCTCGAGACGTTCAGACGGGTGCTCGCCAGCGGCGAGGCCGAAAGCCTCGAGTATCCGCTGCAGGTGATGGCCGGGAGGCGCTGGTTTCTGGCGCGAATCAGCCCGATCACGTCGGCCGACGGATCCTGCCGGACCGTGTGCTTCCTGGCGCGCGACATCACCGAGCGCAAGCGCGGCGAACAGCGCCGGGCCGCGCAACACGCCATCACCCGCGCTCTGGCCGAATCCGACACCCTCGCCGCCGCCACGCCGCATCTGCTTCGGGCCATCGGCCAACACATGGAATGGGACTGGGGCGCTTTCTGGAGCGTCGATCGGCGGGCTGGCCAACTCCGGTGCGATAGCATCTGGCACGCGCCGAATGTCGAGACCGCGGAGTTCGACGCGATCAGCCGCGAGCTCGCCCTCACGCCCGGCCAAGGCCGGCCTGGGGAAGTCTGGCACAGCGCGCAGCCGACCTGGATGGTCGATGCCACGAAGGAACCCGATTTTCTCCGCGCTTCGGCCGCGGCGAGAGCAGGGCTGCACGGAGCCATAGCCTTCCCGTTTCTCCTCGGCGGGGAAGCGCTCGGGGTCGTCGAGTTCTTCAGCCGCGCAGTGCGGGAGCCGGACGAGGTGCAGCTTGGCATGCTGTCGGCCATCGGCAGCCAGATCGGCCAGTTCATCAAGCGCAAGCGGGCCGAGGACGCGCTTCTGGAGAGCGAGAAGCGCTTTCGCGCCCTGATCGAGCACGGCTACGACGTGGTGTTTCTGTTGGACGCTCAAGGGACCGTTCTCTACGCCAGTCCCTCGCTCGAGCGCGTGCTGGGATATACCCCTGAAGAACTCGTCGGGCGCAATGGATTTGAACTGCTGCGTCCGGATGAGCTTCAGGACGCCATGAGTCGATTCGCCCGACTGCTTGATCAACCAGGCAGAATCGTGACCGGGGAGCGTCTGACGCGCCACAGGGATGGATCATGGCGGTGGGTCGATAGCGCGGCGACCAATTTGCTCCATGAACCCGGCGGCCAGGCCGTCGTGGTGAATGCCCGGGACGTCACCGAGCGGAAGCAGGCCGAGGAGGCGCTGCACCATGCGCGGGCGGAACTCGCGCATATCGCGCGCGTAACGACCTTGGGCGAGCTGACGGCCTCGATCGCGCATGAGATCAACCAGCCGCTCGCCGCCATCGTGACCGATGCCAGCGCCTGTTTGCGCTGGCTCAAAGCGCCATCGCCGAACCGGACAGAGGTCCAGCAGTCGCTTGCTCGCATCATCAAGGACGGCAACCGAGCCAGCGAAGTCATCGACCGGATTCGCGCCCTGGCCAAGAAATCTCCAACCCGGAAGGACCGGCTGGACATCCGCGAGGTCATCCTGGATGTCATCGCCCTGACGCGCAGCGAAGTGCAGAGGAATCGCGTCTCGCTGCGGACGCAGCTCTCCGATGACTTGCCGATGACTGAGGGTGACCGGATCCAGCTCCAACAAGTGATTCTCAATCTGATCATCAATGCCATCGAAGCCATGGGCATTGGCGGCGGCGAGCCGCGAGAGTTGCTGGTTACCTCTGAAAAGGATGGTTCGCAGAACGTCCTCGTCTCGGTGCGAGATTCGGGCGCGGGTCTGGACCCGGAGAGCGTCGATCACATCTTCGATGCCTTCTACACGACCAAGCCGAGCGGGATGGGGATGGGGCTGGCGATCAGCCGCTCGATCATCGAGGCCCATGGTGGGCGACTGTGGCCGAGCGCCAACGCACCGCGCGGAGCCATCTTTCAATTTTCGCTGCCGAGTGACCGCGCGGATGTGCCATCAACGCAGAACACCCTTTCGCCTCCTTAGGCACAGTCGCGGCAAGTCTTAGACAATCTAAACCAAAGTATAATCGCTTGACCCTGCGCTTTATCCCACACTTCCCCTGTGCCGCCGGATCTTACCCACGCGATGCCGGAGGTCGGAGTGCCGAAAAAGCCTCTGATTTCGATCGTCGACGATGATGAGTCGGTTCGCGAGGCTACAAAGGGTCTCATGAAGTCGTTGGGATTCGGCGCCGAGGCCTTCCCATCCGCAGCGGATTTTTTGACCTCCCGTCATCTCCGCCGCACCTCCTGCTTGATCGCGGACGTCAATATGCCTGGGATGACCGGGCCTGAGCTGCATCACCGCCTGATGGCCTCGGGCAACACCATTCCGACCATTCTGATCACCGCTTACCCTGACGACGACGTTCGGGCGCGCGCTTTGGGTGCCGGGGTCGTTGGCTATCTGAGAAAGCCATTTGACGAAGATGATTTGCTCGTTTGCATCCGCTCGGCCCTGCTGCGGCGCCAAGGCGGGTAAGAGGCGTTCATGACCGCCGCCTTCGGGCGAAGTGAAAGCGTGCCCAGGCTGTGGCCGCTCGACCAGGTTGAAGACCATCCATTGCCGCAATGCGCCGAGCAGCAGGTAGTGCGGCCTAGTCGCCTAGTTGGCCAGCTTATTTTCCGAGAGAGTTTGGGCGCAAGGCAAGGCGGATCGCAGCAAACTCGCTCAATTCATCCCCCGGCACAGGCGTAGGCTGTAGCGATTCCGGCGCGCCGGGTAGCAGTCCAGGAGCAGTGTCATGGGCAAACGCCCCACCCTTACCACCACGGCCGGCAATCCGGTCGCGGACAACCAAAACGCCGTCACGGCCGGCGCGCGCGGGCCCGTTCTGCTGCAGGACTATCAACTGCTTGAGAAGCTTGCGCACCAGAACCGTGAGCGCATCCCCGAGCGCACCGTGCATGCCAAAGGCTGGGGCGCGCTTGGCACCTTTACGGTGACGCAGGACATCACCCGGTACACCAAGGCCAGCATTTTTTCGGCGGTTGGCAAGAAGACTGAGATGATCGCGCGGTTCTCGACGGTCGCCGGCGAGGTTGGCGCCGCCGATCATGAACGCGATGTGCGCGTTCTATACCGAGCAAGGCAATTGGGATCTGGTCGGCAACAACACCCCGGTCTTCTTCGTGCGCGATCCCTACAAATTCCCCGACTTCATTCACACGCAGAAGCGGCATCCCCGCACCAACCTGCGCTCGCCAACAGCGATGTGGGATTTCTGGTCATTGTCGCCGGAAAGCCTGCACCAAGTGACGATTTTGATGTCGGATCGAGGTCTCCCGCAGAGCCCGCGCTTCATGAACGGCTACGGATCGCACACCTACTCGCTCATCAATGCGAGGAATGAGCGCTATTGGGTCAAGTTCCACTTCAAGACCCAGCAGGGCATCAAATTCCACAGCAATCGCGAGGCCGAGGCTATCGTCGCGAAGACCCGAGAATCCTACCAGGAGGATCTCTACGGCGCGGTCGAGAAGGGCGATTTCCCGCGCTGGACGCTCTTCGTCCAGATCATGCCGGAAGAAGATGTCGGCAAGCACTGGTACAACCCCTTCGATCTCACCAAGGTCTGGCCGCATGGCGACTATCCGTTGATCGAGGTCGGCGTGATGGAGCTCAACCGCAATCCTGACAATTATTTCCAGGAGATCGAGATTGCGGCTTTCTCGCCGTCGAACGTCGTCCCCGGAATCTCGTGGTCGCCGGACAAAATGCTGCAGGCGCGCGTATTTTCCTATGCCGATGCGCATCGCTACCGGCTGGGTACACACTACGAGATGCTGCCGGTCAACCGCGCGCGCTGCCCCGTCCATCACTACCACAAGGACGGGCCGATGCGATTCTTCGAGCCGCTTACCGGCAGCGTCGATGCCTATTACGAGCCGAATTCGTTCGGCGGGGCCGTGCAAGACGAGCGTTTCCTCGAGCCACCCCTGAAGATCTCCGGGGACGCCGCGCGCTACGACCATCGTGCCGACAATGACGATTATCGGCAGCCCGGCGATCTCTTTCGCCTTATGGGCAAGGAGGCGCAGGCGCGGTTGATGGACAACATGGCCGAAGCCATGCAGGGTGTTCCGGCCGAGATCGTCAGGCGACAGATCGGCCATTGCTACAAAGCCGATCCCAACTACGGCACTGGCGTCGCAAAGCGCATGCGGCTCACGGTCGCCGATCTGCCCGTCGGCGGTGCGACCGCGGCGGAATGAAGGCGCCGGCGACGAGAAGCGTCCCAGTGATCGCTTATTCCTCTTGGCGATCGCGGTCCCTGCGCAGGCCGGGACGCTGGCGCCGGGAGAAATCGGAACTCGATCAGCTCCATGACAACGTCATGCGCCGCAGCGCTTCCGTCGCCAGCGATCCTCCGCTGAAGCCCTACTCATGCTCGCGGACGCAGCTCCATTTCTCGTCTGCTCAGCGGCGCCGGGGTCTGGGAGCGGTCAATCCGTTTTGGTCGCCGGTTTGTTCGCGGGGGATTGCGCGCCAGCGTGTTGCTCGCCCGGCGACGCCGCCGTCGCGGCCAGCTGCACCGCATCGCCGCTTTGCAGGCTCTCGGGTGGGCTGTCGATCACGCGATCGGAGGGCGAGAGGCCGGCGACCACTTCGACGCTATCGCCGAGGTCGCGGCCGAGCTGGACGGTTTTGAGCACCGCCTTGTTGCCGTCGCCCAGCACCGCGACCTGGATGCCCTGGTTGACGGGCATCAGCGCCGTAGCGGGCACGCGCACGATGTTCGGGTCGACCGGGAGCTGGAAACTCACCTGAGAATAAGTGCCCTGGGCGAACTTGCCGTCCGTATTGTCCGCCTCGAGCTCAACCAGCATGCTTCGCGAGTTGGCATCCATCGCGTTCGACGTGGTGATGACGCTCGCGTCGAACTGCTGGCCGGGATATTGCGGCATCTCGAAGGTCGCCTTCATCCCGGGATGAAGTTCGGCCGTGAAGGCCTGCGGGACCTGGACGTAGATGCGGACCTTGTGCAGGTCGGAGACCTCGAACAGCGCCTGGCCCGCACCGCCGCTGCCCGCATTGATCAGGGCGCCGACATCGGTGTTGCGCGCGGTCACGACGCCGTCGAAGGGAGCGACGATGCTCTTGAAGGATGCCATCGCCTCCAGCTGCCGCACATTCGCCCGGGCGGCATCCGCGATGGCCTTCTGCGCCGCTGCGGCGCCAGCCTTTTCATCATTCGCCTGCCGTGACACCCATTGCGAGGTCACCAAGGACTGCCAGCGCTGGGCGGTGATGGCCGCGAGCCGCTCGCTAGCCTCGGCGCTGGCCAAATTGGCCCGGGCTTGCGCAAGCTGCTGGTCGAGGTCCGGCGTGTCGATCGAGGCGAGGAGCTGCCCTGCCTTCACATGCGCGCCGATGTCCTGCTCCCAGCTCTTCAGATAGCCGGGAACCCGCGCATAGATCGATGCTTTGTTGTAGGCCTGTATGTTGCCAGGCAGCACAAGGGTCTGTCCGGCTCCCCCACGTTCGAGCTTGGCGAGCTGCACGGTCGGGAGCGCCTGCTGGTTGGTCCATTGCACAAGCTGCCGATTGGCGTCGGCCCGGCCGATGATGCCGAAGGCGGCGACAACGCCGGCGACGACGATGGAAACCGTACCGAGTAGCAGGAGCAGGCGGCGGCTCGGGGCCTTGATGGGGTCCGGGGACATCGATCGCTCCAATCGATCAAGCGCGGGAAGGGACGATGGGCGCAGAAGACGACGGCGTGGTCTTCTTGTGGTCGCGGGCATGCACGATGCTAAACAGCGTCGGCACGAGGAACAGCGTAGCGCAGGTGGCGAAGAGCAGACCGCCGATGACGGCGCGGCCGAGCGGCGCGTTCTGCCCGGGCTCGATCGCCATCGGCGCCATGCCGATGACCATGGCGAGCGCCGTCATCAGCACCGGCCGGAACCTGGTGCTGCCCGCCTCCATCGCTGCGGCGAGCGCGTCGGCACCGGCAGCCAGGCGTTCGCGGGCGAAGCTGATCACCAGGATGCTGTTCGCGGTGGCGACGCCCATGCACATGATGGCGCCGGTGAGCGCCGGGACGGAGAGCGTCGTCCCGGTGGCGAACAGCATCCAGACGATGCCGGCAAGTGCGCTCGGCAGCGCCATGACGATCACGAACGGATCGAGCCAGGACTGGAAGTTGACAACGATCAGCAGGTAGATCAGCACGATGGCGAACGCGAGGCCGACGAAAAGCTGCTGATAAGCGCTCGTCATTGTCGTCACTTGGCCGCGCAGCACGATGCTGGCGCCGTTCGGCACGTCGTGGGCCGTGTCCTGCATCACCTTGCGGATGTCGGCGGCCACGCCGCCCAGATCGCGTCCCTGCGGCGTCGCATAGATGTCGATGACCGGGCGGACGTTGTAATGCGAGGCGAGGGCATTGCTGGGCGTCCGCTGGATCGTGGCCAGGCCGCCGAGCAGCTGCGCGCCGGTGCCGGCGCTCGCGGTCAGGGGTAGGTTTTGCAGCCCACTCATTGTGCCGATGTCGCGCTGCGGCGTTTGGATCGAGACCGGATAAGAGACGCCGGTCTTGGGGTTCAGCCAGTAAGTCGGAGAGGTCTGCGAACTGCCGGCCAGGGTAGTCAGCATGGCCGTCGCCGCATCCTTTTCGCTGAGACCGACCAGCCCGGCCAGCGAACGGTCGAAATTGACGTTCAAGGTCGGCTGCTCGAAGGCCTGCTGGACCCGCGCATCGGCGATACCGGGGATCTGTTTGATCCGGGCCAATAGCGCGTTCGCGTATTTCCTATCCGCCTGGACGTCGTTGCCGACCACCTGCAGGTCGATCGGCGCGGGCACGCCGAAATTCAGGATCTGGCTGACCATGTCGGCCGGCAGAAAGGCGAAGGAGGTGCCGGGAAACTGACGGGGCAGCTGCTCGCGCATCGTCTTGACGAAGTCCGCCGTCGGCGCGTGGTTCGGCTTGAGGCTAATCAAGATGTCGGCGTCCTCGACGCCGATGGTGCCTGAATTGTTGTAGGCCATGTTGATGCCGCTGACGCTGAGGCCGATATTGTCGACGATGCCGTCGAGCTCATCGGCCGGGATGATCTTGTGAATGGCTTCGCCGATCCGGTCGGCGAGCTTGGTCGTCTCTTCTATCCGCGTACCGGTCTGCGCCCGCACATGCATCTTGATCTGCCCGCCATCGATCGCCGGGAAGAAGTCCTGGCCCAGATAAGGGGCAAGCGCGAAGGAGAGCAGGGTGAATCCCATGAACCCGGCGATCACCTTTGCGCGGTTCCGCAGGCATAACTGAAGCAGGCCGCGGTAGACGCTGCGCACGGACTCGAAGCCGCGCTCGAAGCCCTGCTGAAACCGGACCAAGGGGTTGCGGCTGCGGTGGGGCGGGACAGGGCCCGCATGGGCATCCGCTTGCAACTCCGCCGGACGCGACTGGTGCGCCTGTTTGCGTAGCAGGTAGTTCGCCAAGGTGGGTACGAGCGTGCGCGACAGGACGTAGGACGCAATCAGCGCAAAGACCACCGCCTCGGCGAGAGGGCGGAACAGATAGCCGGCGACACCGCCCAGTCCGAACATCGGCACGAAGGCGATGCAGATACACATCAGCGAGACCGTCGCCGGGACCACGATCTGCTGGGCGCCGTCCAGAATTGCGGTCTCGATCTCCTTTCCATGTTCGAGATGCCAGTTGATATTCTCGATTGTCACGGTCGCGTCGTCGACCAGGATGCCGACGGCGAGCGCCAGCCCACCCAGCGTCATGACGTTGATCGTCTCACCGAGCAGGGAGAGCGTCGTCACCGAAGCCAGGATGGCGAGCGGGATCGAGATGGTGATGATCAGGGTCGAGCGCCAGCTGCCGAGAAACAGCAGAATCATCATTCCGGTCAGTGCGGCCGCGATTGCGCCTTCGCGGATCACACCGGAGACGGCGCTGGTTACGAACACCGACTGATCGCCAACAGCCGTCAGGTTCAGGCTGGCCGGCAAAGTCTTGGCGACGCTCGGGAGCAGCTGCTTGATGCCGGAAATGATCGACAGGGTCGATGTCGCGCCCGCCTTCACCACCGCCAACAGCACGGCGCTCCTACCGTCGACGTGGACGACGTTGGTCTGCGGCGGACTGCCGTCATGCACATAGGCCACGTCGCGCATATAGATGACCGTTCCATTGACGGTCTTGATCGGCAGATCGTTGAATGCGCCGATCTCGCTGGGCGAATCGTTCAAATTCACCGTGTATTCGAACTTGCCGATCTTCTGGGTCCCCACCGGGGTGATCAGGTTCTGGATCGATAAGGCGTTGACGACGTCGTTCGCGGAGATGCCGTAGGTGTGCAGCGCCTGCTGATTGAGGTCGGCCTGGACCTGCCGGACCTTGCCGCCATAGGGCAAAGGAATCGCGGCACCAGCGACCGAGGCCAATTGTGGGCGGATGAAGCTGCTCGCGTCATCGAACAAGGTCGTCTCGGAGAGCTTGTCGCTCGACAGGGCGAGCTGCAGGATGGGCACGCTGGACGCGTTGAAGCTCAAGATCAGCGGCGGCGTGATGCCGGCTGGCATCTGCTTCAACACCGTTTGCGACATCGCGGAGACCTGCGCCAGGGCCGCGTTGATGTTCACGTTCGGCTGGAAGAAGATCTTGATGATCCCATAATTGGGAATCGACTGCGATTCGATGTGCTCGATGTCGTTCACGCTGGTGGTGAGCGAGCGCTCGTAGAACGTGACGATGCGGCCCGCCATGTCGTCAGGCGACAGGCCGGTATAGCTAAAGACGACGCTGACGACCGGAATATTGATGTTCGGGAAGATGTCGGTCGGCGTACGGAGGGCCGACGCGACGCCGAAGATCAGGATCAACAGCGCCATGACGATGAAGGTGTAGGGACGCCGAAGGGCGACCTTGACAATGCCGATCACGGGCGCCTCCCCGGCAGCGTCACTGTGGCCGTGACGGGTCGGGTCCTCCACGCGAGGCATCGAGCGGCGCGAGGGCGTCTCGGCGGCGTGCGGAGGGCCGAGGCGGTGCCGAAGATCAGGATCAGGAACGCCATGACGACCCAAGAGGGAAGCGGCTGGCATTGGCCACCAACTCGACCAGGAAGCTGCCGCACGCACGTAGCGTCACCCCTGGCGCGTCGTGCGCGGCGTCCGGCAATATCATGCGACGCACATCAATGTCGTGCCGCTGCATCGCCTCGACCAGGGCGCGAAAGCTGGCGGCCTGTGCGTCCTCGCTCGTGCTGTGCTGTACGAGCCGGACCCTCGCCGCCGTAGGCACGATGCGAATCGGAGCGGGGCTCGGCGAGATGTCGAGACCGATCACCCCCATTGCGCGGATAGCGCGTCGCAGCACCAAGTCGACCGCAAACCGACCGGCTGCGCCAGCGCCGAACAGGATGATCTGCGACATCCGTATCGAGCGGGCGGCAGCTGCCACGGCCGCGGTGCGTCGGAGCGCGGCGACGTCGGTCCTTCCCACCTCGGCGTCGAGTTCGATGCCGACGAACGCCGTTTGCGGGACGCTTGGCTGCCATTGCGGTGCGAATGCCAGCGCGTGCTCCGCAACCTTACCGGCAGCGAATAGTATCACGACCAGTGCGCGCGGAGGCGCTTCCAACCCCCCGCCGCTGGGCAATTCGTGCAGGCGCAAGCCACCCATCGCTCCGCTCCACCTTGCTACCCCAACAAGGATGGGGCACAGTCTTTCATGCTGCAAATGCATCTTCTTCACGGTAGAATTCATCTGCTGAATGCTCCCGCCGTGTGAAATCGCATGAAGCTGACGACCTTTGACCTCAATCTTCTTGTCGTCTTCGAAGCGATCCTGCGTGAGCGCAGTGTCACCAAGGCAGGGGAGCGGTTAGGCCTGAGCCAGCCTGCGATGAGCCACGCCTTGAACCGGCTGCGGTGGATGCTGAAGGATCAGCTCTTCATACGGACGCCGGAGGGCATGGTGCCGACGCCCCGCGCGGAGCAATTGGCTCATCCGGTCCGGCGCGCGCTGGGCGAGCTGCAGTCAGCATTGGATCCGGAGGAATTCATTCCGGCACAAGCGGAACGGCGTTTCACCGTCGCCGTCAACAACTACGCCGCAGTGGTATTGGCCGGACCGATCACGGCGGAATGCGCTGCGTTGGCTCCCAATGTCCGCGTCTCGCTGCGGCCAAGCGGTACATTGAATCTGCCGGAATTGCTGGACCGCGGCGAGCTCGACGTAGCGATTGCAGCCTTGGAACCGCCGGCCGACCGATTTGCCTCGCGCGTCCTGGTCGAGGATCGCTATGTAGCGGTGATGCGGCGGGGCCATCCGGTCGCCCACAAGAAACTGGACCTGGAGGCATTCGCCGCATTACCGCACCTCGTGATCTCATCGAGCGGGGAGGATCTCAGTTTCGTCGATGCCGCTTTGGGGGCCGCCGGCTACGCTCGAAGCATCGCCCTGGAGGCGCCGTATCTCTCGGCTGGCACGATTCTGGTTCAATCCGACATGGTCGCCGTTCTCGGCGGTCAAATTGCGCAGGAATTCCGTCGTGCCTACCCCATCGAGCTCCGAGACCTGCCCTTCAAATCGCCACGGCTGCACGCCGTGATGCTGTGGCATAGGCGCTTCAACGATCAGGTCGCCCATCGCTGGCTGCGCGAGACGATGGTCTCCGTCGCGGCGCATTTCCAGACTGCGTAAGCGCCACCGCTAGAGTTTTGGCTCCGCCGTTGTACCCTTTATCCTCCCAGGATTGGCGTAGACGGTGACGCTGTCCGACCGCGCCAACGCGACCAGGGTTATTCCCGTCTGCTCGGCGATGCGCAGCGCCATCGTCGTCGGTGCCGAGATCGCGACGAGAATTGGAATTCCGATGGTCGCAGCCTTCTGCACCATCTCGAAGCTGCAGCGGCTCGTGATCACCGTGAAGCCCGCCTCTGGATCAATGTGACCCCGCGACATGGCGCCGATCAGCTTGTCGAGGGCGTTGTGGCGGCCGACATCTTCGCGGGCAAGCGCGATCTCGCCCGCAGGGCTCGCCCATGCCGCAGCATGGACTGCGCCGGTCTCCTGGTTCGCCGACTGCCAAGCCGGCAGCGCGTCGAGCGCCTGATGAATGGCGCCGATATTGACATTGACGCCTCTCCCGACACGCGGGAGAGGACGGGCGACCTGAGTGAGGTCGTCCACGCCACAGAGGCCGCAGCCTGTCCTTCCCGTCATGTTGCGACGGCGCTTGTGGAGCTGGGCGAAGCGCTCAGGCGTAATCGTCATGCTGACCCGGATACCGGTCTTACCTTCCTGAACCTCGAGGTCCAGGAGCTCGTTGGCGCCTGCCAGAATGCCCTCACTTATGCTGAAGCCGATGGCGAAGTCGGTGAGGTCGCAAGGCGTTGACATCATGACGACGTGGGAGAGGCCGTTAAAGGCGAGGGCGACCGGAACCTCGGCTGCAATCGCGGCGTCCCGCGGAACCACGGCACAACCGTGAAGGCGGAAACAGGTTATGATTTCCGATCGACGCCGGACCTTGCGCTTCTGCGTCGATGACGGTGCCAGGGTCAAGACTTCACTCGGCGGCATTGGTCGCGTCGCGGATGCGGGTAGGCGGGTGCCGGGTCTCAAGTGATGCTCCCTTGAGCGGCCATTGCGCGGACGAGAACCGGGATGGATTTGGCCGCGGGCGTTTGACTCTTGCGGTCGTGGTGGGCGAGCGCCAGCAACGGGTTGGCCTCCGGATAGTAGGCTGCGACGCATCCGCGCTGGAGCTCATAAGGCAGCGCGGTGAAACCGCGGACCCGTCGCTCCACGCGATCGCCGTAGAGGGCTTCGATTTCGACGAGCCCGCGGGGCGCGATACCACGCGCCGCCATGTCGTCCTTGTTCATGAAGATGACGGTCCTGGTGCCGTAGACGCCTCGATAACGGTCGTTCATGCTGTAAATTGTCGTGTTGTACTGGTCGTGGCTACGCACGGTCGCGAGGCGCAGCATCTCCGGATGCGAGGCGCCCGGATCTTCGTCGATCCCGTGGAATGGGATGAACCGCGCCTTGCCGGTGGACGTCCGCCAGACTCGCTCCGAGGCACCGTTGGGCAGGCGAAAGCCGCCCGGCTGGCGGATCCGCGCATTGAAATCCCTGAACAAGTCGGGAAACACCGCTTCGATCTTGTCGCGGATACGGTCGTAGTCGTCCTCGAAGGCCTGCCAGTCGATGCTCGTATCCCTCAGCGTGGCGCGCGCCATGCCGCAGACAATGGCGACCTCCGATTTCAACTGGTCACTCGCCGGCAAGAGCAGCCCGCCCGAAGCGTGCACCATCGACATGGAGTCCTCGACCGTCACCGACTGCGGACCGCTCTTCTGGAAGTCGATCTCGCTGCGGGCGAGGCAGGGGAGGATCAGGGCCGCGCGTCCGTGCACCAGATGGCCGCGGTTGAGCTTGGTCGTCACTGCGACGGTCAGGCGCAGCTTGCGCATGGCTTCCTGGACCAGGGGCTTGTCGGGCACCGCGGCCACGAAGTTGCCGCCCATGCCGATGAATAGCTTGGCCCGGCCGTCCAACATGGCCTCGAGGGCATGGACGACGTTGTGACCATGGGCGCGCGGCGGGTCGAAGCCGA
>WNFJ01661805.1_pt1 | contig 17002 bp, 26 predicted proteins | sample 5400461 | NCBI WGS metagenome assembly WNFJ01 (sample SAMN13153349, study PRJNA577476) | soil metagenome | isolation source: 115 cm saprolite on Douglas fir-dominated hillslope | place: USA:California | collected 2013-09-17 | reverse complement strand
CAGGATGGCCTATCCACAGGGTGCTGGTAAAGAAGGTGAAGCGTGAGCAGGTTCCTACGAAAATCTTCACCTTCTTTACCAGCACCCTTTACCAGCATCCTACGGCGAGGTGTCTGCCGCAAGCGTGGCAATTTAAGCAATCGCACCCAACTGCCGCAGCCGCGCCAGGTTATCCTCTAGCCCCCAGTACTCCACAAAGCGGCCATCCCGCACGCGCAGAAAGAAGACCTCGTCGACCTCTTGCCGCCGCCCATTTGGCTTCGTGCCCATAAACTCACCCTGCAATGTGCCCGAACACCGGAATCTCACGGCAACCTTGTCGCCCTCGGCAACCATGTCGACAATCTCCTCCCGCCAGTCGGGAAAGGCGGCTCGGAAACTCGTGAACGCCTGCCGGACCGGTTCTGCCAACTCCGGCGCGAACAGTTCCTCCACCAGATCCAGCTTGCCCCCATTGATCACCTGATCTACCAGCCGGCGCACCAGCGCCTTGTCCTTCTCGTGCATACTCTCTCCTTTTGGGTTTACTAATTATATAAGCATAAACAGGCTCATAGACTGACGAGCACATCTTTCTATACTCGCCAGAATATGATGGGAGGCATTGATTAGTACCCTCACCTTGCACCCCTGCTCGGATCGCACGTCGTCGCGCGCCTCGCGGCTCGGGGCTCAGCCTTGATCCTGCGATCCGTTTACCGCTTCGTGTAGCGGCGCTCGACCAGGTCGATGGCATTGAGCGGGCAGTAGACCGTGTAATGGCGTCGGAAGAGGAGGCTGGGGAAAGCCACCACCTCGCAGCCGCCGTAGGCCGTCAGCGCCGCGACGAGACAGGCCACGGACCAGTACAGAAGAACCCCGAACCCCCAGCCCCCGGGAAGGAGAATGAACGCGGCGGGTAGCCAGAAAATCACCGTGCGGAGCCAGGGATGCGGTACCCTCTCGCCCAGCACCCAGAAAAGGACGATGTACAGGACCGCAGTCAGGAGCAAGCCGCCTGCTATGTGACCGATCAGCGCCGCGGATGGTCCCATCTGCGCCACCGACGTTCCGATATAGACGAGTCCCAGCAGGCCAAGCACCAAACGCGTGCAGCGTCCACAGCTGCCTACCTCCTGGCCGACGGCAAAGCCGCGATGTTCAGTTTTGAATAACATAGGAATCAACCTCCACTGGTAATAGGCAACACCATGGTTGCGCGGATTGGAAATCCCTGCATCGTGTGAGGAGAGGGTATCCAGCTTCCGACTTGCCTTCGCGCTGAGTTGCTCCGTTTGCACCAACCGTTGTCGGAAACGATACGACTCCCCGCGAACTCCAAGAACGAGCCGGATCACCTGTGCATGTCAAGCACTTGCAGGACCACCCCTGCCACTGACTTGAGTGTAACAGAAACGCGCTAGTATTCCAGGTGTCCCAGGTCATGTTGCAGGTCATGGTTGCGCTCTTCCCTGATCATGACGATCGTCATAGGTGGCGTGTTCAGCTTTCTCTGAACCACCGAGAAGCCTCATGTACTGACTACCAGCAGCTCACTCTGTCTCTGGAGCATGTTAAGCTCATCCTTTTGACTCGTTCAAATACGCTACTCGACTGGGTAACCTCATGAGCAACCAGATAGCCCACACGTGATCACGACCTGGAACCTTCTGCCCAATTTGGTGATAGCTGAGCAGTTCTTAGCCATCATCATCAAGTAAGAAGAGAGGTCCAGCACCGAAGGAGAAACACTTCGCTTGCTCATTTGCTCTTTGAATCACCGATTGGATTCACTCCGTTTCCAGCAACAAGGGAGGTTGCATCACAATGACTCGCCCTGATCTCTTGTGTCGTGGACGCGGTCCATAGGGAGCAGCCTTGAGAATCACAAACCATTCGACCGCTTCGGACGGCCAGAGTGCTAATTGTGGGCGAGGGTTCGGATGATCGTAGAGGCGCGGGTTGCCAACCCGCAGGAGATGTTTGTCGTCCGGTTGCCACTCAACGGAATATTTCGCCAGGGGGTGCTGGTGGGCCGGTTGCTGTCTTCGGTCATCGAAGGGGTGCTGATTGCGGTCGTTGTCGCAGTGGGAATGACCTCTTCGCTAGGCGTCGGCATTCCCCTGCAAGTCTTAGGCCTGCTGCCCGCGGTACTGACGATCATCGATATTATCATATTATCGGCTTTGCCCTGCTGATTGGCGGCCTGTCCTTGAGGCTCCCTCAGATCGGCGCAATCCTGCATCTGATCAACGGGCTCATTCTCGCCCTGAACGGGACACTGATCCCCGTGGAGCTCTACCCCGGCTGGGTGCAGGTAATTGCCAGATTCCTCCCCACTACCCTGGGGATTGAGGTCATGCGCAAGGTCGTCCTGGAAGGACAGTCGCTTGGGATGGTGTGGGCCGCTGGGACGCTGCCGTGGCTGGTTGCCCATGCTATCGGGCTTACAGTCCTGGGCTGGCTCGTCTTCCTGGTGAACGATCGCTGGGCGAGGCAGCAAGGCACGTTACGGTAGGACAATTAAGCTGAATCTGGCACTGGCTCACACCAAACCAGTGCGGAATGGAAGGAGCACAACATGCAGGCAGAGAAGTTCACCACCGTACCGGCGCATCCACACGGCACGCTACGCCCTCCGAGAGGAGAGGCGAAGACAGGGATACGTGGGGCGGCGACCGCCATTTGCAATGAGATCGCGAAGGGGCTGATCGATCTCTGGCGTGGCAAGCTCGGTTCATTCCTGGAACTGATCCTGTTCGGGATCTTCTTCCTGGTGATCAATTTTGCCATTGGGAGAGGGACCATCCAGCAGGACCGGCTGGCGCCAATCATGCTTGGCTTCGTCGGCTACATCTTCTTCCACATGCAAACGAACCGGCTCTTTTGGGGACTGCTTGGCGAGATCCAGAGCGGCACCCTCGAACAGCTCTACCTGAGTCCCCTGCCGTCGTGGCTCCTGACCGTCGGGATGACAGTCGCATCCGTCGTGGAGGCGACCCTCACCGCGGTTCTACTCTCCCTCTTGATCAACCTCGTCGTGCCCGTGACCATCCCCTTACAATGGGCGGCACTGCTTCCCCTGGTCATGCTGGTGCTTGGCAGTGTGGGGTATTCCTTGATCCTCGGAGGGCTCACCTTGCGCTTCAAGCGCCTGGAGATCCTCAAAGACCTCTTCCAGACCGCCGTGCTTATCTTCGACGGGGTGTTTGTCTCCCTGGATCGCATGCCAGGCTGGATGGCGACGATCGCGCGGTTCCTCCCGCTCACGCCGGGGGTCGAGGTACTGCACAAGACCCTGCTTGAGGGGTCTCGCTGGGGACACTGGCCGGCGATGGGACGCTCCTGTGGCTGGTGGGCAACGCGGCGGCCTACCTGCTGCTCGGCATCGTCATCTTTCGCTGGTGTGAGCGCATCGCCAAGCGACGGGGCACGCAGGGACAGTACTGATCGCTTCCCCTGGACGAACATCGGGTATGCTGTGCGTGAAGGATCTGTCCATCGCGCACAGCTGCCAGGTCGCCTTCCAGTTCTTCTGCTCAACATCCACCTCGGGATTTCCCCCCCTTCCTCTTGACTCTGTAGTATGGTACAGAGTGTATACTTGTTTCGAAAGGAGTGACAGAGATGGAGACCCTCTCGATTGGACAGGTGGCACAGAGAGCCGGAGTCGGCGTGGAAACAGTTCGGTTCTATGAGCGCGAGGGCTTGCTGGAGGAACCGCCGCGCCGGGCCTCGGGCTATCGGCAGTACTCCGAGCAGGTGGTCAGGCGCCTCCACTTTATTAAACGTGCACAACAGCTGGGCTTCTCGCTCAAAGAGATTAGCGAGCTGCTGCTGTTGCGCGTGGACGCCCAGACGTCCTGTGACGAGGTCAAGCAGCGCACAGAGGCGAAACTCGCGGAGGTGGAGCGGAAACTGGTCGAGTTACAACGCATGCGGCAAGCCCTGCTCCAGGTCCACTCACTCTGTACAGGACAAGGGCCGACCGGTCGCTGTCCCATGCTGGATGCGCTCGACCAGCAAGAGACGCTCGATCAGGCTGAACGAACAGCGGAGTGAGCGACGTCGATGGTGTCACCACCACACTCCTCTACTCTGGTGATGCTCGGCGACGTTCGAGTCGCGATCTCACAGAGTACACTCACATGTGCATGGAAAGAAAGGCAAGGATCATGGAGACGATACAAGGGAACGTTGAGCAATTCACGAACGGGCTCGAACTGCTCTTCTCCCTCGAACTGCACTACCAGGGACCGATTGAGCTCGCTCCCATTGGAGACAAGGTGGGCACGCTGGTGGGTGGAGGAGACGGGACGCTCACCGGCCCGAGAATGCGAGGCACAGTTCGGTGGTCGAACTACGAGACGACCGGTGAAGACCAGGTCTGCGCCCTGCAAGTTCCAGGGGTCATTCAGACGCACGACGGCGCGGAGATAGGGTTCGAGGGTCGCGAGCTCGCGATGCCCTTCTCGGATGAAAGTAAGCAGTGGAGAGTCGCCGGCGTCCTGCGTTTCAAGACCGACGACAGCCGCTACATGTGGCTGAACGAAGCCTTCGCCCTCACCAGTGGCACGTTCGATTACGAATCCGGCATGGCTCGCTGGAAGGCCTTCGTTCCGAAGTGAGATCGGTGCGTGCCAAAGGCCGTGCCTGTTCCCACAGACTCCACGCGCGTCTTCTCAGAAACACGAAAGGAAGGTGTCTGATGCGTCGAATTGGTGGCGTTGTGCTGACCGTGACGGGCTTTCTCGCCTGTCCCTGCCATCTGATCATTTCCCTGCCGCTGCTGATCTCACTCCTGGCCGGAACGGCCCTGGGCAGTTTTCTCAGCCGCAATACCGGCCTGGTCTACACCCTTGCGGGCGTCTACTTCGTGGTGGCGCTGTCGTTGGGAGTCTGGTTCTTGTTTGGCCCGGCGCGGGAGAAACATGAGACGGATGTGGCCTGTCCCACCTGCGCGCCCGCCGAAACTGAGACGCACATGCAGGAGTCGCCTCGCTTTTCGGAGAACCAACCTGCAAGAAGGAGCTAATACCGATGTCAATACACGAGCGTTATGATCTGCTGATTTTAGGCAGTGGCTCGACCGCCTTCGCCGCTGCCATCCATGCACAAGAGCTGGGCAAAACGGCGGTGAGGCACCTGTGTCAACCGGGGCTGCCTGCCCTCCAAGAACCTGATCGAGGCGGCCCGCCTCGTCTACGATGCCGCCCATCCCCGCTACCCAGGGCTCACGCCTGGGCGTCTCGGTGTGGATTTCCCGTCGCTCATCGCCCAAAAGGATGAGGTCATCCGTGAGTACCGTGATCAGCACTACGAGAGCATCGTTGACGACACGGATGAGGCAGGTCAGCCTCCCATTCAGGTCGTGCCAGGGCAGGTGGCGTTCGTCGATCCGCATACTATTCTCGTGATGGCCCCTGATGGCACGTCACGTCGACTCATTGGCTCCCAGGTGCTGATTGCCACCGGGTCATCGCCGCTCATCCCTGACATTCCAGGTCTCTCCAAGACGCCGTATCTCACGAGTGACCTGCTGACCAGCCAGGAGGAGATGGAGCTGACAGAGCTGCCCCGTTCGCTCCTCATCCTGGGCGGCGGCTACATCGCCCTCGAACTGGGCCAAATGTTTGCACGCTTCGGCACCCAGGTGACCCTCGTCACGCGCGGCAAGAGCATTCTCTCCGGCTACGAGCCGGAAATCGCCGAGGCCCTCACCGAGATCCTCCAGGAGGAAGGCATCCGCATCGTCACCAGAGCGCAGGTGTGCGGCGTGGAACGTTCGGGAGAGGGAGTGGCCCTCTCGCTCCAGCGGCATGGCAGCCAACACACGTTCACCGCCGAACGGCTCCTGGTGTCCACCGGGCGACGCCCCAATACGCAGGAGATCGGCCTGGAGCAAGCGGGCGTGGAGGTAGACCAGGCGGGAGCCGTGCGCGTGGATCGCACGCTGCGCACCAACGTCTCCCATATCTGGGCTGCCGGGGATGTGATCGGGCGGGAAACAGAGAGCCAGATGGCGACGCCTGTGGGCGCGCACGACGGCAAGATTGCTGCGCACAACGCCCTCTCCGAGGAGTCGCTACGCGAGGTCGATCACATCGTCATCCCACGCACCATCTTCACCGACCCCCAGGTGGCGGTCGTCGGCTTGACGGACGAGCAAGCGGTGGCCGCCGGGATCGCTTGCGACTGCAACACCATCCCCCTCTCGGTCGTCCCGCGAGCCGGGGCCATCCGCGACACGCGCGGCGTGATCAAGATGGTGCTGGATGGCCCGACACGCCGGGTCGTCGGCGTCTCCATGCTTGGCGTGAACGCCGGGGAGGTGATTCACGAGGCAGCGATGGCGCTGCGCTTCTCTGCGACGACGGATGACTTCATCGATCTGATCCATGTCTACCCGACGATGGCCGAGGCGCTCAAGCTCGTCGCCCTCTCGTTCACCAAGGATGTAAACCGGCTCAGTTGCTGCGCCACCTGAGCCTGGTGCAGCCAGCACACCGGACATGATGCTGTTTGGCACAGCTAGCTATAAACAGAGACAGAGTACAGAGGGTCATCTTTCCCTTCTCGCTGCCCGGCATGCAGGTGAACCAGGCGAGGAGGAGAGAAAGAAAGAGCGGCAGGGCATGGTGCTGGAGCTGCGTAGGCGGCGGTATCTCCTGGCACATGATGCTCCAGTGGCCTATCGCGCTCCTCTGGAGCGCGTGTGTGAGAAGAAAAGAGAGGAGCAACGCGTATGACAACAACCGTTGATGTGATCGTTCTGGGGACCGGCTCTGCCGCCCAGAGTGTCGCCTATCCCTGCCGTGAGGCCGGCTGGAGCGTGGCCGTCGTCGATGACCACCCCTTCGGGGGAACTTGCCAGCTGCGCGGGTGCGACCCCAAGAAAGTTTTGGTCGGCGTGGCCGACCTGGTGGACTGGAGTCGCCGCATGCAGGGCAAGGGCGTCTTGGCGCCGGGCCTGTCCCTCAGCTGGCCGGACCTGATCCGCTTCAAGCGGACCTTCACCGACCCGGTGCCGGCGCAAAACGAGCAGAGCTTTGGCGAGGCCGGGATCATCACGCGGCATGGCCGTGCCCACTTCGTGGATCGGACGAGCGTCCAGGTGGGCGGGGACACCCTGGTCGGTCGCCACGTGGTGATCGCAACCGGCGCGCGCCATGCCCTGTTGGGGATACCAGGTGAGGAGTACCTGACCACCAGCACGCAGTTTCTGGAGCTGGAGGAGCTCCCACGTCGTATCGTCTTCGTCGGCGGTGGCTACATCGCCTTCGAGTTCGCCCACATCGCGGCACGCGCAGGGGCACAGGTCCAGGTGCTCCACCAAGGGAGCCGTCCCCTCGAGAAGTTTGACCCCGATCTCGTCGCCCTACTCGTGCAGGCCAGCCGGGAACTGGGCATCGAGGTGCATGTGAACCGGGCGGTGGCGGCTATTGAACGACAAGGCGACCACTTGCTTGTCCACGCCCGCACAGGAACGCAGGAGCACACCGTCGAGGCCGACCTGGTGGTGCATGCCGCCGGGCGCGTACCGGAGATCGACGACCTTTACCTGGAGGCGGCGGGCGTGGCACGCGAAAAGGACGGCGTCTCGGTGAACGAGTACCTGCAAAGCGTGACCAATCCAGCCGTGTACGCAGCGGGAGACGCGGTAGCCAGCGGCGGGTTCCCCCTGACGCCGGTGGCAGGGATGCAGGGAGGCATCGTGGCCAGCAACCTGCTGGAGGGCAACCGGCACATCCCGAACTATACCGGCATTCCCAGCGTGGTCTTCACCACCCCACCTCTCGTACGGGTCGGCCTCCTTGAGGAAGCGGCTCGCGCCCAGGGCCTGCGCTTCACGACACATCACGAGGACACCTCAGGCTGGTATTCCTCGCGGCGGGTGGCGCTCCCACATACGGGGTTCAAGACACTCGTCGAGGAGGGCACCGGGCGCATCCTGGGGGCGCACCTGTTGGGGCTGCACGCCGAGGAGGTCATCAACCTCTTTGCCCTCGCGATCCACGCGGGTCTACGAGCATCCGATCTCAAGCAGATGGTCTATGCCTACCCGACCAATGCCTCGGACATCGGCTACATGGTCTGACCGAAAGCTGGAAGTCGGGTGCGCAGCGTCGAAACAGGAGAACGGCGTGGAAAGCGTTCGCTGCTCTGTCGGTTGCAGTGCCTTGTCGTTCAACAATCCTGACGAGGCTCAGTCCCTCAGTCCCTCTGTCAGGCTGGAAAGGTAGAGATAGATGTTTCGGTCACATGCAATGACGGTCGGGCAACTCTCCCGGCGCACAGACGTGCCGATCAAAGTCCTGCGCACCTACGAGGACCTGGGGTTTCTCTCCACCTTGGGCCGCAGCGAGAGCAACTACCGCCTGTTTGGGAAAGAAGCGGTGCGGTGTGTGCAGGTGGTCCAGGGCTTGCGCTCCCTGGGACTCACTCTGAAAGAGATCCAGGCGCTCGTTGCGTGCTATCTTGAGCATCCCGGCGAGCCGGTCGGCACCGTCCTGGAAGAAACACTGGCGCAGGTCGTCGCCCGTGTCGAAGCCCGCATCACCACCCTGCAAGGGCTTCGTCAACGCATCCTGGAGTTCCAGGCCGCACGTGCCAGCTCGAAAGCCATGATCCCGACCGAGCCTGCGGTCTCCCAGCTGACGCAGCTGTTGGCACAAGACCCGTGCTGGGGTGCTGTGCCATCTGCCCCTTGACACTCCCCCCAGGGGGAGGGTGTACACTCTTCTCAGACCCCTATATAGGGAAGCACCAGGAGGAAGTGCCTTCTCACGTGCGCCCTGTATCAAGCAGGCTCATACACAGTTTCCGAAAGATGAGGTATCACAGCTATGATAAACCACCACCAGCTCTTCCAAGCAGAATTATATTACAGGCCGAACATACCACCAGTTGAGCTTCACGACAGTTCAAGCAGAAGCGGTGAACTCCTGGGGAGTGGAGATGGGGTCGTTGGAGGAGCAACACTCCAGGGTCGGGTCCACTGGTCGATCTTTGAGGTTCAAGGGCCAATTTGCGAAACAAACATGGTAGGAATGATCATCACCGACGATGGCGCGCAGCTGGAATTTGAAACACGAGGGTATGGAGTCGTTCCTGATCCAAACCAGTCAAACCTGTGGGATATGCCCGCTGTGGTGAAATTTCGGACGGAGAGTCCAACCTACCAATGGCTCAATGCCATCCTGGCACTGTGGGAAGGAACGTTTGACATGCACACCTGTGTCCATTCGTATCAAACGTATTACCAACAGCGGTGAGAAAAAGGAAGACAGGTCATATGATGAACGACACACGTATCCTTGAAACGACGACGAAGATGCAGGAGTACCTGTTGGAGTATGGGCCGGCCCGCGTGCGGCTCCTCCTCCAGGTCATACGGCAACTGGCACACGGACACCCCATCACCGCCGAGCAGGTGGACTACCTCATTGCTGATCTCGGGATCGCGAAAGATCAGGCCCACCAGTTTTTGCGGGAGGTCACGGAACGGGATGCAACTGATCAGATCGTTGGCGCCATGGGGCTATCACTGAGCGATCATCCGCATCGATTGTCCGTTGCAGGGGTGTCCTTATCCGCTTCCCCGTCGCCGGTTACGAACCACTCGATTCGGCTGCGCGTCAGCCCTGAGCGTGTGGAGGAAGTCACCCCAGAAGCAGCGGTGGTCTCCTTCGTGCTCGCGGACCCGAGCCGAGAGAACATGGACTCTGTTCAGGCCATCTGGAGTGCCTTCTGCAACCATGTCCACTTTTTTGCCTCGCGGGAAGAGGGCGAGCAGTGGGCCAACGGGAGAGACGATATCGTCCTGCTCACGGTGGAAGAGGGCTTTGCAGGGGAGCGGCAGGTGTGGTCCAGGGTCTTCCCTGACCTCTACGCAGCATGAGTGGGTAGTGGCACCCAGGACCCGCGACAGGACAGGGAGGTTGCTGATGCAACACACACGGCTACAAGCCATCGCTCAAGCGGTCGTTCAGAGACAGGACTGCTATCAACGCAAGACGCTGCTGTTTGATCAGCTTGCCCAGCTCTTAGTGCAAGGGCGACCCGTTGCCCCAGAACTGCTTGCTCGCAGGCTCCATCGCGATTTGGACGAGGTGCGCGCGATCTTGCGAACGCATCCGGAACTGGAGTATGATACGCAGGACAACCTTGTCGGCTCGGGCTTACTCTTGTCCCAACCCCGCACCAGCTTCAGGTGGAGCAGCGCACCCTGTTTGCCTGGTGCGCCTTCGATACCTTAACCTACCCGGTAGAGCTTCACCTCTCCGCCCAGGTCACCTCTCGCTGTCCGGTCACCGGAAGCAGCATTCACCTCACGGTCACGCCTGAACAGGTACTTGATCTGGATCCAGGAGAAGCCCGAGTCTCGCTCGTCGTTGATGTCGCGGCGGGGTGCTGCTACAATGTGCGGGAGGACGTGTGCAACTACGGGCATTTCTTTGCCTCGCGCGAGGCAGCGACCCCATGGCAGGCGGCGCATCAAGAGGCTGTGATCCTTTCTGTGGAGGAGGCATACCAGGTGGGAAAGCTGGTCGAAGGCTCTCGCTTCCGAGATGCGGCACCATGAGCGAGCTGGTCGGAGAGCAAGCTCCTCTTCAACCGTTGACAAGAGAAAAGCAAGAGCGAAAAAAGAAGGCACTGTCCTGGACCTGCTCCCCGCTGGCAGTGCCATGTCGCTGATTGCGCCCGCCGAGCGCGGCGACTGTACGCGAGCCACCTTTTGCCAGCAGTCGCTCGTGTTTCAGTCGGAGCAGGCGGCCTCGACCTTTCTCGCTGATCATCCGGAAGCGTTCATCCTTTCGGTCGAGGATGCCGCTTACGTGGGACGGTTGGTGGACCAAACCTGCTCGATGGAAGCGAAATGAGATACCAGGAATCAGCACCAATGAAGAAACAGCTCCGTCTCCTTATCGTCACGCTCGATTACCCGCCCCCACTGCTTGGCGGGTACGGGGTGATGTGTGCTCAGGTCTGCGCCTGGCTCAAGCAGCGTGGGCACGCGGGGCTGGTGCTCACCACGCTCCCCCTGGAATCGGGGATCGTCCCGGCAAGTCCTGATGCAGAAGAAGGAACCATCCTAGTGCGCCGCATCCTGCGCAGCTACTGGGACGGGTCAGCATGCCTGGACCTGCCCTTTCAGGAGGCGCTTGCTGTTGAACAGCACAACCAGGCGCAGATGCGGCGCGTTTTGGCAGCCTTTCACCCCGATGTCGTAGCCTTCTGGCACATGGGGGCGATGTCGCTGGGGCTTATCACGACGACGGCGCGCCTGGGTTTCCCGCTCGTTTTCGTCATCGGGGATGATTGGCTCTGCTATGGCGGGTGGGCCGATGCGTGGCTTAGATGGTGCAATGAGCATCCGGAGGAGGCAGCAGCAGTCGAGCAGCAAACAGGGCTCCCCACGCGGCTGCCGGACCTGGGAACGATAGGGATCTTTTGCTTCGTAAGCGCCTGGACCAAAAGACGAGCCGAGCAGATCGGCGGATGGCACTTTCCCCGCGCCGAGATCATCTTTCCAGGTCCCTCCCCAACCGAGTTTCCGCCACTGATCCAGGTGCCCACTCGTCCCTGGCGGTGGCGCTTGCTCTGGGTGGGACGAGTGATCGAGGAAAAAGGGATTGAGACGGCTATCAATGCCCTCTCATCCCTTCCAACGGACACGATGCTGGACATCGTCGGGCCGATTGAGCAAGCCTATTGTCAACGTCTGGAAGCGCTGGCCGGAACGCTGGGTATCGCATCCCGTCTCTCTTTCTCACTGGCGTCTCGGCAGCAGATGCGCCAACGCTATCAGCAAGCCGACGTCACCCTCTTTACGAGCATGATGGAACACGAGGCCTTTGGGCTGGTGCCCCTGGAAGCGATGGCCAGCGGCTGTCCCGTGATTGCTACCGGTGTGGGAGGATCGAGCGAGTACTGCCTCGATGGGGTCAATTGCATCCGTGTTCCTCCTGGAGATCCTGCGGCTCTGGCGCGTGCGGTGCGGCAGTTGGCTCAGAGCCGAGACCTCCTCCAGCGCCTGGTGGAAGGTGGGCTACGTACCGCGAGCGCATTCACTCTCGATTGTCAGGCGGCAGGCATTGAGCGCTCGCTTCTGGCCGCTTCAAATGCTCCCCTTGAATAACTATAGCCATCATGTTCACCACTATTGTTTAGAAAGGATATTGCAGAGAACCGGGAATGACAACACAAGAGAAAGAGGGGGAAGGAGGACCTCTTGTTATGAGTCTAGCAGGCCGATGTGGGAAACGTTCTTGAAGTCGTCAGGCAATCCGTTGAGTCCCACGCTAGAAGAGGCCATGGCGCAAGCGCTCTCCCCTCAAGAAGCCGAACAGTTCACAGCGCATCTACGTCCCCTGGTCGAGACGATGCAGTACCGTGAGCGACAGGCAGTGGCCTATCTCTGGGCGGCGAAGCGCTAAGGTGGGTGCTAGTTGTGGGGTCGTCTTCACATTTGGTGAGGAGGATGATGGGAACAACCTGGGCAGCGCCAGCGCATCTGATGGTGCCTGTCGCTCATTTCGTCGCCATTTCCATCTCTGGAATGTCGGGAAAGAATGGGGGCGTAGCCTATTTCTCACAAACCGTCAGGAGGTCATGCATTGAGTACCCGATCACCATCAGAGCTCCAGGCGACGCTCATCAGTGCGGCTCCCGTTCTCCCCACGACCAGCATCAGCCAGGCGACCAGCTTCTATGGGCAACTGGGCTTCCAGGTGCTTCATCAAGATGCAGAGTATGCCATTGTCAAACGAGACGCGGTGGAACTCCACGTGTGGCTCTGCCCGGACCCATCCCTTGCAGAAAAGAGCTCGTGTCGCATCCAGGTGACCGATATTGAGGCACTCTACCAGGAGTATCAATCCAAGGGACTGCTTGCGTCCAATGCGACAGTGAGACACACCCCTTGGGGAACGAAAGAGTTTGTGGTCTTCGACCCGGATCGTGTCCTGATCACCTTTGTCGAGCGTATGCCGTCAGCATAATGGATCCAGGGCCTGTTTCACCCTTGAGCCAGTGCCCTGGTCTGCTTGCAAGCGATCTCCTCATAAAGAGGTGCTTCCCAGCTGCCAGAAAGGTGTGTGCCAAGCCATGCAAACATTCGAGGTGGTCAGTGTTGCTGGCAGCTTCCTGTGGACAGTGCGCCAGGGCCACGGACCTGCGCTGGTGTGTTGCCACGGCGGACCTGGATTGTGGGACTACCTGGAGCCCGTGGCAACGATGCTTGATGACCTGTGGACCGTCTCCCGCTACGACCAACGCTCCTGTGGCCGGTCCACAGGAGGCCCTCCCCACGACGTTGCCACGGCTGTCGCTGACCTGGATGCCTTGCGCGAGCATTGGGGACTCTCACAGTGGATCGTGCTGGGGCATTCCTGGGGAGCCACCCTGGCTCTTGCCTACGGTCTCCAACATCCCACCAGGGTACGCGCGTTGATCTACCTCTCTGGAACGGGCATTGATCCTTCCTGGCACGCTGAGTATCGCGCCAATCGAGCGGCGTTGCTCAACTCTGATGAACAGCGCCAACTCACCAATCTGCGAACAAGCCTCGCCACTGCGCGGGGAGCCGAATTTGACGCGGTCGAGCGAGCGTACTGTGAACTGGCCTGGTCCACCGACATCTCTGACCGCGCACATGCGCGAGAGCTGGCCCGGCAGCTGTTTGTCACTGGTCTGCACGTCAATTTCCAGGTCAATCAACTCCTTGGCGACGATGCGGATCGCTTCACGCAGCAAAGCACCCTGCCCGAGCAACTTGCCGACTTGCGGATCCCCACGCTGGTCGTGCATGGTGAGCGTGATCCTCGTCCTGCTCGGGTCGCCCGTCAACTTGCTGAGAACATCCCTTCTGCCAGCTATGTCGAGCTTCCCGGCGTTGGGCACCTGCCGTGGCTCGAACAGCCCGACCTCCTGAGAGGTGTCCTCCGGCGCTTTCTTGAGGGTCTCCCCTAGCGGAAGAGAGCAAAGACAAGCGGCTCTTCTCAACGGAGAAGGAGCGTGTTCCCCTCGTGCGGCAGAGTGTCCACGCGCCTTTGTTACATGATCTGTTGACAACAGTCAGCACATGGACTGCAGATATAAACACTATTCGGTCTCGCAAGAAGCTGCTCGACCTGGTCTTGGAGACCTCCCACAACAGGAGGAATGAGAGGCGGGACGTTGACATCATCTTCTGCTCTCCATCTCCATAAACGTTCCCTCCCGTGCGTGCTGTTGACGGGCTGGCCCTGCAAGGTCATTGGACTTGACAAAGAGTCATTGCGTCGGGCATAACAAGAGCAGATGGATCTCCGCTGTCTTGTTTGTCAAGAGAAGGAGAGTGTGCGTTATGACTGAACGTGTCAGGATGCATAGTATGAGACAGATGGTACGAAACGAGCAAGAGAGTATTTCTGTGCAGGTAGCGCAGGAGCTGCTCAGCATCTTCGTCGCAGAGGTGTGCATGGGTTTCTCCAAGGCCTGGAACCCTCATCCCTCGTTCTTTAGTGGCTGACCTTAGAGACCTGGCCTCTTTGCAAAGACGAGGCCAAGTCTTCTCAACCATCGCATGGCGTGCTCACTCTCAGCGATGCACGCTCACTTCTACCTGGTAAACCGAGTTCCGTTTGCCCGCTACAACTTCATCGACACCATACCCCTACGCAAGGGGAAGCGGCATCTTCTCCCTCACGCTTTCCCGCTTGTGAGGGGCTTGGTCGCGCAAAAAATACAACCTTCCCCGGAGCGCGTTCGCCTCCACATGATGACGTTCTTGCTGCATCTCGCATTGACGCCCGTCTACGGGTTTCGCATCTTTTGTCTTTTCAGGAGAACGCATCCATGGAGAATACCAAATCGTTTGGGCAAAACCTGGCCGGCTCGGCGCGCATCTGCTGGACCACCGTGCAACTGGTCTGGAAAGCCAGCCCTGTCCTGCTGGTCGCTGTGCTGCTCCTCTTTGTGGTGCAGTCGGGGCTTGCTCCGTTGCAACTGGCATTATCGCGTGCCGTCATCGATCGTCTTGCCGCTCTCGCGGGACGCGCAACTGCTCTTGATCCCATCGTTACCCATGTCCCGCTCGCCGTTTGGGTTGCGCTCACGCTCGTTGTCGTGGCGCTCGGACAGCTCATCGCACCGGTGATTGCCATGCTCCAGAGTCGCATCGGTGATCGCTTGACCGGCTACATCACCGAACAGGTGATGCTAGCTGCAAACCGCTGGCAGGGCCTGGAGCGGTTTGAAGATCCGAGCTTCGCCGACGATCTGCATCGCGCGCGGGAGGCTACCAGCCGCAGCGTTGACCTGATCTACTTCGGCGCTATCGTCGCGGTAGCGATGCTCACGGCTCTCAGCCTGTCCATTACCCTGGTGGGTCTGCACCCACTGGTCCCGCTTCTGCTCGTCCTGGCGACACTACCGCAGATGGCGCGTTCCTTTGCGTATGAGTGGTCCCGCGGATTTAATATCTATGTTGCGACGCCGCCGACGCTACGAAACCATGCTGGCCCAGTCCATGGGTTCTTTTGCGCAGAGTCGTTGGCATATGGTCGGTTCCATGTCGCTCACCGGGACTCTGGCAGCCTGCGCATCAGGATCGGTCTACCTCTACGTCATCTGGCTGGTGGTCCATGGCCATCTCAGTGTTGGCGCTCTCGCGCTCTATGGCGGTGCGGCGACGCTGTTGCAAGCGCAGATGCTGAGTTTGAGCTTCTTCGCTGGCCTGCTCCCCATACACCTCAACTTCCTGCCGAGCCTGCTGCGTGTCATCGAGGCGCCTCCTGACCTTCCCATCGTGCGGCAACCGAGACCTGCACCGGAGCAAATCCGCCAGGGCATCGTGTTCGAGCAGGTGAGCTTCGCCTATCCAGGGCAAACTATGCAGGTCCTGCGCGATGTCTCGTTCCGCCTGGCTTCTGGTGAATGTGTGGCGCTGGTGGGGCATAACGGAACTGGCAAAACAACGATTGTCAAACTGCTGCTGCGGCTCTACGATCCCACAGGCGGACGTATCCTGCTCGACGGGGTGGACCTGCGCGAATACGACCTGGGTGATCTGCGTCGCAAGATGGGCGCCATCTTCCAGGACTTTGGGCGCTACGAGCTCACGGCGGGCGAGAATATCGGCCTGGGCTTGCTCGAACACCTGGGCAACCACGAACGCCAGCTCGACGCGCTGGTAAAAGCTGGAGGCGAATCTCTGCTGGAGAGCCTTCCGGCTGGCCTGGATACGCTTCTGGGACGCGAACTGGGCGAGCGCGAGCTTTCCGGCGGCGAATGGCAAAAGCTGGCGCTGGCTCGCGCGTACCTGCGCGATAGCCAGATCCTGGTCCTCGATGAGCCGACCGCCGCGCTCGACGTGCAGACCGAATATCGCATCTACACCCGTTTCCACGAGCTGACCCAGGGCCGCCTGACCTTATTGATCAGCCATCGCTTCTCAACCGTCCGTATGGCCGGTCGCATCCTGTACCTGGTCGATGGACGGATTCAGGAAGAGGGAAGTCACCACGAACTCATGGAGCGGAATGGGGAGTACGCACGCCTCTATCGCTTGCAGGCCGCACACTATCTTGATCCAGAACAGGAGGTCAATCAATGAAGCGACGGATCGTCTGGTTGAAAGAAGAAAGGTATAAGCTGCTACTCGTAACTCTCCGGCAGCTCATACATACACACCTGGATGGCTTGTATGCTTACTGGAGAGGTATGAAACTGCTTGTGACCTCGGCGCCGTTGTTTGCGACCGGCTCTCTTGTCCTGCTCGGCCTGTTCAGCGTCATCCCGGTGATGCAGGTCTGGTTGATGCAACAGTTGATCAACCTGCTTTCGGCGCCGCTGCACATAGCTGGCAAGCATACTGGCACGCTCAATGAAACGCTGCTGATCCTGCTCACTGTGCTCTACCTGTTCACGCTGGTGCTCCCAGAGAGCCTGCAACCTGTGCAGAGCAGTCTGGATGTAGCCATTCAGGAGCGTGTTATCGCCGAGATCGACCGACGTATTATGCAGGCTGCGGCGCGCC
>WNFJ01674827.1_pt1 | contig 17004 bp, 17 predicted proteins | sample 5400461 | NCBI WGS metagenome assembly WNFJ01 (sample SAMN13153349, study PRJNA577476) | soil metagenome | isolation source: 115 cm saprolite on Douglas fir-dominated hillslope | place: USA:California | collected 2013-09-17 | reverse complement strand
CGCCGCACCGACAAGAAATCCAGAATGCGGTCTTTCACCTTCTGCAGGTCGTAGTGGTCGGTGTCGAGTATCTCTTTGGCCTTGAGAATATCCACTTCGCCGCCGGAAGTTTTCGCCCACGGCAGCACGGCAAGCCATTCCACGTAATTTCGTGTCACGCCATAGTCCGCCGCCATCGGCGACATACGTGCCAGACGGCCCAGTTCTTTCAGAGCCTCCTTCTTTACGTCGTCAGGCATTCCCGCGGATTCAATCTTCTGCCGAAGTTCCTCGGTATCGCGCTGCCCTTCATCCTGCTCGCCCAGCTCTTTCTGGATGGCTTTCATCTGCTCGCGCAGATAGTATTCGCGCTGGCTCTGCTGCACCCGGTCCTGCACTTCGGACTGGATCTTATTTCGCAGTTGCTGGACTTCAAGTTCCTTGGCCAGATGCTGGTTCACCTTTTCGAGGCGCACCCGGACATCAGTAGTTTCAAGCGTGTCCTGCTTGTCCGCAGTCGACAGCGATGGCAAAGACGAAGCGATGAAATCCACCAGCCGCCCCGGCTCCTCAATGTTCATGGCCACCGTCGAAAGTTCGTCCGACAAAGTCGGGGACCCGGCCACAATCTGCTGGAACAGCGTGAGCACGTTGCGCTGCAGGGCTTCGACCTCCGACGTCTTCGGCGGAACTGCCTCAGGCACCGTCTCCACCGTCGCTTGCATGTATGGGGTAAGCTGAGTAAATTCCTTCAACCGCACCCGTTCCAGACCCTCCGCAAAAACGAAAAGGCTCTGGTTCGGCATCTTCACAACTTTGTGCACCACCGCCAGGCTGCCTACGGTATAAAGATCGGTCGGCTGCGGAACGTCAACCCTAGCCTCGCGCTGCGCCACCACAATAATGGTCTTATCTTCGCCGAGCGAGTTGATGAGCTGCACCGAGCTCTCGCGACCCACCGTCAGGGGCAGCACCGCATGGGGGAACAGCACGGTGTCGCGCACTGGCAATACTGGAAGCGATCGGTTATCTTTTTCTTTATCTTGATCTTCAGCCATATTTTTCCCATCGCGCGATATGCGTCTACTATCAGCGCAAGCGTCTTGCCATTTTTCTTGAGTGTATCTTACTCAACTTTGATGTTTTCTTTCTCCGGAAGATTCATCCGCGACCGCACTTCTTTCCGACCTTCGCGTTCCCTTTGTGTTTCCGATTATTAAGTCTCCGCCGCCGCAGTGAGTCCAAGTTTCTCCCCTCAACCACTCAAGCCTTTGGATTCTAAACCTCGCTCCGCGGTTTGTGTGAGAACGAAGGACCCCTGCCAAGATGCACCCCCTGCCAAGATGCACCAAAGCCTTGCCGCCAGGCTTACGCCGACCCTCCTGGTCCTGACTGTGTATCCGGAAACCAAAGGGGCTCGCGGGAAAGAACTCAGAAGGAATTCTCGGTGGCTGGAGTAGGGGTCTCAAAGGCAGGTCCCCGCTAACTTCTCTGGATAGCCAACGTCTAAACTCTTTCTTGGGTAAGACTTCGGTGAAGCTGGAAAGGAAAAGTGATCCGGCGATGTGTTCTTCGAGTGGCGACGTTCGGCATACTGTCTTTCATCGCTGTGCCACGATCCCCGGCGAAGGCATTGCATTCCAAGACCCCCGCGAACGACGTTGAGGCAGTCATTTCCCACGCTGCCGAAGAATTTTTCAAGAGTTCACCGCAAGCCGTCGGGGTTTCCATCGGTGTTTTCAAGGACGGAAAAACATACACTTACAATCGTGGAACGATAGAAAAGGGGAAAGAGCATCTGCCCACGGCCTACACCCTGTACCCCATTGCGTCCATCACCAAGACCTTCACTGGAACTCTTCTGGCGCAGGCCGTGATCGAAAAGAGAGTGAAATTCGACGACGATGTTCGCAAATATTTAGACGGCGATTACCCGAATCTTGAGTTCCAGGGACATCCCATACAGCTCGGCTATCTCGTCAACCACAACTCCGGATTGCCGTTTAATCTACCGGACATCCCCGAAAACCAGCCTCCATTCACCTCCCCCGTATCGCCCGAGACTCAGGAAATGCTGGACCAGTACAGCCGCAAAGACTTCCTGGCGGATTTGCACAAAGTGGAACTCAAGACAGTTCCCGGCGAGAAATTCAGTTACTCAAATACCGCCGCCGTGCTTCACAGCATTGTCCTGGAACGCGTCTATGGAGCGCCTTACGATGAACTCGTTAAGCAAAAGATCGCTAAGCCTCTGGGCATGGCGGAGACCACTATCTCCGTGAGCAAGTCGCAAACCGGTAGGCTAGCAAGAGGTTACGACGAGCACGGTGCGATCGTCCCTTATCCCACGGAAATGCTGCTGGGCGCTGGGGCGTTGAAGTCCACAGTGTCCGACTTGCTGAAATACGCTCGTTGGGAGCTCGCCGAAGAAGACCCTGCCGTGAGAGTTTCGCACGAACCGCGTTTCATTCTCACCGACAATTTTTCGGTCGGACTGAATTGGCAGATGATTCACGCAGGCGGCAATCGCCGCATCTGGCAGGAGGGAAACCTCCCCGGCTTCGTAAGCATGTGCATGACTTTCCCGGAGCTGCATATGGCCGTGGTTTTTCTCGCAAACGAGGACGACCCCAAGTCCTCACACGCGCTCTCCCTTATGGCCAATCAGATTGCCACGACGCTGGACGCGAGGTCGGCGCCTCTAAACCCATAAGGTCTCACGCCGCCGGATACACTCCCAGCACCTTCACCATGTCCGCCACCGCCTTCAACTGCAGCAGCGCTCCCTTGGACAATCGGTCGTCTCCGCGCAGAAAGTCGGCATAGAAAACGTACTCCCAGGGCCGCCCACGAATAGGGCGAGACTCAATCTTGCTCAAACTAATATCGCGCTCAGTGAACACACCCAAAGCCCGGTGCAACGCCCCCGGAACGTTCTTCAGCCCGAACGCGATGGAGGTCTTATTAGCTCCCGGCAGAACGCGCCTCTTTCTCCGCAACAAAAAAAAACGCGTGAAGTTCCGCTTATCGTCTTCAATCCCCGCTGCGAGGATGCGCCCCTTGTACACCGACGCAGCATGACGGCTGGCAATCCCCGCCGCGTCGCGCAACCGGCTCGCGATTACATGCTTCACGCTCCCCGCGGTGTCGTAAAACGGGGCAGCTTCAATTCCCGAATTCTTACGAAAAAAATCGCGGCACTGATCAAGCGCTACCGGATGCGAAAATGCACGGCGAATCTCCGCTTGCTTCACTCCCGGCGCCGCAATCAGGTTGTGCACAATCCGCAAATGAAACTCGCGCTGGATGAACACATCACGCGCCAACAGCAAGTCGGCGTGTTCCGTCACGGTTCCAGCCAGTGTGTTTTCGATGGGAATCACCGCAATCGGGACTCTTCCCGCTTCCAGCCGGTCGAAGACTTCCGCCGACCGGGCACATGGAACAATGCTGCAACCCGGCAACATCCGCCGCGCCGCTTCGTGACTGAACGATCCCAGCTCTCCCTGGATGGCAACTTTCATCTCAGCACGTCTGTAGACACAACCGGCAAAAGCAAGTCCTTTTCCAACAGCAGAGCGTCCATGCCGTTTGAATAGTATCGGGGAAAGGTCTCGAGGACATTGTAGCCGCGCCGTTTGTAAAACAAGAGTGCGGCGACATTGTCCACCGCGGTTTCCAATCGGACCAACGGACATTGCGCGGAGCGCAATCGTAGCTCCGCAGCGTCGAGCAGCGCCGAACCCACGCGATGCCGGCGTGCCTCGGAACGGACATCAATCGTGATGATGTGTCCAATCTTCCGCCGTCCGCACTCCGCTACCAGAAATCCAAGCACCCGGTCTGCTTCTTCCTGGACCTCGCCAGCCCTCTTCAGAACCTCGCCAACACGGCCACGATTCACGCTGTTCCCATCAACCGACTCTGCCGCAGCCTCGGCGACCAGCGTAAAAGTTCCCCCGCGCCGCATATACGCCCTCAGTTCGTATCGCGAATAGGCAATTCCCGGAGCAAAGCAAGACTGGTCAATCTTCCAGAGCGTGTCGAACTCTTCCGGCCGGTGGTCGCGGACTGTGTATCGCACCCACCCATTCTAGCCGCGCGTCCCACGCCGCGCTGCAAGGTTCGTACAATCAGCGACTTACCGTACTCGGGAAACTTTGCGAAAATATACAACGAAAATGTTGCTCGTTTGCACCCCAAGTCGTACCATTCGCATCTGAGGAGTTTGTGGTGCGTCTCATCGTCATCGCCGCGTTGTGCGCCGTCGCCGTGGACGTGGCATGGTTCCTCGTCTTCGCCCATTACAACCGCCGCAAAGGGATTTTGGTACTGCGCTGGGTGGAAGCCGCCTGTGCCACTGGCGGCCGCGTCCTGGATACCAAATGGCTCAGCAAAAGCTGCCTGCAAGCCCATGTCAGTTTCGCGGCTCAGTGGTTTGAAAATGCCCGTGTCACCGTGAAACTTTTGCCGCGGCCCATTCTTATCCAGTGGCTTGTATGCCTATTGCGGCGGCAGCGCGAAACCGTCACCTTCGAAGCCGACTTGGATGATTCTCCAACCTTCCATTTGGAGATCTCCCGCCACCGATGGCTGACCCAAAAACCAAAACTGGACGCTCTCCAAGCCCGGCCCGGTAGTCCTGACCACGCGCACCGAATGGACCCACGAACTTACCCCGGTCGTGAACACCCTCATGACCTCACGGGGTCACAATCTGCTGACGGTACGCTTCCGCCCCGACTCGCCCAATCTATCGGCAACTATTCCTCTCGATGCCCTCTCCGATGAGGAAACCACAGCGGCATTCCTGAGCGTGCTCCGAGATCTGGCTGCCGGCGCTTCGGCCTCACGCCACTAAGAAACGCCGCTTGCAGAATAAGCTATGAACGTCACGTTGCTCCTAACTCTGGTCGCGTTACTGCCAGCGTGCATGCTGTTTTTTGGCTCGATAGCCTTGTTTTCCAGAGGAAAGACGGTGTGGTCTTTCCTGCAACTATTGGGCGCGGGATGTCTGGTGATAGTCGTTCTCACCCATCTCTCCGAAACACTGCACCTGTTTCCCTCGATGCACTGGGGACTAGAACACTCTGTCGGTCATTACCTCGATCTCTCGTGTGCCGTACTTGGCCTCACGCTGTTCCCCATAGGATATTTGCTTCATGTCCTTCCAAAGCGGCCACACGTATAACAACGATTAGTCTGCGACAAGCGCACTCAGGGGTTCGTTAAGGACATGTACTCCAACAATTTCCTTCCAGCCCGCAAATTTCCATGCTATGCTGCGCGGCAAATGCCAAACCTACCAACTCCGCAGTTTGGCACCGCAGAATTTGCCGGTGTACCCGGAACTGAGCATTGCCAGTTCTGCCATCAGCCAATTAGCCGCCGCTACTATCGCGTTAACTCAGCCATGGCCTGTGCCGCCTGCGGGGAGCGTGCGCAACATGAATTACCCAAGGACAGCCATGCTCTGTTTATACGTGGCTTGATTTTCGGCATTGGGGCAGCGATCCTGGGCTTAATTCTGTACGCTACGTTCGAAATTGCTACTGGTCTGATTATTGGCTATGTGTCGCTGGCGGTTGGCTACCTTGTCGGTAAGGGCATTAAGATGGGATCGCAGGGAGCAGGGGGTCGCAAGTATCAGATCACGGCCGCCGTTCTGACCTATGCCGCTGTTTCTCTGGCTGCTGTTCCCGTTGTCATCTCGCAGTACACGAAAATGCATAAATCTCCCCCCGTCGCAGTCCAGCAACCCGGCGACGCCGGATCCGGTCAGCAAACGGCCGAGCAACCGACAGAGCAGCCTCGCACACCACGAATGGGATGGGGGGCCGCGCTCCTGCAACTGGCGATCATGGGGCTGGCGTCGCCTTTTCTCGCACTGCAGGATCCTTTCCATGGCTTCATCGGCCTGGTAATTCTTTCTGTAGGAATTCGGATTGCCTGGAAATTGGCGGCCGGGACCGAGACGCAAGTCTTCGGTCCTTTTGAAAGCGCGCCGGCCACCCCCTGAAACCTGATCCGTGTCCACCATCACACCCGAATTCATTCGCAACTGCTCCCGCTGTTCAAACGAACTCCCGGCGGGAGCGCTGGCGTGCGACAAGTGCCATGCCCTGGTCCATGCCAGCGAATTGGAGCGCATCGCCGCAGACGCAAAAGCCCTGGAGGCGAAAAACGAACTGCGGCAAGCGCGCGAGCAATGGCTCATGAGTCTGCCGCTGCTGCCCAAAGGATCGAAGCAGGCAGACTGGGTCCGCGATCACGCTCTCGCGCTCGACGCAGCTGCCGATCGGCAACAAGTTCCGGAAAGCGAAAACAAGTGGGCGCAAAAACTCGGCCCTGTCGGCCCCATCGCAATCGTTCTGGCGAAGAGTAAAGCTGTTCTGGCGGCCATCTTCAAGCTGAAATTTCTTCTCAGCTTTGCTGCATTCTTCAGCCTCTATTGGGCGCTCTACGGAGCCGCTTTTGGCCTCGGCTTTGCCGCTCTTATCCTCATCCACGAAATGGGCCACTTCATTGACGTGAAACGCCGCGGCTTGCCGGCGGAGATGCCCGTGTTTCTACCCGGGTTCGGGGCCTACGTGCGCTGGCGGGCTCTCGGCGTCTCTCTGGAGACGCGCGCCGCTGTCAGTCTTGCCGGGCCTCTGGCCGGCGCAATCGCCGCGGTTGCGTGCGGCGTAATTTGGTGGAAAACCGGCAACCCCATCTGGGCAGCATTGGCCCGCTCCGGCGCATGGCTCAACGCGATGAACCTGATCCCGGTGTGGATGCTCGATGGCGGTCAGGCAGCCCTGGCACTCAGTAAGCTGGAGCGCATCGGGCTACTGACTCTCTGCCTGGCCCTGTGGGTATTCCTGGGCGAGAGTGTTTTCTTTCTGGTTGCGATCGGCGCGGCCTATCGCGTATTCACCAAAGACACCCCGCCTCATCCCAGCCTGGGTACCAGCGTCTATTTTGCCGCGGTGCTCACATGTCTGGGCGTGGTGATGTGGATGATGCCAGGCCAGGGATTCGGTCCGCGGTAATTCACTCCTTCTCCGCTTCGAACCGGTACCCCACCCCGCGCACCGTAAGCAGGTGCCGCGGGCGAACAGGATTGTCCTCCAGATAACGACGCAGGCGCACGATGAAGTTGTCTATTGCGCGAGTGTCGGTGTCTTCGCGCAGCCCCCAAACCTCTTCCAGAATAGATTTCCGCGACACCACCCGCCCACGATTCCCTACCAGATGCCGAAGCAGATCGGCCTCCATCACCGTCAGCTGCGTGGTCGTGCCCTTGACGCGGAGTTCCAAATTGCCAAAATCAATCGTCTTCCCATCAAACGTGAACTCGCCAAATTCGTCCGCCGCGTGATTGGACGGCTCCGCCACCGCCGGCTCTGACATTTCGGCATGGCGCATCCATTCCCGCCGCCGCAGCAGCCCCTGCAACCGGGCAAGAAGAATTGGGAGCTCGAAGGGCTTGGGAAGATAATCGTCCGCGCCCGAGGCAAAGCCCTGCAGAACATCTTCCGGACGTCCGCGAGCTGTAAGCATGAGAATGGGAATAAAGTTGCGGGCCGCGCGTAGATCTGCCGCCACCGTAAACCCGTCTTTTCCAGGCAGCATCACGTCCAGCACCATGGCGTCAAACGCTTCGCGTTTGGTGAGCAGCAGATCGAGTGCGGTTTCGCCGTCGCCGGCTACTTGCGCTATGTGTCCTTCGGCATTGAGGTTGAACTGCAGACCATTGGCGAGGTGTGCCTCGTCTTCCACGATAAGAACTCGGCTCACGAAGTTCTCCGTGGAAGCTCAAGAATCACAGTTGCGCCTTTGCCCTCGCCTGCGCTCTCCGCCGACACCCGGCCGCCGTGCCGCTTGGCGACGGTTCGCACTAGAAAGAGGCCGAGCCCAGTTCCTCTCACCTGGGCCAGAGCGCGTCCGGGAACACGGTAAAAGCGCTTGAAGATGCTTTTCAGTTCGTTGCGAGGAATCCCCATGCCGCGATCTTGCACTCGCAAGATCAGGCGTTCCTGCTCACCCAAACCTAATTGCACGGAAATATCAACCTGGCTTCCGGAATACTTCACCGCATTGTCCAGCAGATTCGAAACCGCTGTACGAAGGTCCTCCGGATCGCCCGTCACCTCCGAGCCCCGGCCATTCAACGAAGATTCATAACGCAGAGCTCCCGGCGGCAGGTGATAGCTGTTCCGCGCCGTCTCCACGCACCTCTCCACGAGACTGGCAAAATTAACCTCCACGTGCTCCGCCTTGCGCGCTCCCGCTCTACCCGCCTTGAGCACCTGCTCCACCGTATTGCTAAGCCGATCGGTGTCCTCAATCATCAGCCGATAAAAATCCCGCCTTTGCACCTCTTCGAGTTCCCGGCGCTGCAGCGTCTGCAGGTAAAGGCGGATGGACGCAATCGGAGTTTTCAGTTCGTGCGTTACCGCGTTGATGAAGCTGTCGTGCTGCTCGTTCTTCCGGATTTCGCGGACCAGAAAGCTGGTATTGAGGATGAGCACGGCAGCGATGGCCGCGAAGAAGATGATCCCGAGAAGTACTTTAACGCCTTCCTGCCAGTTCAGGATTATCCAGCCGAAGCCAACCCCCACGACCGTGGCGGCCAGCAGCACTCCCAAGGAGAGAAAGAAGAAGATCTTTCCGCGCCGGGTGATCCGCATATCAGGATTCTAACGCGGCGAATCGTCAAGCGGCAGAAAGGCTGAACCAGGCGGCATCTGGAACAGCGGATTTCGCGCTTGCCAAGCGCTTCGGGGATTAAATTGAAACCAGCTCGGGCTCGGCGGGAGCCAGCTTTTCCTGCTCGTGTGCCCGTTCCATCTGATGTGCCGGCTCCTGCTCGCGTAATTCTTCAAGCTTCACCCGATACACATGTCGGGCCAAGCCGAGCTTTTTCAGGGCCCAGATTCCGTACCAGTTTAGATCAATCTCGTACCACTTCAGCCCATGGCGCGCCGAAACCGGATGCGCGTGATGATTATTGTGCCAGCCCTCGCCAAAAGTAAGCAGCGCCACCCACCAGCTATTGGTGGAGAGATCGCGAGTGCGAAAGCGTCTTGTGCCCCAGCTATGCGTGGCCGAGTTCACCAGCCATGTGCTGTGCAGGCCGATTACGGTGCGGAAGAACATCCCCCACATCAGAAACGGAAGCCCGCCCATCGCAAACAGCGCGATCCCAAGCACGATCACAGGCAGGTAGTGATACTTGGTGATCCAGATGTGGTAGCGCGACTTCGCCAGATCAGGAACATAGCGCGACAGCGTTTGCGTGTCCTGATGCAGACTCTTGCCGGTCAGAATCCATCCCGCATGCGCCCACCATTTGCCATCAACCGGCGAATGCGGATCGCCTTCTTTGTCAGAAAACTGATGATGAATGCGATGCGTGGCCACCCAGAAAATCGGCCCGCCTTCCAGCGCCAGAGTCCCACAAGTCGTCAGCAAATACTCCACCCATTTCGGAGTCTTATACCCGCGATGCGTCAGCAGCCGATGGTAGCCCATCCCGATTCCCATGCCGCCCGAAATCCACCACAGCAGCGCGGACACAAAAAAAGCCTTCCAGGTAAAAAAGAAAAGCGCCGCAATCGCCCCTACGTGAAACGCCACCATGAAGCCGGTTGTAATCCAATTAATTTTGTTGTCATCGCGCTTTTGCCGCGCCGCGCCTTGCAGGTCTTCGATTTTCACCGGCTGGATCTTCACGGGGGATCTCCTGACTTCGGTTGTGGTAAGGCTATTTCTAAGTTAGCAGCGCACCTTATTGGACCGGTGTAATAGTTCTGTAATAGGCGGGAAGCGTAGTTACTCCGGTAATCCGAAGTAGGAAATTCCCCGCAATGGCGCCGCCCGCACTCAACCCGCGAGGCTGCCTGATTTCCTCGCGTTCTTTGCGAGCACAGAAAAATTTCCAGCCCGCGTTACATGTCGCGCGACGGGCGAAACTGGGCAATCCCAGAAGTATTTTCGGCAAAAGTATTTTCAGCCACGAAGCGGCGTCAGAATAAGAAAAGGGGCAAAAGAAAAAGAAAAGGACCTTCTAGTTAATGGTTCAAAGGAGGTATGGGCAAATCACGCGGAATCACAGTCGCAATTGGAGACACAGGTTTTCCCAGCAAAGCGTCAGCCAGCCGGATCCAGCGTTCGAATGGGGGATCGGCATCTTCCAATTCCGGAGGCCCGGGGGAGATTGGCGATTCAACACTAATTTTGGAATCCATAGAATCCCTTAACCCATAAGATGGAAACAAGTCGCAGAAGGTTGCAGGAAAAAGACTTACAGCCCGTTGTGTATTACTTCGGTACCCAGCTTTTCGTGGCAGATTGACAGCACCAGATTCTCGGACGCAAACCCATGCCAGAGTGGCAATCCGCGCCTGATTGGGAACCAAACCGAAACCGTCCCGCCTCAGCCCTTGACTTCCCCCATAACAGGTCTAGCATGTAAGTATCACCTCCGATCCAATTCAGGATCGAATGGGCTGGTAGCCAAGGAATGTCACCGCTTCTTGGTCGCCGGCCCATTTAAATTGGCAGAAAATATCGCCTCAACGTCGTTCGTGCTTGATCGTTTCCGAGAGAGGCTCCCCTGAGATTTTGACGGACTGGAAATCCTCGTCCACCACCCACTCCCTAACTTTCCTCGCCACCGACTCCGGCGCCTCGACTTCCATCTCTACCGCTCCATCCCTATACTCGCGCGAATAAATTCGCGCCCGCGCCTCCAGCATGGCCAGCGTTTTGCCTTCCTTCTGCGGAATCCGCAAGCGTACTCGCCCCATCGGATCGTCGGCCACGATCTGATCAATTCGATCCAGCAGCGTACCGAGTCCGATTCCCTTAGCCGCGGAAACATGCACTGTATGCGCGTCATCGAGCAGGCTGTCCCGCTGCTTGGGTGGAAGCAGATCGATCTTGTTCTTCACATGCAGCCTGGTTTTTTCGCCCACCTCTAGTTCTTTCAGCACCAGATCCACCTGCGCATCCTGCTCGGCGGAGAGCGGGCTGCTCGCATCGGAGACTTGCACAATCAGCGCCGCGCGTTGGACTTCTTCAAGCGTGGCGCGAAATGCCGACACCAGCGTATGGGGCAGATTGCGGATAAAACCCACCGTATCCGACAAGAGCACTTTTCGTTTCGACGGCAAGCTGACCGACCGCAGCGTGGGATCGAGCGTGGCAAACATCCGCGGTGACTCCGTCACCGTAGCCTTAGTCAGCGCATTAAACAGGGTAGATTTCCCCGCGTTGGTGTAACCCACCAGCGCAATGGTCGCCACCGGAACCGATTCCCTTCGCTGCCGCTGCTGCCTCCGAATTCGCCGCACATTCTCAATCTGCTGTTGCAGATGCCGCAGCCTCCGGTTAATTTTCCGGCGATCGGTTTCAAGCTGAGTTTCGCCCGGACCCCGCGTCCCAATCCCGCCACCGAGTTGCGACATTTCTATGCCACGTCCTGCCAGTCGGGGCAGCATGTATTCGAGCTGCGCTAGTTCCACCTGCAGCTGACCTTCGCGCGTCCGCGCGTGAGTCGCAAAAATGTCGAGGATAAGCTGCGTCCGGTCCAGCACCCGCACATTCACGACATTTTCAATATTGCGCTGCTGCGACGCGGTCAGATCGTGATCAAACAGAAGCAAGTCGGTAGAAACCAAGGCCGCAGCTCCCGCAATTTCTTCCAACTTCCCTTTGCCAATCAGGGTTGCCGGATCAGGACGATCACGGCGTTGCAGGATCTCCCCTGCGATCTCGGCTCCGGCGCTGAGCGCCAGGTCGCGAAGTTCGTCCAGGGATTCTTCCGCACTGAACTGAGGTTCGGAATTCACCCGCGGGACCGCGGCCGCATCCCGCGCCGCCTGTGCTCCGCCGGTCAGGTTCTTGCCCGGCTTCCGTCTGCGGTAGTCTAACCCGACCAGGAACGCGCGCTCTTTGCGCATTCCCGGGGCGAGAACCGAGTGCATCCCCGCCCGTCCCATGTCACGCGACAATCTGGATTCAGTACCGCTCAAACTCAAACAGCCTCATCCCTCGGTGCCGGACGCGATCGGGGGCTCGCCGGCGTCTGTGTCTGAGACCGTGGAGGTTTGAGCCGGGACCATTCTCGGTCGCTCCGAATAACCGTGCCCTGCCTTCGCCACCGCCACCGTGGAAATCGCGTGCTTAAAAATCAGTTGCTCCTGGTTATTGGTCTCCAGCACAACCGAATACTTATCGAACGAGCGAATCCGTCCCGTCAACTTTACCCCGCTCATCAGATAAATGGTGATGTTGCTCCGCTCTTTGCGCGCGGTGTTGAGGAAAGTATCCTGAATGTTCTGCGCCGCCGCCTTATTTTCCATTTCCGATCTCCTAGCCCCTTGCTCCAAAATCCTGCCGGACTCTCCCCCTCAAGCAAGCCAGCTAAAATCTTGGTGCAACACTGGTAACAATACGGTGGAATGCCGCAGTTTTCAACCGGAGTTGGAAATCGCGTGGCACCCGGACGGACTGGTCCGGGCCGGCAAGCGAAGTTCGCGGATCGCCGAGCGGTTTGCGGCTAGGTACAAAAGCGCTCGTCTTTCCACTAAACCGGCAGCTCTTCCTGCATCCATCCCACTTCCGGCTTAGGCTCGCCAGTCAAGTCCAGCACCAGCTTCTCCAGAATCAGCCGCCGGCTCGGAGGATTCGACCGCAAAGCCAGATCAGCCTTCGAAACCAGCCTGATGGCCCGCGTCAGCTCTCGTTTCGATTTATATCGCCGCGCCTGCCGAATAATGTCGTCCGCTGCAAACGGCGGCACCCGGAACCCCTGCCACAATGCCGCCCACAACATCCGCTGGTCGCGCACATTGCGCTCCAGAATCACTAGCATCTGGCGAAAGGTTTTCGCCAGCATATAGAGATGTCCAATCGCAGCTTCGTCGCCGTCCCCGCTGGAGAGCACAGCGTCCAGCATCTCCAGCGCCCGTGTTCGGTCGCGGGAGGAAATGGCATCGGTGAGTTCGTAAAGCGACCGCTGCTTGGCCGCCAGTACCATGGTTTCCACGTCGCCCAGCGTGACCCGCTTCTTCTCGCCCACGTATAGGATCAGCTTCTCTAGTTCGTTTGAAACCATCATCATGTCGCCGCCGAGCGAATCCACTAGCTCGCGCCCGGCATCTGGCTCAATTTTCACTTCGCGAGTCAAACAGTATTCCTGAATCCAGCGCACCGCTTCGCTTTCCTCCACCCTCCCTAGCTCCACGATGGCGCAATAGCGGCCCAGGGTTTCGCGGATACGCTCGTAGCGTTCTTTATCGGTCAAGTCCATCCGCCGCGCGTCGGCCGGAATGCTGATGTGGTCCGCGACAAAGATCACCACCGCATCCGGATTCGGGTCTTTGCAATACTGCTCGATGGCATTGAGCTTTTCTTCATTCGAATTCGACCCGCGTCCAAAAAGAGTCTTCACGCCGCGCACAAAAAATATCTGAAACGGAGCCATCAAAGAAGGCGTCCGTGCGCGGTCCAGCACTTCTGCCAGATCGGTTTCCGCCAGATCAAAATCGAATAGGCTGAATTCCCGCAGGTCAGTCGGAACCAGCGACCGCAGAATCGCGTCCCGGCACTGTTTTCGAAAGAAAACTTCATTGCCGACGAAAACGTACGCCGGACGCAGCTTTCGCGCTTCCACTTCGGAAACAAAGCGTTCCGCTTGCGCAAACGCCCGCATCAAAAAGCCTCCAGCACGTTCGAAACCAAGGTGCGCGAGAACGAGCGCGATAGCCGCTGAAAAGCTGGCGAGTCTTCTTCGAAAAAACTACTAAGATCCTGCGAAACCTGATACTGCTCGCGAAACACATAGGAAGGATTCTGATACAGCACTCTTCCCTGCCGGTCAGTCAACGCAACCTTCAGGCTCACAATCACCAGCACACTCGAAGCGCGACCTGTCTGGGAATCGTAAGTCAACGGCGTCGTGGATGTGGAGAGAACCGTACCCCGCAGCGTCGCGTCCGCTGAACTCGGATCGGCGGTGATGTGGTATTTCGTGCGCGTGGTGAATTCCTGGACGACTGCAGCAGTGAGCGTCTGCTCGATCTTATAAGTCTGCGTCTGATTCACAAAGGCCGGCACCGCCAGCGTTCTCAAGTCGGGGGGTAGCAAGTTCGCATGTCCCGCCGCATGATATCCGCAGCCTGCACTAATAAGGCACGCCAGCAGGACGAATATCCGCTTCACTGGATCTGCCCTCGCGGCCGGGTCGCGGCCATGCTCTCCGCGACTTCGACTGCCGTGATCGCAGCCACACGGAAATTATCAGAGGTTACCCACAACCAAACGCTCTGCGCATCTGCTGGATCGGGATTCACCGAAACCAGGATGTCCCCTTGCCCGGCGGCGTTCACATTATTGGGAGCCTCTTCCGGTTCTGCGATCACCGCGACGTGTTCCCCGGCCAAGGCCCCAGAAACCCCCGAAACCCCGGTTGGTTTCTCGAATTGCACATTCAGCGAAAACCCGTGGCCGTGAAATACCGGCGCTTGCAGCATGAGCACCGAAGGAACCGGCGCGCCACCACCTACGATCTTTTTGTAATGCTTCACCACCCGCTCCGTCACCGCGGAGAGCGACCGCGCCGACTGCTCGCCGTACCGTGCGACCATGCTGAACGCCACCTGCACGTCATAAATATTCTTTGGCAACGGCTGGAACGAAAGTAGATTGATGGTCTGCTCGTGCAGCTCATCCATTCCTTTTTGCCCTTGCTCAGAGACCGGCTCAAACACCGTGGCCACTACCCGCTTGATCGGCGCGGCCGCGTGCAAACGTGACAGCAGCAGTCCTAGCACCACCGCCACTGGATGCGCCACCACCGCCGGTCCTGGTTGCAATTCGAGCGTAAAAGACTGTCCCAGTTGCCGCTCCACCCACGGAGCCCGCACCACCGCGCCGGGTTCATCCTCAAGCGCATACGAAAGATCAACAATGGCGCTGCCCGACTTCAGCACATGCTGCCAGTTCCTGCGCGTGCAATCGCCATCGGAGGCAAAGAACGTGAAGTCCACGTGCTCGAATTGTTCCGAACGAACGCTCTGAATGAAAGTGATCTCATCTTTCACCGCTTCCAACTGCCCGAGCGATTCGTCATCGTCTAGCAGTTTCACTTCTAATGACGGAAAATTGCGCTGGTCGAGGACCTCCGCGACCTCCTTGCCCTTCAGCGATCCCGCACCCACAATCGCCACCCGATAGAACCCGCGTGCCGCGTCCAGGTTCGCCACACCGCCCGTTTTAGTATTCGAATTCATGAAGTTTGCGAAGCCTCCGTGTACGTTGGAGGCGGTGGATTCCGCTTGCGCCGAAATACCCACTGCAACCGCCAGAACACTCCTTGAAACATATAAAAAAGCGCCAGGACAAACAGCACTTGCCGCGAAAAGAACCAGATTGCGCCAAACAACACCGCGAAGATCACAATCAACCGCGACGGCTGCCGCGAACCGAAGTCCACCTCTTTCAAGCTATAGAACCGCCAGGTGCTGACCATCAGATACGAGGCAATCACAATCACCACGAGCCAGATGACCGCGGTACCCCACCATTCCGGCGGATCACCTCCCGTGAAGTGCACCACTGCCGCGATCACGCCCGCCCCTGCCGGGATCGGCATCCCCACAAAGTATTTCCTTCCCGGCCGTCCGGGATTCGAGGGCTGCGGGTTCGTAGTAATGTTGAACCGCGCCAACCGGCTCGCTCCGGCAACCAGAAACGCGAATCCAGCGATTGCCCCCAGATGCGGAAGCTTCACCACCATGTCCGGATAGGAGATATACGGCGAAATACTGCGAAAACCCCACATCCACGCCAGAAACGCCGGAGCCACGCCAAATGTGATCACGTCCGCCAGTGAATCCAGTTCGCGTCCAAATTCGCTGGTGGTGTTCGTCATCCGCGCAATCCGTCCATCCAACCCATCAAACAGGACAGCGAAGCCGATCGCTATCGCCGCATGATCAAAATGCCAGTACTCAGCCAGCGATCCTTGCGTGATCTGCTGCATCGCATAAAAGCCGAGATACATATTCGCCGTAGTAAACAAAGACGGCAGAATGTACATGCCCTTGCGGAACCGGCGCGACGCCCGATCTTCTTTGCGGCGCTGCAGATACTGTGCTTCGTCCATCAGCGCGCCCCCTGCTGCGCACGTCCTGCCGCAGTTCCAGCCATTTGCCTTTCCTCACCCTTCAGAAAAGCCAGAATACTGGATCCGCCCTTAACGTGGTCACCCACTTTGACGCCAATCTCTGCCGATGTCTCCAGCATCACATCCACGCGTGACCCGAACTTGATCAATCCCACACGCTCTCCCCGCTCCACTCGGTCGCCAATGTTCTTGGTGAACACAATTCGCCGCGCCAGCAGCCCCGCGATCTGCTTGAACGTAACCGTATGTCCATCGCCCTCAACCGTGACCGTATTCTGCTCGTTGTGCTCGGCGCTCAGGGCGTTCATCGCATTCAGGAATTTCCCCGTCTGGTAGCGGACGCCGCGTATCACTCCCGAAACCGGCGAGCGGTTCACATGCACATTGAACACATTCAGGAAGATGCTAATTCGTTTGACCGGCTTCCCGTTCGCCATCACGGTTGACACATCGGTCACCTTGCCATCGGCGGGTGAAACCACAGCCCCTGCGTCGCCCGGAATGACGCGCTCCGGATCGCGAAAGAACCACAAGAAGAAGGCCGCCAGCAGTATGGGAAAAACCGCCCAAACCGGAGTCGTCAGCCATCCCACCAGCAAAGCTGCGGCAAGCAGGACTAATCCGTAATAGTAGCCGTCACGAACCATAGGGGGACAAAGGAATTATATGGCACGCGAACCTCAGAACTTGGCTTTTTGCGCACCAAACAAGAAGCGCGGCCGGATGCCGCGCTGTGGATACATCATTCCCGCACCGTTCCAAACGGTGGGTCAATTGGACAAAAAATTCTTAGGCGACTTGGCCTTTGGAGACGTGTTCCCGATACTGCCGCTCGATGAACTCCA